>OMDK01001092.1_pt1 | contig 11414 bp, 10 predicted proteins | sample 1645201 | NCBI WGS metagenome assembly OMDK01 (sample SAMEA103958151, study PRJEB25191) | human gut metagenome
ATATGAGTTTAAAAATCGTAGTACTTGCCAAGCAAGTACCTGACACAAGAAATGTGGGTAAGGATGCGATGACCGCTGAAGGCACAGTAAATCGAGCTGCCCTTCCTGCAATCTTCAATCCTGAAGATTTGAACGCATTGGAGCAGGCTCTCCGATTGAAAGAGCAGAATCCAGGTTCTACAGTTGGAATTTTGACCATGGGTCCTCCACGTGCTGGAGAAATCATCCGCCAGGGTCTTTATCGTGGTGCTGATACAGGTTGGTTGCTTACCGACCGTCTCTTTGCCGGTGCTGATACATTGGCTACTTCCTATGCCCTTGCTACCGGAATCCAGAAAATTGGTGACGTAGACATCGTAATCGGTGGTCGCCAGGCTATCGATGGTGATACAGCCCAGGTAGGTCCGCAGGTGGCTCAGAAGTTGGGATTGAACCAGGTAACCTACGCAGAGGAAATCCTCAAGGTAGAGGATGGCAAGGCTACTATACGCCGCCTCATTGATGGTGGTGTGGAGACTGTTGAGGCTCCATTGCCATTGGTTATCACCGTAAACGGAAGTGCTGCTCCATGTCGCCCATGCAACGTGAAACTCGTAATGAAATATAAATACGCTACCTGCCCTATGGAGCGCAAGGGTGATGAGCCTTGGGCCAACCTCTATGAAGAGCGCCCTTACCTCACTCTGAACCAGTGGAGTGTTGCCGATGTTGACGGCGACCCTGCACAGTGCGGTTTGAGCGGTTCACCTACCAAGGTGAAGGCCGTGAAGAACATCGTGTTCCAGGCTAAGGAAAGCAAGACCTTGACCAGCAGCGATGAAGACATCGACGGACTGATGAAGGAATTGTTGAACGAAAGTATTATCGGATAATTTTGAAAAGACAATGAACAACGTATTTGTATATTGCGAGGTAGAAGGCACAACCGTTGCCGAGGTATCTCAGGAATTGCTCACCAAGGGTCGTAAGCTCGCTAACCAGCAGGGCGTGGAGCTCCATGCCATCGTGGCTGGTACCGGCATCAAGGGTCAGGTAGAGGATCAGATTCTCCCTTATGGTGTAGATAAATTATTTGTTTTCGATGCTGAGGGATTGTTCCCATATACTTCAGCTCCTCATACAGACATTCTCGTCAACCTCTTCAAGGAGGAGAAGCCTCAGATAGCATTGATGGGTGCTACCGTTATCGGTCGCGACCTCGGTCCTCGTGTTTCTTCTTCATTGACCAGTGGTCTTACCGCCGACTGTACTGAGCTTGAAATCGGTGATTACGACGATAAGAAGAGCGGCAAGCACTATGAGGGTCTGCTCTATCAGATTCGTCCTGCCTTCGGTGGTAACATCGTGGCTACTATCGTAAACCCAGACCACCGTCCACAGATGGCTACAGTCCGCTCTGGCGTGATGCAGAAGAGCATCTACGAGGGTGAGTGCAAGAAGGAAGTAGTTTACCCTGAGGTAAGCAAGTATGTTCCTGCTGAGGACTTCGTAGTAAAGGTACTCGACCACCACGTAGAGGCTGCCAAGCACAACCTGAAGGGTTCTGCCATCGTCGTAGCTGGCGGTTATGGTGTAGGAAGCAAGGAAGGCTTCGAGCAGCTCTTCGAGTTGGCTCATCTCCTCCATGGTGAGGTTGGTGCTTCCCGTGCTGCCGTAGATGCAGGCTGGGTAGATCACGACCGTCAGATTGGTCAGACTGGTATTACCGTTCATCCTAAGGTATATATCGCTTGCGGAATCTCTGGTCAGATTCAGCACATCGCCGGTATGCAGGATTCAGGCATCATCATCTCTGTGAACAACGATCCTGATGCTCCAATCAACAAGATTGCCGACTACGTTATCAACGGCAATGTTGAGGATGTGGTTCCTAAGCTCATCAAGTACTACAAGCAGAATTCAAAGTAAATAATATACAAGGAGTTAAGAAGTTAAGGAGTTAAAGTAGTTAAGACAATAGTATTTGTATGTTTAGATTCGAAGATATTTATGCTTGGCAGAAGGCTCATGCTTTTGTATTACTCGTTTATCGGGTAACAGGACATTTTCCTGAAGTGGAGCGATTTGGATTGATTTCCCAGTTCAGAAGAGCAGCAGTGTCTATCGAAGCAAACATTGCAGAAGGCTATAAGAAGCTTAGCAAAGCTGACAAACTCCGTTTCTTCAATATTTCGCAAGGAAGCCTTGAGGAATGTAGAGATTACATTATCTTATCAAGAGATTTAAATTTCTTGCAGAAAGGTGAATTTGAGGCATTATGCATGAGTATTGAAGAAGCTAGTAAACTTCTAAATGCATATTGCAAAGGTGTTATAAACAATAGTGCTATCAGCTAGCATTTTAGGAGATAAAAAGGTGTTGTCTTAACTCCTTTAACTCCTTAACTCCTTTAACTCCTTCCAAAAACAAAAAAAATATGGCTAATTACTATAGTGATCACCCTGAGATTGAATTTCATCTCAATCACCCATTGATGAAGCGTGTTGTTGACTTGAAGGAGCGCAACTACGCAGAAAAAGACCAGTTTGAAGATGCTCCTGTCAACTACGAGGATGCCATCGAGAACTACAAGCGATTGCTGGATATTACCGGCGATGTAGCTGCTAACATCATCGAACCAAACTCTGAGGATGTTGACCTCGAAGGTCCACACCTGGAGAATGGCCGCATGATCTATGCCAGCAAGACATTCGAGAACCTCGATGCTACCCGCAAGGCTGGCCTCTGGGGCTTGTCAATGCCTCGTCGTTACGGCGGTTTGAACTTGCCTAACGCCATCTTCTCTATGGCTTCTGAAATCATTGCTGCTGCCGATGCCGGTTTCCAGAACATCTGGTCGCTCCAGAGCTGTATCGATACACTCTATGAGTTCGGTTCTGAGGAGCAGCGCCAGAAGTACATTCCTCGCATCTGCGCTGGCGAGACCATGAGTATGGACTTGACTGAGCCTGATGCAGGTTCTGACTTGCAGCGCGTAATGCTGAAGGCTACACAGGATGAGGATGGCACATGGCGTCTGAATGGTGTGAAGCGTTTCATCACCAATGGTGACTCAGACATCCACCTGGTTCTGGCTCGTTCAGAGGAAGGCACCAAGGACGGTCGTGGTCTTTCTATGTTCATCTACGACAAGCGTGATGGCGGCGTAACCGTTCGTCACATCGAGCACAAGTTGGGTATTCACGGTTCTCCTACCTGCGAGTTAGTTTACAAGAATGCCAAGGCAGAGCTTTGCGGTAACACCCGCCTCGGTTTGATTAAGTACGTGATGGCTCTGATGAACGGTGCCCGTCTGGGTATTGCAGCTCAGAGTGTAGGTGTTGAGCAGGAGGCTTACAACGAAGGCTTGGCCTATGCCAAGGAGCGTGCTCAGTTTGGTGAGAAGATCATCAACTTCCCAGCTGTATACGACATGCTTTCAAGAATGAAGGCTAAGTTGGATGCAGGCCGTTCACTCCTCTACTGCTGCGCTCGCTACGTAGATATCTACAAGGCTTTGGAAGACATCGCCCGCGACACTAAGCTCACTCCAGAGGAGCGTCAGGAGATGAAGAAATACACCCGCTTGGCTGATGCATTCACACCATTGGCTAAGGGTATGAACTCAGAGTATGCTAACCAGAATGCATACGATGCCATCAGCATCCACGGTGGTTCTGGTTTCATCATGGAGTACAAGTGCCAGCGCCTGTTCCGTGATGCCCGCATCTTCTCTATCTACGAGGGAACCACCCAGCTTCAGGTAGTAGCAGCTATCCGCTACATCACCAACGGTACTTATCTCAGCATCATCAAGGAGATGTTGGAGAATGAGGTATCAGATGACTTGAAGCCATTGAAGGAGCGCGTAGCTAAGCTCGTAGAACTTTACGAGGCAGCCATCAACAAGGTGAAGGAGGCAAACGATCAGGCAGTTCACGACTTCCTGGCTCGCCGTCTCTACAACATGACTGGCGACATCGTAATGTCTCTCCTCATCCTCGATGATGCTACCAAGGCACCAGAGATGTTTGCCAAGAGTGCCAATGTTTATGTTCGCATGGCAGAGGAGGAAGTTCTCGGTCATTCAGCATACATCCAGAACTTCAAGGCAGAAGACTTGGAGAGTTTCAAGTCATAAAGGAATTTGAGATTCTCTCAAACGCATCTAAAAAGCTGTACCACATTATTGGTACAGCTTTTTTAAATGCATATAAAGGGAGATAGTACAATAACTTATATTATTATATTTTTAAACTATTAGGCTTATGATTTGGTTTATCTTAGCTATAATATTAGGTATCATTGCTATTGTTCTCCACAAAAGTGCAAATGACAATAGCAGTTTTGTTTCTGAGCAAACAAATCAAACAACACCACTTTTGTCATACGGAGAAAGATATAAAAGAGATTTTCCCACAAAAACTGCGGAAATCGAAAAGCTACTAAACATTAATATCGAATCTCTATCAGAAAAAGATATCAAGGAAAAAGTCTCTACCCTTGAACGTTTCTGCAAACGTCAGAATTGCAAATTCTCTGAGATAAAAAATATTTGTATTAGCAACGTCTCACAACAACCAATTGAGCTTGTGCCTCAAATGATTGAAACAGCAAAAAGGGGGAAAATAGAAGAAGCTAACAAGTATAATATATCACAAGAAAACACTTTTTCTGCTCTTATGGTTTTATGGCTTCAAGAATACTACAACCAAAATGCGAGTTCCCAATCAAAAGAGACAACCAACAAAGATGAATTAGAAATTGCAAAAATAGTATTTCCAGATTTATCAGACACACAGACATTAAAGGAACGTGCTATCTCATTACGTGAAATGACAGCATTGCTTCATTGTTCACCTCTTAACCTACATGAGTTTTGTAACACTCATCTAAAACAAGGTTATGATGGAACTTTTAAAAATTTTTACAAACTCATAGAATTGTATAAACACATGGCTTACCAATCATATGAAATAGCACCAAAAGTAGGAGTTGAGCCCTCAAACACCTCTTATGGCATCTTGTGTTATTGGTTAGACGACATAATGAAAGAAGAAAGACAAAAGTTCTTTGATACCAAAGAAGCAGAATGCCCAATTTGTCGTAGCCATGATGTAAAACTTGGCTTATTTAAAGACAATTTCGAATGCAATAATTGCAAACAAGAATTTGGAGGTTTATAAGACAAACAAGATGAAACGAGCAACATACAAGAAGCAGAAGAGCAAATTTTCACACTCTCCTGCTTCTTGGATGCAAAATTATTTATTCTAGCAAAATATCCCAAAATGGAGCAATCCGATTATGTTCATTCTCTGCCGTTACTTTACAAATATTAGCACACTCATCACCTTTAGCAACATTATTTTCCCATTGTAGGGGCTGAAGGTTTTCTATTTCATCTGTACCTCCTTTAGAAATCGGAATAATATGGTCTATTTCCCAACCAAATTGGCTATTCCTATTTCCATATTCATCAAACACTATCCACGCCCCACATTTATCTTTACGGACGCGATTAGGATCATCATTCAAAAGAGGCAGTGCTTTACCCCAAACTCTTTTTATTATTTCTTTATTAAACATCATTATTATTTTTGTTAGGAGTACTTTATCTATCTCTTGAAGCGTGACTCCATTACGACGACAAGAGTTTTTTGATAAGAATCTGCAACAATTGTATTTTACTTTTCAACCATAAAAAGCAGCCATATCACTAACAATATTTACTACGATATCGCCCATCTTTAACGCAATCAGTAGCATCAGTGGTATCCCAAACAATATCAGTATTAATAACATCAACTATAAGAGGACACCTATAAGCACCTTTAGGAAGACCAGCATCTTTTATTTTGTTTGCACAATCTCCACAAACATACAATCTATCATTAACAGTATTCATAACTTTATCTATTTAAAAATTATGGTAAGTACTATCACTAAACCATTCGGGGGCAAATATACACATTACAGATTACCTAACAAAACTAATTATTTTTTTTAACGTACAGTTAAGATTCTGTAACAAAATGACCAACATCAGTACAAATAAGAACCAAAAAGTCCATGGGTAAGTAAATACCACACGGACTTTTCTTTATTTTTTCTGTGTATTACTTCTCGTCATCGAAGGGTCAGCAACATACTTTTGAAGAGGATGATTAATCATTTCCGGAATCTAATAGAAGAGCTTGTTTGCTAATCGTAAAGGCTTTATGTACTTATCCTTCATAGGTTTGGCCGCTCTTTGAATTATCAAAGCAAGCTCTTCGTAGCTATAAGGCTTAAAAGCGCATAAATCTACAAGGAGTTGGCTAACCTTTTCCCGAGATGCCCACTTTCCTAGTTTTGCAACTCGTTCTTGGAGCCCTTTAGGAAGTTCCCTCAGTAATTCGTTACGACTTTTCGGTTGGCTTTCGATCTCAAATGTACCATGCTGAGGTGGTAACCTTTCGCCTAATGTACCATGCTGAGGTAGTAACCTTTCGTCCTGAGGTCGTAACCTTTCGACTAAGGATGCCACCTTGGAGGTTCTTATATAGTAAGTGTTACGACCCTGCCCCTTCTTCTCTAGGAATCCAAGATCACAGAGTTTATGAATCTCCAAGCGTGCACGGGCATGAGTAATCGAAGAATCCAGCTGGCGATACGTAGCATTATCTATCGCACCCACTTCTCTCACGAAGACTAGAGCCAGCTTCTGCTCATTCACCAAGCCAAACTCGGCATATTGAGCCAACCACTCCATATTCTCCTTGCTGAGGAAATGATGGAGCAGAAGTCTTGCCGTAAACTTATTCGCTTCATGGTTCGACCCTAAAGTTGGTATACAGTTGTACAGCTAAAAGGTATATAGTCGTACAACCAAAAGGTATATAGTCGTACAACCAAAAGGCGTATAGTCGTACAACCAAAAGGTGTATAGTTGTACAACCAAAAGGTGTATAGTTGTACAACTAAAAGGTATATAGTCGTACAACTAAAAGGTGTATAGTCGTACAACTAAAGAGGGTATAGTCGTACAACTAAAGAGGGTTGTCACTAGGCTCAGCAGACCTTCCGACTGCAGTCAGCAGACCTGCTGACTAGGCTCAGCAGAGCTGCTGACTGCAGTCGGAATCTTCTAGAAACAAGCTTCGTATACTTAATATATTAGTTCATTGAATCTGATTAAACGCCTTTCGTTACTTACCCAGTCGTCTCGGTGCGTTTATTCAGTCATATTAGGCTTTAGCAGTAAATGATAATCTCTTTTTATCATCACAGCCATTCCCAAAAGTGAACCAAATAACCAAAGTCGGAAATAGGGATTTTCCCTTCTACTTTAGGGAATCCTTCTCTTTTTATTTCAAAAGAAAGCTGTACTTTTGCAACCATAAAACAATATAATAACTTATAAAAACAGTATCGCTTATGAAAAGAAATGAAGTAATGTCACTCATCGCCACAACCATATTGATGTTTGCCGTATGTCTCTCGGCTTCGGCTAAAGGAAAAAGAAACGTGGAGCGGGGAATGACCAAGCAGGAAGTAATAGCCATTCTTGGAGAACCTAAGCTCACCAGTTTCAATATATATGGGGACAAATGGGAATATGCTAAATATAATAATCTGTTTGGAGATTCCAAGTACATCACGGTCTTCTTCGACAGAAACGGAAAGGTTGTGCAGTACGATACAAGAATCATAGAACCCAACAGCCAGACGTCGAACGTACAGCAGCCACAACATCCTACTCCACCCATCTACGATGGAAGATGTGATCCAGATGGCAGAATGGATTACGGCTATTGTCTCGATGATGCTTCCTTCACCAAACTATATAATAAGGTGAAGAAGGCAAGCTTTGATGACAACAAGTTCGACCTGATAGAAATGGCTAGCCTCGGCTGTTATTATTCCTGTGCCCAAACCGTCAGTATGATGAATATATTCACTTTTGGCGACAGCAAGATGAAAGCCCTCAGACTGATGGCTCCCCATATCATAGATTTGCAGAATGCCACTATCATCTATCAGCAATTCAGTTTTGAAAGCGAAAAGCAAAAGGTAGGAGAAATATTAAGAAGCAGCAGAATATCTCCTCAAAACTTGCATATTCAATGAAAAAGCATTAATTTTGCACTCAAAAATTGCAAAATAAATGAATACAAAGATATTATCAAAAGACAAAGACCCGATGGGGGCCGCTATCCTTGATTATCAGAAATCGGGAAGAGCAGGAAGATTACGTGTGCTATCTTCTATGTTCGAAGAGGACGAAATGCCGGTGAAACATCTCTTCAGAAAAATTGAGGAGATGCCGATGCTGGAGCAGAAGGCCTTGCAACTCACAAAAGGGCGTGTACTGGATATCGGAGCCGGCAGCGGCTGCCATACGCTCGCCTTGCAGGAGAAGGGCTTGGAGGTAAAAGCCATTGATATTTCTCCTCTGAGCTGCGAAGCGATGGAACTGAGAGGAGTAAAGGATGCGGAATGCATCAATCTTTTCGATGAACATTTGGAAACAGGGTTCGATACCATCCTCCTCCTGATGAACGGAACGGGTATCGCCGGAAAGATAGAACATCTCCCTACCCTCTTCAACCGTCTCAAGGCTTTGCTCAACAAGGGCGGACAGATTCTTATCGATTCCTCCGACCTCAAATATATCTACGAGAATGAAGACGGAAGTTTCGACATCAATCTGAATGGTGCCTACTATGGTGAAGTGGATTATCAGATGATTTACAAAGACATTAAGGGAGACTGTTTCGACTGGCTCTACGTAGATTTCCCATTGCTCAAATCCATCGCCGAAACCTGCGGTATGCATGGCGAACTGGTGGCAGAAGGCGAACATTACGACTATCTGGCTAGGATTTTCTAAGCATAAAAGATAAAAGGAGTTAAGATGATGGTCTTAACTCCTTTTTATCTTTTCTTTCTATTTAATCGTCGAAATCGTGACGTCCGAGAAATCATTCATATAATCCAGAATCTCCAGCGTATGGAACCCCCGTTTGGCTTTTATTTCGATGCTCGCCTCCACAAATTCTTCCTTAGAAAATCTTCGCTCTTTCAGTTCATAAGAATGAACTTCCATACCTTTCAGCTTGATTTTACTGATGAATTCCTTCACGCTGTCCCTTGACGGGGCAGAGAAATTCAGTTCGATGGTAGAGGTTCCCAACTGCGGTATCAGATAATTCAACACCTCCAGTCCCAGCAACACCATCATCGTAGTAATAGCTGCAGCCACATACATACCCGTTCCGCAAGCCAATCCGATAGCTGCCGTCACCCACAAGCCAGCAGCCGTAGTCAACCCCCTGACCACATTCTTCTGGAAGATGATGGTACCGGCGCCCAGGAATCCGATACCCGAAACCACCTGAGCAGCCACACGCGAGGAATCCTTCAGTTCAAAGCCGAATCCATACTGGGAAACTACACAGAAAAGGGCACTACCCAAGGCTACCAGGAAGTGAGTTCGGAACCCCGCCTCCTTGGCACGGTATTCTCTTTCGATGCCTATCGCTCCTCCTAAAATAAGAGCCAGAGACAGGCGAACAGTCAGGTCTATATAGGTTGCATCCATAAATATCCTTTCTTTTTAAAAGATGAAAGAAGCATCACAAAATGCCTCTATTTGATGTTAACGTTGCAAATATACAACTTTTCTTTGAAAGAAAGGCGAGAATTTCAAAAAAATAATGTATCTTTGCAACTGTTAGTGCCAAACTCGGCAATTTATTCACAAATACACATTTATTTATATACATGGCAACAGTTGACGACAAGAAGATCATCTTCTCAATGGTGGGCGTATCTAAGATTATCCCACAAAACCAGAAACAAATTCTGAAGAACATCTACCTATCGTTCTTCTACGGAGCAAAAATCGGTATCATCGGTTTGAACGGTGCCGGTAAATCTACGTTGATGAAAATCATCGCAGGACTTGAGCAACCTACCCAGGGTGAGGTGGTTTGGAGCCCAGGCTACTCTGTGGGCTACTTGCCTCAGGATCCTCCGCTCGACGAGAACAAGACCGTGAAGGAAAACGTGATGGAGGGTGTGCAGAAAATCTATGATGCACTGGCAGAATACGAGGACATCAACAATAAATTCGGTCTCGAAGAATATTACGGAGACCCTGATAAGATGGACAAGCTGATGCAGCGTCAGGCTGAGGTGCAGGATATCATTGATGCAACCGATGCCTGGAACATCGACTCCAAGCTGGAGCGTGCGATGGCTGCCCTGCACTGTCCTCCTGGCGATTGGCCTGTTACCAATCTCTCGGGTGGTGAGCGCCGCCGTGTGGCTCTCTGCCGCCTGCTCCTGCAGAAGCCGGATGTACTCCTGCTCGATGAGCCTACCAACCACCTGGATGCTGAGAGCATCGACTGGCTGGAGCAGCACCTGCAGCAGTATGAGGGTACCGTAATCGCCGTTACCCACGACCGCTACTTCCTCGACGACGTGAGCGAGTGGATTCTGGAGTTGGACCGTGGCGAAGGTATTCCATGGAAGGGCAACTACTCTTCATGGCTCGACCAGAAGACCAAGCGAATGATTCAGGAGGAGAAGACTGCCTCTAAGCGCCGTAAGACATTGGAGCGCGAGTTGGAATGGGTTCGCATGGCGCCTAAGGCCCGTCAGGCTAAGGGTAAGGCTCGTCTGAACTCTTACGAGCAGATGCTCAACCAGGAGCAGAAGGAGCGTGAGGAGAAGCTGGAAATCTTCATCCCTAATGGTCCTCGTCTGGGTAATAAGGTGATCGAGGCTCAGCATGTGAAGAAGGCGTTCGGCGAAAAGGTTCTCTTCAACGACCTCAATTTCATGCTTCCTCCTAACGGCATCGTAGGTGTAATCGGTCCTAACGGAGCCGGCAAGACTACCCTCTTCCGCCTCATCATGGGCTTGGATCAGGCAGATGGCGGCACATTCGAGGTGGGTGAGACCGTGAAGCTGGCTTATGTTGACCAGCAGCACAAGGACATCGACCCTCAGAAGACTGTTTACGAGGTGATTTCCCAGGGCAACGAAACCTTGCGTCTGGGTGGAAGAGATGTGAATGCACGTGCTTACATCAGCCGTTTCAACTTCTCCGGCACCGACCAGAGCAAGCTCTGCAGTGTTCTCTCGGGTGGTGAGCGTAACCGTCTGCAGTTGGCATTGGCATTGAAGCAGGAGGGTAACGTTTTGCTCCTCGATGAGCCAACCAACGATATCGACGTGAACACGCTGCGTGCCTTGGAGGAAGGTTTGGAGGCATTTGCCGGCTGTGCGGTGGTTATCAGCCACGACCGCTGGTTCCTCGACCGAATCTGTACCCACATTCTTGCCTTCGAGGGCAATGGTGAGGTCTTCTTCTTCGAGGGCAGCTATTCTGAGTATGAAATCAACAAGGCGCGCCGCCTGGGCGATACAGAGATCAAGAA
>OMDK01001102.1_pt1 | contig 11363 bp, 8 predicted proteins | sample 1645201 | NCBI WGS metagenome assembly OMDK01 (sample SAMEA103958151, study PRJEB25191) | human gut metagenome
CAGGCTCCATTGGTCAGAAATAAAAGGCTCCAGGGATATTTCGCATTCTCCTGCATCAATATTTCCATACAAAGTAAAAATAAAAGAGGCTGTTGCACCATTTTGCAACAGCCTCTTTTGTTTTGCAAATCAGGTCTCAGGAGCTGCTTTCACGGCATTCAAAAAATCCCGGATCTTCTCGACCTGGATCTGAGCCACGGCCCGGCCGGTCTCATAGACGCGGCGCAGCTGGGCGGGGTCCCGCTCCATGGCACCGATCTCCAGCGGGATGGGCGGGCGGATGACATAATCCTTGCCGGCCTGCTCCAGCATCGAGATGTAGCTCAGGGTCTCGTTATACCGCTCATGGCGGTCCGCCACAGCCTCCACAAAGGCGGGGTAGCGGAAATATTTGGCCCGGATGGCGGGCAGGAATTTGTTCTTCTTTTTGATTTGCATACAATTATATAATATTTTATTGCTCTTTTGTAGAGACAATATAGCCAAACTTTGGGTAATGTTTTTGGTTATTTTGCATATCCGCAAATACGATTTAATATTTTTGACCATAATGTGATTTTATTACTTATTTATCACCATTTTTTGCGTTTATGATAAATTATACCCATTATATAACCTTAACGGGCAGTTAAAAAGTTAATTTCAGCACTAAATTTGTTGATTTTTAATTCTTTTTTCAAAAATATCAAAAAATTTTATGCAAGTTTACTCCAAGCTGCGCGTGTAGAAATATGTATTATTTTGCGATTGTTGTTTTTAAACATAAAATGCCCCAAAACCAGCATTTTGCAGAATTTTTCAGATATATTTTTATAATCAATATCTATATCTCATCAAATTAATCACCGAATACCTTGAAAATTCGGCACAAATAAAGGGCAGAGTATTGCTCTCTGCCCTTCAAAATGTAATTCACTTAAATCGCAATTATACAAACCGCTTTATGCAAACATATTAAAGATCTCTGCCGCAGCACTTCTTGTACTTTTTACCGCTGCCGCACGGACAGGGATCGTTTCTGCCGATTTTCTTGCCCTTACGGATAGTCTTGTTGACAGAATCCGTACCGTCTGCAGAAGTTTCTGTAGGCTGAGCAACCTGCTCACGGTGAAGCGCCTGCTTTACGGCGTCCGACTGTTCAACAGTTTCTTCATCATCGGATGCAGACTTTGCCGCTGCGGCAGCCCTCTGAGCTGCTCTCTTTGCCGCTGCAATTGCATCCTGTCTTTTCTGAATCTCATAAACACGCTTTGGCATAATGAGCATCATCTTGACAGTATCTTCACGAATGCTTTCAATCATCTCATCAAACATATCGAAGCCTTCAACTCTGTACTCAACAACAGGATCGTGCTGACCGTATGAACGAAGTCGGATACCGCTCTTGAGCTGATCCATATTGTCGATGTGATCCATCCAATGTGTATCAACATTCTTGAGGAGGTAAACACGCTCCATCTCACGGATTGTTTCCTCGGGAAGAAGCTCTTCGTTTTCCTTGTAGATTTCAAGAGCATCATCAACGAGCATCTTCTGAATCTCTTCGGGTTCCATATCTTCAAGATCCTCAAGGCTGAAATCGTACTTAGAATCATCTCTGATAAGCCAACCTGCATAGTAATCCTTAAGGCTCTGGAAGTTCCAATGCTCTGCAGGACCTTCGGGGAGATACTGCTTGATTGAAGTTGCGATTGTATCCTCAACCATTTTGAGGATTGTTTCGTGGAGATCCTCACCGTTAAGAACCTGATCACGCTGACCGTAGATGATTTCACGCTGTTTGTTCATAACATCGTCGTACTGGAGGACATCCTTACGAATGCCGAAGTTACGAAGCTCAACCTTTTCCTGTGAGCCCTCGATAATACTTGTGAGCATTTTATTCTCAATAGGCATATCTTCGGCAACATTCATACGCTCCATCATCATTTTCATTCTGTCACCGCCGAACAGACGCATAAGGTCATCCTCGGTTGAGAGGAAGAAACGGCTGACGCCCGGATCGCCCTGACGGCCTGCACAGCCACGGAGCTGGTTATCAATACGGCGTGACTCGTGTCTTTCCGTACCCATAATGTAAAGACCTCCGGCCTCTCTTACCTTTTCAGCCTCGCCCTTAATTTCTTCCTTATACTTGTCATTCAGTTCTCTGAATGTATTTCTTGCATTGATGATTTCTTCATCATCGGTTTCCGCATAACCTGTAGCTTCTTCAATAAGCTCCTCTGTAAAGCCCTGCTTACGCATTGCGGCTTTTGCCATATACTCTGCGTTACCTCCGAGGATGATATCGGTACCACGACCTGCCATGTTGGTTGCGATTGTTACCGCACCGAGTTTACCTGCCTGAGCAACAATTTCAGCCTCTTTTTCATGCTGTTTTGCATTGAGGACATTGTGCTTGATGCCTCTCTTTTTGAGCATTTTCGAAAGAAGCTCCGACTTCTCAATTGAAATTGTACCGACAAGGACAGGCTGTCCCTTTTCGTGGGCCTCAACAATTGCATCAATAACAGCGTGGAACTTGCCGTTTTCTGTCTTATAAACCGAATCGGGGAGGTCTTTTCTTAAAACAGGCTTGTTTGTAGGAATTTCAACAACATCAAGCTTGTAGATTTCCTGGAATTCTTCCGACTCTGTCTGAGCAGTACCTGTCATACCAGAAAGCTTTTTGTAAAGACGGAAGTAGTTCTGGAATGTGATTGTAGCAAGAGTCTTGCTTTCGCTCTGAACCTTTACGCCCTCTTTAGCCTCAATAGCCTGGTGAAGACCTTCGTTAAAACGACGACCGTACATAAGACGACCTGTAAATTCGTCAACGATGATAACTTCGCCGTCCTTGACAACATAGTCAACATCAAGCTTCATAACGCCATTTGCCTTGATAGCCTGATTTACATGGTGCTGAATTGTAAGGTTATCGGGATCGGTAAGGTTTTCAATACCGAAAAATTCTTCGGCTTTCTTAACACCGCTCTGTGTGAGGGTTGCTGTTTTCTGCTTTTCATCAACAACATAATCAATGTCGTTTTCCTTGTAATATTCCTCCATATCCTCTTTTGCGTCAAGTTCTGCAAAACGCTGAACTTTAAGAGTTTTTGCAAAAGCGTCAGCCTTTGCGTAAAGGTCTGTTGACTTGTCGCCCTTACCCGAAATAATAAGAGGAGTTCTCGCCTCATCAATGAGAATTGAGTCAACCTCATCGACAATTGCAAATGCGTGCGGGCGCTGAACCTTGTTTTCCTTGTAAACTACCATGTTGTCACGGAGGTAGTCAAAACCGAGTTCGTTGTTTGTTCCGTATGTAATGTCTGCGGCATAAGCCTTTTTTCTGCCCTCATTATCGAGATCGTGGCAGATAAGACCGACCGAAAGACCGAGGTATCTGTAAAGCTTGCCCATCCACTCGCTGTCGCGCTTGGCGAGGTAGTCATTGACGGTAACGATGTGGACGCCCTCGCCGGTCAGCGCATTCAGGTAGGCGGGCAGGGTCGCCACAAGGGTCTTGCCTTCACCGGTCTGCATCTCGGCGATGTCGCCCCGATGGAGGGCGATGCCGCCGGTGACCTGCACCGGGAAGTGCTTCATGCCCAGCACGCGCCAGTCGGCCTCGCGGCAGACGGCGAACGCCTCCGGCAGCAGGTCGTCGAGGGTCTCGCCTTTGGCGAGGCGCTCTTTAAACTCGGTGGTCTTGGCCTGCAGTTCCTCGTCGGTCAGCTTGGCCATCTCCGGCTCCAGGGCAAGGACCTTGTCCTTGAGCGGGTTGATGCGCTTGAGTTCCTTGTCCGAGAAAGAGCCGAACAGTTTTTCAAAAAAAGACATAACAGTTCCCCTGTATTTTCCGCCGCGTGTAGAGGTGCGGCTAATAGTGGTTTTATATAGTTTTACACTTGATACTATAATACACCCGCACAGGGGTTCGTGTCAAACCTGCGCGGGTGTATTTCGTAATATATTTAATTTTTCTGTTTTGCGGGCAGGCTCAGCAGCACCAGCATCAAAAAGATACAGCCGAAGCCCAGCGCATCCCACAGCGTAAAGGGCGAGCCCAGCACCAGCGTGCTGATGATGGCCGCCGTGACCGGCTCGGCAAAGCTGTAGAGGCTCGCTTTCTGCGGGCCGATGAGCGGCACGCCCGACATGTACAGACTGAACGCCAGCACATTGCCCAGCACAACCACGATAAAGATGCCGAACACGCCCATCGCCGTCGGCACATAGTCGATCTGCCACGGGCGGAAGATGAGCGAAAACATGATGCCGCCCATCAAAAACGCCCAGCCCTGCAGCATCGGGGTGGGGTACTGCTCCTGCAATTTTTTCGGCCACATCGTGTAGATGGCGACGCAGCAGGCACTGACGATGCCGGAGACCAGCGCCGCCGGGCTGACGGCCAGCCCCGTCAGGCTGCCGTGGGTCGTGATGAGGAAAACGCCCACCAGCGCCAGCAAAATCGAACAGACCTCAAACACGCGGGGGCCGCGCTTTTGCTGGATGCAGACGACCAGCAGGATGATGACGGGGGAGATGTCCTGTAAGATCGTGCCCATGCCTGCGCTGGACAGCTGGATGGTCAGAAAGTAGGTGAACTGGCAGCAGCTGACGCCCGCCAGACCGTAGACCAGCAGGTCAATGGCGTTGCGCGGATTTTTCTTGACGTTCCACGGGTCAAAAAGCGTTTTGTGGTCCTTTATAAAAAAGAATCCGCACAGGATCAGCCCCGCCAGAAACAGCCGGATGGGCACGAGCCAGGTCGAATCCATCCCCTCGCGGGTGAACAGGTACTGCCCCATGCAGCCCGAAACGCCCCAGCACGCCGCGCCGCCCATCGTCAAGGCGGAGCCTTTTATGCGGTCAGACATTGTGTTGCTCCTCTGTTGCAGGGGTCGATGCTCGCATCGACCCGCATCATAGCGGCGGGCAGTTGTTTGCAGGGGGCGGCGTCCTCGACGCCCCTACAGCCTCCCGTAAGCTCTTATTCCAAAATCAGCGCCGCGGCTTCGCGCAATCCCTTTACAACCGGTGCGCCCGTTTCCCTCAATTTTTCCGGCGGCTGGTGGCCGCCGGACTGCAAAACGCAGCGTACGCCCAGCGCCTGTGCAACCTCATAGTCGTGGACGGAATCACCGATCATGACGGCGCGTGCCGGGTCAAAGCCGTTTTCCTTTAGATAGGCCAGCCCGACCTCGACCTTGCTCTTGGCGTAGATGTCGCCCAGACCCAGCAGACGGTCAAAATAGCCCGTCACGCCGCGCTCGTCGGTCTGGCGCCGCAGCGTGTCCAGATTGCTGGCCGACAGAATGACCTGCCGCAGCCCCGCGGCCTTAAACGCCTCCAGCGCGTCAATGGCGCCGTCTGCCAGCGGGCAGGCCGCACTGGCGGGGACGTAGTCCTCCATGTATTTTTCGGCCAGCTCTGCAAAGCTGTGCTTTGTAAAGTCAAACCCCGCGCGGACGTAATATTCCTCGATGGGAAAGCCAAAAATGGCCCGGTACTGCTCGTGGTCATACCGCTGCGGGTAGCCGAATCCTGCCAGCAGACGGTTGAGCGCGTCCACGCAGAGATCGACATCATCGAGCAGGGTACCGTTCCAATCCCACAAAATCAGTTCCGGGCACATAGATGTTACCTCGTTATTCTTCTGTAAAAATTTTGTTCAGACCCGCGTTGCTTTCGATCAGCTTGACGAGCGCCACACCCAGAATCGTGCAGCTAATGAGCTCGCCAATGCCGACAGTAACGGCATTGAACACCGCCAGCATCGCCGTGGGTGCGCCGTCCGAGAAGAAGAAGGTGATCTCGAACGCGCCGACAATGATCATATTAAAGACAACGGGCGGCAGGGATGCCGGAATGGCCAGCCCTTTCACGCGGATGTCGCGCAGCTTGTAGGTCACAAGGCAGGCCAGCAGGGTCGCCAGCGTGCCGAACACCACGTCAACGACGGTGGAGCCGAGCAGATTTGCCAAAAAGCAGCCCAGCGTGACGCCGACGATATACTCGGCGCCGAACACCGGCAGCAGGCAGAGGGCCTCGGCCACGCGGACCTGCACCGCGCCGTAGCTGAACGGGGCCAGCACAAGGCAGACGACCACATAGACAGCCGCAATGACAGCGCAGCGCACAAGGCGACGGACGGACAGATTTTTCATATTCATACAATACTCCGGCGGATAGATTTTGACCACGCGCAAGACCGCCAGCCTTGCGGGGTTTGCGCTGCCGACCAGCAGCCGACAGCGGAGCCTAAAATCCTAAGTTGCTCAACAAACCTAAATTATAACAAAACCCGCAGGCCGTTGCAAGACCTGCGGGGAAAATTTATGGTAGATTCTGCGCATATTGTGCTGATATGGTATAATGCATCGGAGTGCATTGTCGATTATCTGAAAATCATAGTTCCCTAATAGCTCTTGGTATGGTATAATTCCACTGTGGTGGCCTGCGAGAAGAAGTAAAGTCATAGTTCCCTAATAGCTCTTGGTATGGTATAATCAGGCGCACAGCCGTTGCCAGCGCTTGCAGGTCATAGTTCCCTAATAGCTCTTGGTATGGTATAATCAATATTTGGTATGATGCCGAGCGGAAAAGTCATAGTTCCCTAATAGCTCTTGGTATGGTATAATCTATACTGCCACACATAAGCGGTCACAGCAGTCATAGTTCCCTAATAGCTCTTGGTATGGTATAATCCACAGTTATAAAAACGAGAAGCCGACTTGAGTCATAGTTCCCTAATAGCTCTTGGTATGGTATAATAGGCTATGCAAAAAGCGCATCGGATTGCGGTCCGATGCGCTTTTTGTTTTAGAAAAAACTCAACTGTTCACATACAAAAGGGGCTTCTTCCGGCTGATAATTTCCCAGAAGAATCTGAATAGACTGGTACTGCTTTTCTGTAACGACAAGCAGGCGAATGGAGCCGTTTGGCGGCAAGGATGCCCTCAAACGGCTTTCGTGTTTCTGCACGGCGTCGTTGCCGTTGCACACCCTCGCGTACACAGAGAATTGCAGCATGTGGTATCCGTCCTTCAGCAAAAAATTCCGAAACGCCGTCGCATGCCGCCTTTCAGTCTTTGTCTGCACAGGCAGGTCAAAAAAGACAATCATCCGCATAAATTTACTCATAGCTATGCTGCTTGTATTCAAGCAATTTGGGTAACAGCAGGGCTTGTCCACGCAGACCTTGCACCAGGCGTTCCATTGCATAGGCAACGCTGTGGTGCTGCCCGCCGGAAAGAATATCCACATTCAACAGGTTTACAAGCTTTCCCTTCAGTATGGGTGTCAATGCTGCATCCTCGGCCACATTTGCTGCCACGTACAAATCCGCCACGGGCCGGAACGGTTCCATCAGGTCATCCGCCAGATTAAATTGGTTCAGCTCGCTGTCATGGTGCAGACCCAGGCACGGCTGAAAACCATACACCGTCAGGCAGCGCGCCATATAGCCCCGCAAAATCGCGTAGGCATAATTCAGTGCTGCATTTCGCGTATCTTCATTGCGGCGGGTGTAGCCCTCACCAAATAAAGCCGGGAAGTAGTACGCTGCGGCGCTTGCCTCTACGTTATCTTTGTCGCCGCTCGTCACAGCCTTGGCACGCCCGAACAGGAACGCTGCTTCCTGCGCTTTGCCGCAAAGTGCAAGGCACTCCGCTTGGTTTTGAATTTTTGCTGTCACGACCTGCTGCCACATCCGTTTTTTTGCCGGCAGGGTCAATTCCATCTGCCAACGCAGTACTCCCAGCTGACGGCTGTGCTGTGCAAACGGCAGCGAGATGCCGCACGGCAGATGTGTTTCATCGCACCAGAAAGTCACCACACCGTTTTGTGCCAACGCCGCCATAGCCGCTGTTGTGATCGTGCTTTGGCGGCTTTCCAGTACAATAGCACTGATGTCCTCGATGGGCACAGAGTGAACTTCTTCCGTTTCAATCAACAGCTGCTCATTTTTGCAGCGGATGCGCGCAGGGTTCACGATCATCAGGCAGCGGTAGGACATAATTCACCTCCGTTGGGCAGGGAAGGTTTGCCGTTTTTCTTTTTTAACAGGAACGTAATTACCAAGAATATCGACCTGGTATTTCTGGATTTTTCGTACGGTTCCAAACGTCATGCCTTCAAAAACATACGCCCCATCATGCGTTTCCACTTTGATTGCAGCATTCGATATATTTCCGCTCTTATAATAAACAAGGACTTTCTTTACCGAGAACTTATTCGGAAGTGTACTGTCACCATTGACGAGCGAAAAATTTATCGGTTCCTCTCTTTCGACGAGAATGAGATCATTGTCGTAAAGTGAAAACAGGAAGTTTTCTTCTTTCATTTCTTTCCAATCTTCCATGCTTTTCCCCCGCAGTACCGCTTTGTTTGGCAGTTCCGGCCTTACCGTATCCGCCACATAAATCGGCACCCAATAATAACCATCACCGGGGACATAATACACATCTATACGGATCATGTTGCCGCCTTTTGCAACGCCTCCGCCGCTGCGGACAGGAATTGTGTTGTTCATTTTTGCGACAACCTTCACTTTGCGCACCTGTGCGCCGGGGGTTCCGTCCGCACGTGGCTTATAAAACGGTTCCGCAAAGGCTTTCTTTGCGTTTCCGCCAAATTCTGTCAGACGCTTCTTCAGTGCTTCGTACAAAAGCGTATCGCTGCTTGGATTAAAATAGTCTTTGATTTTTCCATCCTTGTCCAGTGACAATTCTGTAATTGATTTTCGCACTGCTGTATATTGTTCGTTCACTTGGCTTCGAATCGTCTCTTCGTGTGCCGCACCTGTCACCTTATGGCGCGGCATCCGCGATACAAACACAGGCTGAATAGACGAAATATCCACCGTCGCATAATAGACCGGGTTAATCTTCATCAGGTCTTCCTGCGGGCAGGCTGACAATCGCTGCCTCAGCTCATCACGGAAGTGCGGCCACGGTTCGGGGAAGTGCTCATTACGCACCGCCGTCGTCTCTGCACGCTTGCAAAAGTCAGATACCCGCTTTATCATCCCCTGTGTCGTACAGGCAATCACCGCCGCGTCTACTGCATGGTGCAGATCGCCGTCGGCACGCACCTTGCTAAGACCCCAGCGCTTGCGCAAAAACGCCGTAACGGCGCCATTTACCGCAACGACCCGCCGTTTGCCTGCCCCGGAACAGTCTGCAAACGCAAGATGATTGCGGATATAGTTCAGCATAAAAGCCGCAATATACTGCGTATCCTGTAGGTTGCGCTGGATATAGCCCTTGCCGTCCTCCTCGCTCAGCCTTTCCTTCAATAGGTTCTGGCGCTTGCGGAAATTTTTTACGTTTGCTTTGGTGTACACAATAAAGTCGTCCCGTCGTTTTCCCTGCAGGTATTGCAGCGGCAGACTGTTTCCCTTCTGACGGTTCTCCGACGCCAGCACCAGCACCTTATTTGTACGGCGGTCATCAAAGCTTATGCTATAGGGGACAATGTGGTCTACCTCGGCATAGCCGGAGACTGTAATAACCTTGTCCAGCTCCAACGGCTGTATCGAATACGCACAGCGCCCGTCCTGCTCTTTCCACAGACGATATTTTACAAGGTCCTGCCCGGTAACGGTGTGTCCCGGAAAAAGCTCATTCAGCTCTTTCATCAGGCGTTCATTTTCCGCACTGTTATCCCGCATCGCCTTGTCCAACTCGCTGCGCTGCTGGAAGTTCTTATTCATCTCTCTTGCCAGCTCCAGATGGATACTGACCGGACTTTCGCCCTGCTCGCGGATGATCGCATTGACGACCTTGATCGTCTGTGCCACTGCACGGCGCACCACCGGGCTTGTAATATCCTCCATTTCCTCCGTTGAGGCCGGCAGGAACTGCGCTTTTTCGCCGTTTTGCCTTCCCTGAAAATCATATCCGGCTGCCTGGCAGGCATCGTTATAGTTCATGCCCTGTTCCAGATAGGGGATCAGCTTGCGGCACGCCTTGACCGAAATGTGTCCATATCCCGCAAAGCTGGGCAGCGTCAGCAGTGCTTCTATTTCCAGCGGTTCAAACTCCGCCTGTTTCAATGCCTCCCGCAGCTTATCCTCGTTTTCCGGGTTCGTCAGCGCAGCTCCGGCGGCATCCAGCTGCTCGCGGCTGATATTGCGGATATGATCCTTCCGCAGGGTATTCAGCGCCTTACGCATCTTGTGGTAGCAGGGGAGTGCCGTTACTTTTTCTTTCTTTTCGCAGGCTTCTGCCGTCTGCTCCCCGCGATACCGCACCATGTTGAACCGTGCTTCTTCCGGCAGTGCCAACGCCTTGCGGATCCGGGCAAAATCCAGCTTGTCCGTCTGGCAGCACACAGAAAGCAGTACCTGTCGCTCTGCCGGTGTCAGCGTGCGGCTGGTTCCGTTTTCCGCAATGCGGATATGATTGATTTTTTGCAGCAGCGTAAAATATTCAAACGAGAAGGCCGCCTTGGCTGCCCGCTGCTCGCTCTTTCCCTCCAGCGTGCAGGTGCCGACCCTGTTGCTGCCGCTATATGGGCTGCCTTTGCCCGGACCTTCCGCAAAGGAGCGCTGGCGTGTCAGAATACAAAGGTACTCTGCCTCCATCTCCGGCGAAGCCCATGTCGCACCGTATTGACGCTGTGCTGCAAAAACCAGTCTGGCCTCGTCTATGATTTGGTCGCGTTTGACGGTGGAAAGATAATTTTCCGCTTTGTTGCGCTTGTGCTCTGCAAACACAGGGTCGCGGTACATCATCTCACCGACAGTACGGTACCGGTTTGCCTCCATACGTCGGGTGTTCGCGTCAATTGCCTGCAGCAGCTTACCGTCTTTTTGTGCATCGTCTGCCTTGCGGTTACTGCGAAAGCCCCTGCGCTGCATCAGGTGCAGCAGTATACGGGCAAAATCCAGTGCTGTCACCGGGCCATCCAACGCCTGAACACGCAGCGCATAGACATCCGGCAGATGCCCCGCTTGCACAGCCTGCTCTATTTCCGCCTTACCGGGCAGACCGTTTTTCTCCATCAGCTCGTACAGATCCGCCTTGCGCAGGCTGCGGCGGCGCAGCCTGCGGCGGGCGCTGCGGGCCTTACGGCGCGGGGCAGCAAGGCTGTCGCCTGTTTGGGGTTCTTCGGCCTTATCAAATATGCGTGAGCCGCATCGAATCAGACCATAGGGCTCCGCGTTTTCATTCAGTGCCACCACCGCCCAGCCGACGGACGCAATGCCAATATCCAGACCAATTCCATAGGGATGCTTCATTTTTTTGCACATCCTTTCACTTTTCTACTATCATAGCGCATTATGGTATTATTGGGCAACTGACAATTTAAACGAAATTTAGGGCAATACCGCATAATTCTAAGTGCCGATACGGCGAGCGAGGTGCGGCAGC
>OMDK01001106.1_pt1 | contig 11338 bp, 6 predicted proteins | sample 1645201 | NCBI WGS metagenome assembly OMDK01 (sample SAMEA103958151, study PRJEB25191) | human gut metagenome
AACCGTGAAGACACCCTGAGCATCGAGGCACGCAATCTGAAACATCTAACAGTCAGCATTTACCGACTGGATACCAAGTCGTATCTCGATGACAGGACAAACAATTTCAACATAGACAAGGCAAAGAAACTCATCATCGCGAAGTCGAAGGTGGTGATTGACCTGCCGGTGGTTTACGAAAACGAATACGACATCAACAAACTCTATGCGAAGCTGCCGAAGATGCAGCCGGGAATGTATTATGTGGTGGTAGAGGCAGACAACAAGAAGCTGAAACCGATAAATGCCGTTTTCACTGTCTCCGATGTATTTGTTGGTAGTCTGCCATTGCCGGGCGACAAAGTGAGATATGCCATCATGAGCGCCACTACCGGACAGCCGCTTGCCGGCGCAAAACTGCAGTTGTGGCGCGACAACAAGGTGATTTCAACGCTGACCGCTGATGAGAAAGGCGAAGTGGTGACAAACAGCCAGGAGCCATACTATGATTGCGTAAGAGCCTATACCGATACCGACAACTATATGATGGGCGAACGCGAGTGGAACAGGTTCAACTATTATGGCGACAAGATTCATCGCAGCGTGGTGTCACTCTTCACCGACCGTTCCATCTATCGTCCGGGACAGACAGTGCATGTGTCTGCCGTGGCATACAAGCAGGAAGGACTGCATTCATCAAAGGTCACGACCGGAGCAGAACTCAAATTCACCCTCAGCGATGCCAACAACAAGGTGCTGGCAGAGAAGAAGGCGACAACCGACGACTATGGCACGGCATCAGTAGACTTCAATCTGCCCGGCAGCAATGTCTTGAGCGGCAGATTCTCGGTTAGATGCATGGGCAACGGCACGGGATATGCGGCATTCCGGGTGGAAGAATACAAGCGGCCTACCTTTGATGTGAAGTTCGACGAGGTGACCGACGAATACCACGATGGCGACACCCTTGTGGTGGGCGGTACGGCGATGACATTCAGCGGTGTGCCGGTGCCTGGTGCAAAGGTGGCATACGACGTGCAGCGCAGATGCTCCAGCTGGTTCAGGTATTACTATGGGGCGAACAACGATGCCCAGCAGATGCTGACCGACACCGTAATGACCGACTCAAAGGGTAGGTTTGAGGTGCGCATCCCGGTGGTATTGCCAGCTGACTATCAGGCAGACAACGAAGGCTACGATGTGAAGACGCCTGGCAGATTCGTATGGCAGACACGCTATCGCTTCACTGCCACAGCCACAGTGACCGACAACGGAGGCGAGAGCCATTCAGCCGAGACGAGCATCGTATTGGGATCGAGAGCCACCGAACTGAAATTGGATTTGCCGGAGAAGATGATTAAAGACAGTGTGGCGACAGTTGTCTTCAACCGCTACAATGCTTCTGCAAAACAGATTGACGGAAAGGTGACATACTGGTTCGACTCACAGACAAAGAAATATACGGCGAAAGCCAATGAAAACATTAAGATAGACTGGCGGAAAACCAGTGGCATACTCTCCGGCAGACACCAGCTGTGGGCAACATGCGGCAACGACACCGTGATGCGTGAGTTCGTGCTCTTCGGCATAGACGACAAGCGTCCGGCAGCCGATACGCCAGACTGGGCATACATATCAAGCAAGGAGTTCCCGAGAGATGGCAAACCGGTTTATGTGCAGGTGGGCACGTCGTGCGACAACACCCTCCTGCGCTATTCCATCATCTCCAGCGACAAAGAACTGGAGAGCGGAACCTTCAGTCTGAGCAATGCCGTCAAGACCATCTCGCTTACCTATAAGGAAGAGTATGGCGAGGCGGTGCTCCTCAACTATCTGTGGGTGAAAGATGGCAAGGCATACAGCCATAAGTTCACCATCACAAGACCGCTGGAGGACAAGAGGCTCGACCTGAAATGGGTGACCTTCCGCGACAGACTCACACCGGGACAGAAAGAGAAATGGACGCTCAATATCTCGCGTCCGAAAGTGAACGACGTGATAAACAAGCGCAACGCCAGCACTGACGGTCAGAACAACGGTCAGCTTCTGGCTCTGATGTATGACAAGTCGCTCGAACAGATAGTGAAGACCAGCTTCAACTTTAGTCTCAACCTGTTGCAGAACAGTCCCTACACCAGATGGAGAATGTTGCCGGAGATAACAGAAAACGGATTGTCTTCATGGCAGACGATGCCTGTGATGAATGGAAAATCGTTTGATCTCAATACATTGGACAATTCTGTTTCCATACTGAGCTGGAAGCTGATGCTTAATGACAGAAGTGATGACAGGGTTTCACTTCCACTCAGAGTCAGGGGAAGTGCAAAGAATTCCGTTTCCATCCGAGGCGAAGCAGTAGAAGAAACTGCTACTGTATTGAAGGCAAAGGAAGAAAAGGCGAAAACCTTTGACTTTGTTCCGCTTGGTAACGATGCCGCCGGCAGAGGCTCGGCTGGCGTGGAGAATGCCGACGGTGAAGAGAGAGCCTCTGCTGCCGTGCCGCAGATTCGCGAGAACCTCAACGAGACAGCCTTCTTCTATCCTGCCCTCTATGCCGACAAGGACGGCAATGTGGATATAGAGTTCACGTTGCCGGAGAGCGTCACCACATGGAACTTCCGCGGCTTTGCCCACGACAAGGAGATGAACTTCGGAATGATAGAGAGCGAGGCAGTGGCGAGCAAGAAGGTGATGGTGATGCCTAATGTGCCGCGCTTCGTGAGAGAGGGCGACAAGGCTACGATGGCAGCCCGTGTGGCAAATGCCACCGACAAGCCGGTTGCAGCCCTCGTCAGAATGCAGCTCCTCGATCCGGAGACGGAAAGAGTGGTATGCGAGAAGAAGCAGAACGTGACCATCGACGCCAATGCCACTGCAAACGTGGACTTCAGTTTCGAAGCTCAGGGCGACACTCCGCTCCTCGTATGCCGCATCACGGCAGAGGGAAAAGGCTTCAGCGACGGTGAGCAGCATTATCTGCCGGTGTTGCCGAGCAGAGAGAGTGTGATGAACACCGTGCCGTTCACCTTCACCGGCAGCGGCGAGAAGACAGTGGCTATGGCTGACCTCTTCCCGAAGGGGGTAGAGGACAAGAAAATCACCGTGGAATATACCGCCAACCCGTCATGGCTCATGATACAGACGCTGCCGTATATCTCGACAGTGGACTACAAGAACGCCATATCCCTTTCAACGGCTTATTATGCCAACGCCCTCGGACGATATATCATGAACCAGTCGCCGGTGATAAAGCAGGTGGTAAACATCTGGAAACAGGAGCCGGCAGATAGCGACAACAGCCTGATGAGTGCTCTGCAGCGCAACCAGGAACTGAAGGCCCTCGTGCTCGACGAGACGCCATGGGTGATGGATGCCGACAATGAGGCAGACCAGAAGAGGATGCTCACCACATTCTTCGACGAGTCGGCGATGGACTACCGGCTGGCTTCGCAGCTCAAAGACCTGAAAGACCTCCAGAATAGCGACGGCTCATGGAGCTGGTGGCGAGGAATGAGAGGTTCGGCAAGCATAACGGCACAGGTGTTGCAGACCCTCGCCCGTCTCAATGTGATGGCAGGCTATCAGAAAGCCACGGCCAAGATGATAGAGAATGGAATGGACTATCTCAGAACAGTCGTGATGAAGGAGTTTGAGGAAATGAAACGTATGGAAAAGAAGGGACAGAAACCGATGATCTGCGACTACCATGCCATACAGTATCTATATATAAACACACTGCTCGGCAAGAATCCTTTCTATGACTCCGATTATGTGGAGCTGAAGAACTATCTCCTCAAATATCTTGAGGCTGACCGCCACCGCGACATCTATTCAAAGGCGCTCATGGCTGTGGTGCTCAATGGAGACGGCAAGGCTAAGAAGGCAAAGGAGTATGTGGAGAGCATACGCCAGTATACGGTGACGAAGCCGGGCATGGGAACATATTTCGACACATGGCATGCCGGATACTCGTGGTTCGACTATCGCATTCCTACCCAGACTGCTGCGATAGAGGCTCTGAAGGCTGTAGACCCTGCCGACACGGAGACCATAAACCAGATGCGCCTATGGCTCCTGCAGAGCAAGCGCACACAGGCTTGGGACACACCGATAAATACTGTAAACGCCGTGTATGCCTTCCTCGACGGCAACTATAAAAAGCTGTCTTCTGACAAGGAGGAATCCATGACGCTTGCCGTAGACGGCAAGAACGAGTCGCTGCCTAAGGCTTCTGCCGGACTGGGATATACCAAGGTGGTATACGGCATCGACAAGCAGAACTCTCTCACGCTGACCAAGACCGGCGAGGGAACATCATGGGGAGCTGTCTATGCACAGTTCACGCAGGCGGCTGCCGACATCGCCGACAGCAAGTCGGGCATCAAGGTGGTTCGCCAGGTGATGGTTCCCGAGAATGGCAAGGCCGCCAAGGGTGGCGCTCTCAATGTGGGCGACCGCATCGCTGTGCGCATCACCATCACCGCCGACCGCGACTACGACTTCGTGCAGGTAGTAGACAAGCGTGCGGCATGTATGGAGCCAGTGGCGCAGACCAGCGGATACGGATGGGGATACTACTGCACACCGAAAGACAACGCCACCCATTACTACTTCGACCGTCTCTCGAAAGGCGAGCACGTGGTGGAGACGGAGTACTATATCGACCGTGCAGGAAACTACACCGCCGGAACATGTACCGTGCAGTGTGCCTACTCTCCTGAATTCTCCGGCAGGGCCGGCGGCATTGAGCTGAAGATCGTGAAATGATAGTATCGGCACGATTGGATATCAGCCGGTATTGTCAGATAGAATGTCAGATACGACACCATATAGAATAACAGACATATAAAAACAGATATTTAATAGATGAATAACAAAACGATGATATTATCCTTGCTGGCTATGGCGTCGGTTGATGCCATGGCGCAGCGCATAACGGCAAAGAATGAGATAGTAGACTGTGGCAGCGTGATGTATGAAACCCCTGTTACGGTGAAGTTTGAACTCACCAACAAGGGTAGCGAACTGAACATCGACCAGGTGAGGGTGAGCTGCGGATGCACCACGGTGGACTATCCGCGTACGGCAATCCCCAAGGGCGACAGCTTCACTGTTACGGCAACCTACGATGCACGCCAACTCGGACACTTCGAGAAGGAAGTGGCGCTCTTCTGCAATTCCTCCAAGCATCCTTTCTATCTCAAGATGAAAGGAGTGGTGGTGGATGAAATATCTGATTTCACTGGTACCTTCGAACACAAGATCGATGGTATGATGGTGGACAAGAACGATGTGGAGTTCGACGACGTGAACCGTGGCGACTATCCCGTGCAGCTCATACATATCAAGAACAACACGGGCGAGACTATCAGTCCTGTGGTGATGCATCTTCCGGCTTATCTCACGGCAAGCGTGTCGCCGACCAACATCGCTCCGGGCAAGACCGGCGTTGCCACGCTGAAACTCAACTCCAAGAAGCTGCGCGACTTCGGACTGACACAGACCTCCGTGTTCCTCGCCAAGAAACCGGGCGAGAAGGTGAGTATCGACAAGGAAATATCTGTCTCTGCCGTCTTGCTGCCAGATTTCGACAATATGTCGGAGACGCAGCTCGCCAACGCACCGAGCATAAAGCTCTCTGCCACGGAACTCGATTTCGGTGACTTCGGCGAAAAGCCAAGCAAGACCGAAACGGTGATAATAGAGAACACCGGACGTTCGGTGCTCGACATCCGTTCGATGCAGATGTTCACCACCGGCATGAGCGTGAAGCTCAACAAGACGAAGATAAAGCCGGGCGAACAGGCAAAACTGAAGGTGACGCTGAACAAGAAGCAGCTGCGCAACGCCAGAAGCAAACCGCGTGTGCTGATCATCACCAACGACCCGAAACAGCCGAAGGTGGTAGTGAAAATGAAACTGAAAACACGATAATCTTAATCTAAATACACAGTATGGACCATCCAGAGAACAGTAAAGAATACGTGGGGCTGCAGGTGAACCAAGGTGTGGCGCAGCCCTCCATCATAAACCCATATCTGAAGCGCAGCCGCTTCCAGCGCCGCGAACTCTCCGTTGCCGAAATGGTGGAAGGAATCGTGAAGGGCGACGTCACCGTGCTCTCACAGGCAGTGACTCTCGTAGAGAGTGTCAATCCGGACCATCAGCAGAAGGCGCAGGAGGTGATAGACAAATGTCTGCCATATAGCGGCAAATCCATCCGCATCGGTATCAGCGGTGTGCCGGGAGCAGGAAAAAGCACGTCGATAGACGAGTTTGGAGTGCACGTCCTCGACCGCACCGGCGGCAAGCTCGCCGTGCTCGCCATCGACCCCAGTTCGGAGCGCTCCAAGGGAAGCATCCTTGGCGACAAGACCCGTATGGAGAAACTGTCGGTAAGGAAGGAGTCGTTCATCCGTCCCAGTCCTACGGCAGGATCCCTCGGCGGTGTGGCACGCAAGACCCGTGAGTCGATAATCCTATGCGAGGCAGCCGGCTACGACAAGATTTTCGTGGAGACCGTGGGAGTGGGGCAGAGCGAGACAGCCTGTCATTCCATGGTAGACTTCTTCCTCCTCATCCAACTTGCAGGAACCGGCGACGAGCTGCAGGGCATCAAGCGAGGCATAATGGAGATTTCCGACGGAATAGTGATAAACAAATGCGACGGCAGCAACGTGGACAAGTGTCACATCGCAGCCACCAACTTCCGCAACGCCCTGCATTTCTTCCCGCCATCAGACAGCGGATGGGTGCCGAAGGTGCTTTGCTACAGTGGTTTCTATGGAACAGGCGTCAAGGAGGTGTGGGATATGATATATGAGTATTTCGACTTCGTGAAAGGTAACGGATACTTTGACTATCGTCGCAACGAGCAGAACAAATACTGGATGTATGAGACGATAAACGAGCAACTGCGCAACAGCTTCTACAACAATCCTGATATCCAGCAGAGGCTGCAGGCATACGAGAACAGTGTGCTGCTCGGACAGAAGACCAGCTTCGCAGCTGCCCGCGACCTTCTCGACATTTATTTCAAGAAACTGTGATGGATAGAAACAACGGAAAAGAGGTGACACAGCATACCCATTCCTGTGGCAATGCGTCGCCTGCGGTAGAGATAGACAGCGGGAGTGGTTTCTGCTTCGGTGTCACCACTGCCATTCGTAAGGCGGAAGAGGAACTTGCCAACGGGGGCACGCTCTATTGTCTGGGTGACATCGTGCACAACAGTATGGAGTGTGAGCGGCTGAAGAAACTCGGACTCGTCACCATCAACCATGATGAGATGGAGCGCCTGCGCAATGTCAAGGTGCTGCTCAGAGCCCACGGTGAACCGCCGGAGACCTATGCCATGGCGGAGCGCAACGGCATAGAGATAATCGACGCCACATGTCCTGTGGTGCTACAGCTGCAGCGTCGCATTAAGAGTCAGTATGACGCCCATGGCGAAGCGCAGATAGTGATATTCGGCAAACCCGGACATGCCGAAGTGCTAGGTCTTGTGGGACAGACCCAGGGCAGCGCCCGCGTGATAGCCCATTTCGACGATGTGAAGACGCTCGACTTCTCCCGCGACATATATCTGTATTCGCAGACCACCAAGTCGCTCGACGAGTTCCACCGCATCATCGACTACATACAATGCCACATCTCGCCCGACGCCACGTTCCGCAGCTTCGACACCATCTGCCGACAGGTGGCAAACCGTATGCCTAATGTCAGCAGCTTCGCCTCGCGTCATAATCTTGTGCTCTTTGTGTGTGGCAGAAAGAGCAGCAACGGCAGGGTGCTCTTCAACGAATGTCTGCGCATCAATCCCAATACACACCTCATTGAGGGACCGGGAGAGATATGCGACGAGTGGCTCCATGGTGCCGCCACGATAGGAATCTGCGGAGCCACGAGCACCCCCAAGTGGCTCATGGAGGAGTGTATGCAGAAGATATTGAATGGCGAACAAGGATAACCCCCGATCTGTCTGATTACTGATTTGGAATAAAGAATAATAGAAGACTCTTGCCCAATGAATCAATCTTGTGTCATATTAGTATATATAATAAAAGGTATGAGACTTTTGCTTAGTCCCATACCTTTTGTCTTCTTCTTAGGATATCTTTATCCCAGCTTTTCCATCGTTTCCTCAAACTTCTGTTTCAGCCATTCCTTCTGTTCGGGGATTGTCATGTTGCTGTTGTCGAGCACCAAGGCATCGTCGGCCTGCTTCAGAGGCGAAGTCTCGCGATGCGTGTCTATATAGTCACGCTCCTCCACGTTCTTCAATATCTCGTTGAAGTCGGCAGCCATACCCTTCTGCTTCAGTTCGTCGTAGCGGCGCTGTGCGCGTACCTCGGCAGAAGCCGTGACGAAGATTTTCAGTTCGGCGTCGGGGAATACCACAGTGCCGATATCTCTGCCATCCATCACGATGCCCTTCTCCTTGCCCATCTCCTGCTGCTGTCTCACGAGAGCCTGGCGTACGAAAGGCAGGGCGGCTATGGGGCTCACATGGCTCGACACCTCCATCGAGCGTATCTCCTTCTCCACGCATTCTCCGTTGAGATAAGTGTCGGGGCGGCCGGTTCCGGTGTTCAGTCTGAATGATATGTTTATCTCCGGCATCGCCTTCTGCAGGGCTTCGGTGTCTATCGTGTTGTCGGCGGCAAACATGCCGTGGCGCAGGGCATAGAGCGTCACCGAGCGATACATAGCTCCTGTGTCCACATATATATATCCCAAATCCTTGGCGAGGTCTTTTGCCATCGTGCTCTTTCCGCAGGATGAGAATCCGTCGATGGCGATAACGATGCGATTGTTCTTTGCTTCCATTTCTTTCTTTATGGTGTTTTGAGTTTTGTCATTACAGAGAATACGACACGTTGACGAGCAGCGAGTTTGCCGACACGTGGTATTTGGCATATCCCACCTGCAGCTTGAATCTCTCCAACTGCATTCCGGCTCCGAACGACAGTCCGGCTCCGTGGCTGCTCTTTGAGGCGTCCTCGCCAGTGCCCTCGGCTATCTTCATGTCGTGTGCACGACGGAAGTTGTATCCTCCGGCCACATAAAACTGTTCGGAGAGTATCAGTTCCACTCCACACACAAGGTGGTTTATGAAGCTGTAGTCCCAGTGGTTGAGGTCAACGAGCGTTGCCGAGATTCTGAACGGCATGTTTGCAAATCTTTTGCTCGCTCCTATCTGCAGGTCAAGCGGCATCTTACCGTAGTCCTCGTCGTATGCCTTGAACTGTCCGCCGAGGTTCTTAGCCACTGCCGACACTGAGAACTCCGACTCCGGGTCGTAGTAGTTCAGTCCCAGGTCTATGCCAGCCGCCATGGAGCTGTATCCGCCGATATACGATGCAACCCATCTTGCCGTTATACCTCCGGCGAGGTTTTTCGCCAGCATATAGCTGAAGGTTCCTGCCAGTGCAATCTCCTGTGCAGAGAATTCTCCCGTCTGGACGTTGTTCTGGTCAGTTTCCTTCATCTTGCCGTAGTTGATGTATTGTCCCAGAACCGCCCACGATGCCTTGTCGTTTACCACCCTGTTGAATGCGGCGCTTCCCGTTATCGCCCCCTCCATGTATGTCATGAAGTTGAGGTTCAGCGTCTTGTCGCTTACCGACGACAGCAGTGCTGGGTTGCTGAACGTGAGCGACGGGTCGTCTTCTATGATGCTCACGTTGTCGCCACCGAGGGCTGCCGCATGAGCGCTCACGGGCAGCCTCAGGAAATTGTATTCCGTCTGGCTCTCCTGTGCGGTTGCCGTGGCGGTCGCCACGATGCTCAGTATGAGGTATAAAAAGATTTTTCTCATTCTTGTCTTTTATGGGGAGTCTGTCCTTGTTTTTACAGTTATGGGCAGTTCCTTGGTGATAAATAGGTTGCCGCTCTTTGATCGTCGGGTCATCCGTCTGCTTACAGGTGCAAAGTTACAGCATCTCAACGTTAAAAACGAAAAAATCCCTTTTATATTGTTTTAGAGTCCAACAGCAAATGCAAAATTACGAAAAGTTCGCAAAGAACCTCTCTTTAGGAGTATCAAAATTGATTTTTTCTCTTGGTCTTCTGTTAAGTTTATACTGTATGGCTTTGATTTTCTTATCCGATACTTATTACGTTTTTTATATACACGAGCAAAGGCATATATAAAAAACGTAACAAGAGCAATCGGATATAGAATTGTTTATTTATTGTAGTCGGCAGCCATACGGTTGCGTTCTGCCATAACCTTATTGCTCAAATAAAGCAGCGCCACTACGTTGGGGATTACTATAAAGAAATTGAAAGTGTCTGCCATCTCCCAAATAAGGGGCACCTCGACGATAGACGCCACTACCACGAGTATCATTACAAGAATGCGGTATGCCATAATGGGCTTCTCACCAAAAAGGTAACGCACATTCTGAGCAGCGAAAAAATACCAACCGACAATAGTGCTTAGCGCAAAAAAGAAGAGCGAAACGGCGACAAACCAATTGCCTACACTACCAAACGTACCTTCGAAAGAGGCTTGCATAAGCTGTATGCCCACAAGCTGTGTGCCTGGCTGAAGCACACCCGAAAGCAAAAGCACCAGACCGGCAAGGGTGCATACAATCAAATCGATGCTGATACCTATAATAGCTGTCATACCCTGTTGGTAAGGATGGTCCACCTTGGCAATGGCATGAGCATGCGGAGTGGTGCCAAGTCCAGCCTCATTGCTGAACAGACCACGGCTGACACCATAGCGCATGGCCTTCATCATTGCAGCACCGGCAGCACCGCCTGCGCCAGCCTGAAGGCTAAAGGCATTCTCAATAATCTTTAAGAACACGGCGGCAAGATTGCCTATATGGAGTCCGATATACACAATACAACCTAAAATGAAGATGCCAGCCATCAACGGCACCACATTCTCGGCGAATGCAGCAATGCGCGTAATGCCTCCACATATCATCAGACCGACAAACACAGCAAGGGGCACACCAACACACAACGGATTGATGCCACCAGGAATAATGGTGACAAGAGCTGAGCTGATGCTGTTGGCCTGAACCATAACGCCTATCATACCCAAAGCCAAAATAAAGAAGAAGGAGAAGAGGCGGGCAAGCCACTTGGAGTGAAGACCCTCATGAATGTAGAAGGCGGTACCACCAACAATATGACCGTCGGCAGTATGGGTCTTATATAGCTGTCCGAGTATGGCCTCTGCAAAGTTGGTTGACATTCCGAGAATTGCGCTCATCCACATCCAAAACAAAGCACCAGGACCGCCAACAAGAAGAGCCATTGCTACGCCCACGATATTGCCAGTACCTACCTGAGAGGCTATGGAAGTGGCAAGTGCTTGAATCGGACTCATGCCTGC
>OMDK01001113.1_pt1 | contig 11279 bp, 8 predicted proteins | sample 1645201 | NCBI WGS metagenome assembly OMDK01 (sample SAMEA103958151, study PRJEB25191) | human gut metagenome
AGTGGGGAAATGCGTCTCAAATCGACGATTTATGAAAGCACCCGAGCGCCGCTAACGCTGTCCCCCTTCCCCATGTGAGGAAGGAAAATCGATGGCAACTTCGCCGCGAATATATATGAGGCGATGCCCGAAGGTAAGTGGATAGCAGGTTTCCCTTTTGGAAGTTCCAAACATTACCCGCCAAACCGCCAATGACAAAGATTTCTCACTCCGCTCGAAATGACGATACGGGAGTCTGATGTCTTCTAGTCTCCTAGTTACTAGTTACCAGTCACTAGTCACCACTCGCGCCCTTACTTTTTCCACTTCATATCGGCGAGCCATGGCATGTAGAGCGACTTGAGGTCTATTTCCTCTCGCGCCGCCTCCTTGGGCGGATCATCATGGATCTCAGGGCAGGCAGAGCCCTTCTCGAGCTCAGCGCGCACGTCAGCTTCCGCATCGCCGTGGACGGCGATGGCTTTTTCAAACCATTCCTTGGCGCGCTTCAGATCCGGCTCTCCATAGAGGCCGTGCTGATAGAAAAGGCCGAGATTCATCATGCCCCAGTCACTGCCGAGGGCGGCTGACCTTTTATACCACTCTTCTGCCTTTGCCATGTCTCCGATCTCCTGAAAGAAGATCCCGAGATAGTTCGCGACGTCTTTCGCCTGCGGCCCTTTTTTCTCATACGCCTTGACCAGCCAGCGAAGACCTTCGTCATGGTTGACGGGCGTGCCATTCCCGTAGAGATGCATCATGCCGAGATCGATCATGCCAGTCTCGTTATCAAGAGCCGCCGCCTGATTGGCCCAGTGGAAAGTATTCATCCAGTCTTTCTTCATGCGGTATGCGGCGCTGATCTGACTCGCGATGTCGCCTTTGACCTGATCTTCGAAGATCTCCTCTCCCCTTTCCCAGGCTTCCTTCAGGTAGTGAATGGCTTCCTCCGGCTGCGGGGGCCTCTGCTGGAGCGCACCATTCCCCAGATTGATGAGACAGTACACATCGCCCATGTCATATGCCTTCTGATACCATGCTTTCGCCTCTTCCTGATCTCCCAGCCAGAACGAGCACATCCCGGCCATATTCGCCGCCTCGCCGCGAATGCTCCTATGCATGTCCTCCGGCATCTGGGGATCTGCCTTCGCATCGTAGCAACTCTTGAACCAGTGGAACGGCTCACTCGCATCCGCCGTATCAGGAAGTGTATCCAGAAGATACTGCGCATAGTGCAGCATGCCAAGCGGCGAGCCCAGCTCCGCCGCCTTTTTGACCCAAACGGCGGACTCCTTCATTTCATCCATGAGCGAGCAGCAGAGCGCGATCTGGTCCGCAAGGCTGCCGCTTGGCAACATGTCAAAGGCCTTTTTGTACCAGAAAAGAGCTTCTTTGAAATCTCCTTCCACGTGGTAGAGCTGCGCGAGCTGGACCAGTATTTCCGGCCGCCCGCTTTTGGCTGCGACCACCGTGTACTTCAACGCATCGCCATAGCGCTCCGCATCCATCGCGAGCAGTGCGAGCCGCTGCGCCGCCTCCTCTTCTTTGTAGCCGTGAAAGGCAAAGACCTTCTCCAAGAGCTCCTCTGCCATTTCGATGTTTTGCTTGCAGCCGCGCCCGTCCTGCAGGCAGCAGCCCAGAGAGAACATGCCCTGCACATTGCCCAGCTTCACGCTGGCACGAAGCCATGCGATCCCCCGCTTCGGCGCCGTTTCCAAGAGCACCTCTCCCAAAAGGGCCGCCGCATCCCCCGCGCACTCGCTCTTCCAGTCATAGGCCTTCGCCAGCGCATTCTCCGCCTTGATGAGATCCACCTTCACGCCGTAGCCATACGCATAATGAAGCCCCAGATAGAACCAGCCCCAGACATTTTTCCATCGCACAGCAAGCTCGCTGTAGTAGAAAGACCTCTTGAAATCCTGCTGAAACAGATAGTGCTCCGCAAGGAGGCGCGCCGCCTCGCCGGCGGATGCCTTCGGCTCCTCCGCGATCTCTTTCAGAATGGCTTCTCCGTCTGCGCCCATGTCTGCGGCCAGCGTCTGATCAAAAATGAGGTGGGAAGCCCAGCGGATGCGGCTCTGCCAAAGCCCCGCTTTCATGCACTTTTTATTCCATGCCCAGCGCTTCTTTTCATTCGCCTTCCTGACAAGTCCGACGCGGTACACATCCGCCATCTCATACATCGCCAGCACATCGCCCGTCTTTGCCAGTGCTTCCACCTGAGGCATGTACTGGCGGAAGATCCTCTTCTGCGTAAGAGTCCCCGGCCGGCTGGCATAGCCCACATTCAGGGCCGCCAGCAGATCGCCCGCCTTCTTCCCTTCCTCTGCATAGCGCTTCGCCAGCTTTTTGTCCGCCGGAGCGATGTAGCCATGCTTGGCGTATTCGCCCAAAAGGTACATGGCGCGGCCGCTTCCCTCCGACGCTTCTCTTAGCAGTACGTCATAGGCTTCCTCTAATTGTCCATCGATGAAAAGTTTTTCGCCTTGTGTCATAAAGAATTTCCTTTGGGATAAAATAGCAGCCACAAAGTGGATGTGGGGAAATGAGATTCGGGGTGAGCCCATGGGGCGCAGCGTCCTTTGATTGTTTGCGAAAGAGGTTTGGCGGGTTCAACAGGTTCAGAAGGTTCAACGGGAGTGGTGCGGCGCATAAAAATATGGAAGCGCCGCGGAGTATAGATGGTGGCGATGCCCGAAGGTGGCATTTCAGTCACTAGTCACAAGTCACTAGTCACTTGAGGCTCCTAATCCCTAGCCACTAATCCCTAGCTACTAATCATCCCTGCTTTCAAACTTTAGTAGAAAGAAATTAGGGATGTGCCGACGTCTAATGTCAGGTGTCTCTCATGTCCGATGTCTCATGTCTCATGTCTCATTTTTCCCATGACAAGTAAAAACCGTCAGGCTCTGAGCCTGACGGTTTTTGTAATGCCATAATTACCAGTTTCTGAACTTAGCCGGCGGGTTGTAAAGACCGCCGGACCAGTCCACAAGGTCCTTCATATTCTTGGCAGCGAGGAGGTCGCGTGTCGCCTGAGAAGGATCGATACCGAAGTCTTCCGGCAGCTTGACGATGCCTTCCTTTCTGAGCTTCTTGGTGATCTCCGGATCTTCGAGCTTGCCGACTTCCGTCTTGCCTGCTACCGCACGGATCGCATTCATGCGTTCTTCCATGTTGTGGCACTTGTGGAGGTAAGCGATGCCGACTTCGGAAACGATGTGGGTGAGGTCATCGGAGTAGATCATGATCGGTTCGAGATCAAGGTTTGCATTCTTCTTCAGAGCGACGGCATCGAGCTGATCGACGAAGCCCGGGAAGCCTTTTTCAGAGACGGTCGTGATCATCTGGACGACGAGCTTCTTGCCGCGGTTGCGGTCGCCCATGAGTTCGTAGCGGTTCGCCACTTCTTCGCCCGCTTTTTTCCATGCCGGAGTGACATGACGGCGGCCTTTGGCATCGCAGCCCATGTTCGGAGCGCCGCCGAAGCCTGCGACATTGTTCTTGGTCGCAGTGGAAGAGTTACCGAAGCGGTCGATCTGCATGGTGGAGCCGATGAACATATCGGCGGCATAGTGACCGGCAGCCTGGCAGAAGGCACGGTTTGAACGCATGGTGCCATCCGGGCCGACCGCGAAAACGTCGCTTCTGGCTTTGATGTATTCTTCCATGCCGACTTCCGAGCCGAAGGAGTAGATGGCCTGCGCCCAGCCGGTCTCAATGGCCGGGATCAGGGTCGGATGCGGATTCAGTACCCAATGGGTGCAGATCTTGCCGCGCAGTCCCAGAGATTCGCCGAAGGTCGGGAGCAGCAGCTCGACAGCAGCGGTATCGAAGCCGACGCCGTGGTTCAGGACTTTGACGCCATATTCTTCGTAAATACCGCGGATCGCCATCATAGCCTTGAGGATACGTTCATTCGAGATCTTTGCCGGATCTCTGGTGAAGAGCGGGTTCAGCATGTATGGTGTCGGGCTTTCGACGACGAAGTCGACCCAGTCAGCCGGGATATCGACACGCGGGAGCTTGTCAACGATCTGATTGACCTGGAAAATGACGATGCCCTGATTGAATTTCGTCGCTTCGACGATCGCCGGGGTGTCTTCTGTGGAGAAGCCGGTGTAAATGTTGCCGGCTGCATCCGCATAGTCAGCGCAGACGAGGGAAACTCTCGGCACGAGGTCGATGAAGTAGCGGGAATACATTTCAAGGTAGGTATGGATAGCGCCGAGTTCGACACCGTCATTCTGGACCATCTGCGCCAGACGCTTGCCCTGGCTGCCTGCATAAGCGAAGTCCAGCTTTCTGGCGATGCCTTTATCAAAGACATCCAGATGCTCCGGAATGGAGAGGGTGGACTGGATCATATGAAGATCATGCACTTTGGACGGATCCACCTTGCAGAGCTCTTTCGCGAGGAAATCCGCCTGTTTCTGGTTATCGCCTTCGATATTGACTTTATCGCCCGGACGAAGGACCGCTTCAAGGACTTTGACGGTATTGGCTGCGTCAACAATCTTTCCCTCTGCATACGGAGCGGCTGCTGCAATGCGGGCAGCAGTGTCGTCTCCTCTGGTGTGCCAGTTCTTATTGCATGGTTTGATTTCTAACATGAATGGACTTCCTTTCGATAAAAATAGGGTTGTACAGAAATAAGTATACAGGTTTTCATTATTATTGTTGTTGTTTCTTCCCTATCATAACAAATAGGGGCGGTAAGAGGAAAGGGGGATTGGGAGCTAGTGACTGGTGACTAGTAGCTAGGGATTAGGGATTAGGGATTAGGGGCTGGTGACTGAAATGCCGCTTTCGGGCATCGCCCCATATATACGCGGCGAAGCCGCCACCTTCATTCCTAATTCCTCATTCGTGCAGGAAATCGTCCTGATTTCCACCGAGAAATCTGACCGCTCTCTCTTCTATACGACGAGCGGGATCATCGAGTCGAAGATGACGCTCCGCGACATCGAGTCTCTCCTCCCCCCTGGGCTTCTTCCGCACGCACAAGGGCTACATCGTGAACCTTTCCATGATCCAGGAAATCCAGAATCAGGACAATGGCACCCTTCTCCTGACGCTTGCCCATTCCCCCAGAGAAAAAGTGCCCGTCTCCAGGCACTATATCAAGGACTTCAAGAATACGCTCCATTTGGTTTAGATAGGAGAAGGTATTCCTGATCTGTTCAGCCCGCACTCAGTCTTCCAAGGCCGGCGTGGATACAGGCATTTTTCTGAAATGGGAATGTTGTTCAAAGCTGTAAGCAATTTCAATGAGCACCGGTTCGCTCCATGGCCGCCCAATGATTTCCATCCCGACAGGAACTCCAATCGGTGCCTCTGGTGAAGGGGCAAATCCGGCAGGGACGCAAATGGACGGGAAACCTGTTGATGAACAAAGCACGCCATTTCTCTGCAGCTGATTGCTGCCAATTTTGCACACCAGTTGCTGCTGGTGGGGATAGACCATGGCATCCAAGTGCAAGTCTGCCATGATTTTCATGACTTCCCGGCGTACGGCAATTTTGTTATACATTTTTTCTAAATAACGAGGACTCCCCACCTGCCGTGTCATAGCATCTCTCATATTTCCTTCCGAGAATGGATGGAAAAGTCCCTTGTCCAAAATATCTTTCATAGAGTGAACGGGCCATTGGGGAGGTAATGTTTCCAGATAGCTGTTAAGATCATGGCAGAAATCATCGAGGTGTACCGATACTTCCTCATTCAGATACGGCTGGTCGATCTGGTTTTCCACCTCGACCAAGGTCGCCCCGTGATCTCTAAATACCTGCAATGCAGTTTCAATCACTTGATTGGTAGATTCATTGCATTTTTCTTTTCCAAATAAACTTTTGAGTATCCCGATCCGCTTTCCTTCCATGCCATCTTTTTGTAAATGGTTGATGTAGCTGTCTCTTTTCTGCCCTACGCTCCATGCCGTTTCTGCATCCTTCTCATCGTAGCCGACAATGACATCCAAGGTCCGCACCGCATCTTCTACTGTGCGGCAAATAGGACCTGCTGTATCCTGTGTCAGAGAATAGGGGATAATCCCAGCGCGCGATACCAGTCCGATGGTCGGGCGGATCCCGACCAGACTATTGGCCGAAGCAGGAGAGCGAACGGAATTGATCGTATCCGTCCCCATTCCGATAATCCCAATATTCGCTGCAATAGAAGCACCTGTACCGCCGGAAGATCCCCCAGGAGTTCTTGTCAGATCATAAGGATTGACTGTTTGCCCTAAGATCGAACTGATCGTTTCACCCCAGATCGCAAATTCATGCAAATTAGTTTTCGCCAAAATGCATGCCCCTGCCTGTTTCAATTTTTCTGTTACGAAAGCATTCTCTGTCGGTACCCATCCATTCAATGCAATAGAGCCTGCTGTGGTAGGCATGTCACTGGTATTGAAATTATCTTTCAGCATCACCGGGATCCCATGCAGGGGACCTTTTAAAGCATGATGTTCCTTCAGATAAGCATCTGCTGCAGCTGCTTCTTTCAAAATGTTCGGATTGACACAAATGATCGAATTGATTGCCGGTCCTTTCTTATCATAGGCTTCGATCCGCTGTAAATAGAACTTCATCAGCTCAACGGCTGTCAAAGAACCATCCAAATATGCCTGGTGTACTTTTGAAATCGTTGTTTCCATGAATTCAAAGTGTTCCATTTTTCTTCTCCTGTTCAATCATAACCTAATGCTCCTGCTTACTCGCGGTTGGTAGTTACTGTGACGATCGTCTATCGCGAGACAAGAGAGAATATCCCTTATCTGATTTCTCACCATCTATTCTGGTGAATAGCCACGCCTATCTCATAACAACGCGGCTGCGAAAAAAATGAAGCCTGATAAAATCATGATGCCGATAGAATATCCCATAATATCCTTCGCCTTAAGACCCGTGATTCCCAGAAGAGCAATCGCCCAAAATGGCTGTGCCATATTGGTCCAGCAATTCCCATATGCCACCATCAGCGCGGTCTTTACCAAATCGGCTCCCATCATTTTGGCCGATTCCAGAGCCACAGGCCCCTGTACAGCCCACTGCCCACCACCGGAAGGAACAAACATATTTACGATCGCGGCGGATAAGAAAGTCCACAGATAGAAAGTACTTTCTGTGCTGACTGCCGCGATCCCATTGGCTAAAACCATGACCAGACCGGAGTATTTCACAATGCCAAGGACACCGGCATACAGAGGAAACTGAAAAATGATACCTGCCGTACCGCCCACGGCATCTTTCACTGCCATGACATAATTCGCAATATTTCCATAAAGCAAAATACCGCCGAAGAGGAAAATAGCATTTAACAGGTTAAAATCTAGCGCATTGAAGCCTTTGGTATAGAAAGCATAGAAGATATAAACAAATCCAAGCAGCCCCAAAGCCCAGGCCAGAATTGGGCTATAGTTTAAAATATCTCCCACCGTAGCATTGGACGGACGCTTCTGCAGTTTCAGGTCTTCCTTTTCAATCGCTTTGATCGCATCCTCATCCAGTGGCTGATAGTCTGATGGATTCTTAGGAAGAAGCAGCGTCGCAAAAAGCGCAGGCCCGATAGCCAGTGCGATGGTGACGCAGATATTTGTCGGATTCAACATGTAATCCGTCATAGGAACTACGCCGATCAAGTCTTCCATGATATGGCCTGGAGTTGCGATGAAGAGACCCACCGAAGAAGACAGGACACCCTGCCAAGTCATCTGCCCTACATACGCGCCAGCAGCCATCAGACCATATTCGAAAGGAATCTTTTTATCTCGCAGATTCTTCGCTAATTCCTTCGCTAAGATGGCCCCTACAATAAGGGATAAGCCCCAGTGCACAAAAGAAACCAAAACACTGACCAATGTCACCGTAAACACAGCCGACTTCGCACTTTTCGGAATCGATGCAATACGGTTGATCCAACCTTTGACCAAAGGCGCATTGGCTACGCAAGAGCCAGTAATGACAATCAAAGCCATCTGCATGGAAAAGCCAAGCAATTCCCAAAACCCTTTGTACCAATTTTGAACCATCTGCATCGGTCCCTGATCCGTCAGTGCGATCCCTAGGCCAAAAGCGATAAAAGTCAGTGCCACTGCAAAGATACTCGCATCTGGCATGTACTTTAGAGATAACCGGAGAAGCACATTCCCCATCTTCGTAATGGGCGTTTCATTTTTAGATTCCAAACCACTTGATTTAGTCATTTCAAAACCTCCTTATTCACGAAAACAAAATATGCACTGCCTTTTGGCACACCCCCTTCAGGCAGAAAAAAAGCAGAAAAGACGCACACGATATTGATATGATCCCCCTAAAGCAGACAAGGTAAATAACCAAACTGCTTTAGGGGGATTTTTTTAATGGCCAAAAGGAAACATTCAGCAGATTGGATGCTTGCCAGAGTGAACGAATATCTTTCCGGCAAAGGATCTTACCGACAAATCGCCAAAGCGAATGGGATATCCGTGCAGAGTCTTCGTGGCTGGGTAAGGAAATACGAGAAACAGGGCGAGGCCTCTTTCATGGATAGAGCTGGGAACGCAAGCTACAGCAAGGAATTCAAGGCAAGCTGCGTCCTTGCTGTGCTACGTGGCGAGGGCAACGTTGACGACATCGTAGCAAAATACAACATTTCAAGCCGTTCCGTTCTCTGGTACTGGATGAAGCAGTATAATGACCATATAGAACTTAAGGACTACGATCCAAAACGGGAGGTCTATATGGCAGGAGCAAGAAGGAAAACATCGCTTTCGGAGCGCAAGGAGATTGTGGAGTATTGTCTATCGCATGGCAAGAACTACAAGGACACCGCCGCGCACTATGACGTTTCCTACAGTCAGGTATACGATTGGGTGAGGAAATACGTCGCTGACGGGGAAACTGGCCTTATTGACCGGCGCGGGCATCATAAAACCGACGAAGAAGTTGACGAGATGGAACGCCTTCGGCGTGAGAACCAGCGCTTGAAACGGCAGCTTGAGGAACAGGAGAGGCTGGTCTATTTCTTAAAAAAATTGAAAGCCCTGGAAGGGAGGTGAAACTCGGCAGGCTGCGCCATGCCATAACCTATGAAGCAATCCAGCAGTGCCACGCAGAAAAGGGCTGGGGCATTTGCTGGCTGTGTGGTCAGGTAGGTATTACGAGAGCATCCTATTATCAATGGCTGAAGCGAGATGTCCCAAAAGCGGAAAAAGAAAACGAGATCATCGCCCAACTGATCCAAGAGTATGATGAACGATTCCACCACATCCTGGGCTATCGGCGCATGACTGATTGGATCAATCGCCTGAACCACACGCATTACAGCAGGAACCGCATTCATCGACTCATGAAGGAGCTCAATATCCATTCCGTGATCCGGTGCAAGAAGGCAAAATACAGAAGGGCCACACCAGAAGCCACATCAGAGAACATCCTTCACAGGGGGTTTCAGGCAGAACGACCGAACCAGAAGTGGGCAACGGACGTGACAGAATTCAAATGGTACGAAGGATCAGTCGTTAAGAAGCTCTATTTGAGCGCAATCCTCGATCTCTATGATCGGTCGATTGTCGCTTACGTCATAAGCAGACACAATGACAATAAGCTGGTGTTTGACACATTTGAGCAGGCGATTCGCAAAAATCCGGAAGCACACCCGCTGTTCCACAGTGACAGGGGGTTCCAGTATACCAGTAAAGCATTCCAGTTCAAGCTCTCGAAGCAGGGTATGGAGCAATCCATGTCCCGCGTTGGGCATTGCATCGACAATTGCCCAGTGGAAGGTTTCTGGGGAATTGTGAAGACAGAGATGTATTTCCTGAACAAGTTCAGTAGCGGCGGCGAGCTGCGTTCGGCCATCGACCAATACGTCCATTTTTACAATTACGAACGTTTTCAGGAACGATTTGGAGTAAGGACACCAATGGAAGTTCGCATGGCAGCTCTGCACGCGAAGAACCCGGAACAGTTCCCGATTGCCGAGAACAAACGGATTCAGAAATACAAAGCAAAATTCGCGGCATAACAAAATGCCGCAAATCCCATGCTGATGCTAAAACACCAACATGGAACTTACGGCTATAATTTTTAGATATTTGCCATGTCTACCTTGACAGGGGCTGATCACGAAATCATTCGCAGTGCGTTTTTACATACTAACCTGTTACGGCAAACCGTCACTCATGAGATGCGCATAGTGCTGCTGGATCTTACGGGTAACAGGGCCGACTTCTCCATTGCCGATCAGCTTTCCGTCGATGGAGAGGACCGGGATGATGCCGTCCTGAGAATTCGTGAGGAATACTTCTTCCGCATTCATCATATCTTCGAGGCGGACTGGATCTGTCGCATCATCGATGGAGGTGACACCGGCAGTCGGAGCGACGCGGGACAGGACGAGGGAGCGTGTGATGCCGCGGGTCATAAATTCATTCGTGCCCGGGGTCCAGATGACGCCCGCCTTGACGATGAGGACATTCGAATGGGTGGCTTCGGTCAGAAGGCCGTCTCGGATGAAGATGCCGTCGTAGCAACCCTGCTTCAGTGCTTCCTGACGCGCGAGAAGGTTATCCACCTGAGAGAGGGAAAGAATGTCGCAGTGGTGTCCGCGATCATCTTTCATCGTGATGCACTTCACGCCATCCTGCACTTTGGCAATGGCATCCAGACTGATCGGTTTGGCGTAGACCAGGACATTCGGACGCAGCTGATTTCTGGCAGGGATCAGGAAATCATGATCGCCCTGTCCGCGGGTGACGATGATCTTTACATAGCCTTCTTCGATGCCGCTTTCTTCAACAACGGTTTCTACGATCTCGGTGAATTCGTCCGGTGCTGTCACGGGACGAATGCCCAAAAGACGCATGGAGCGGTACAGACGGTCGGTGTGATAGGAAAGAGCAAACGGATGGCCTTTGTAGACGCGGATCCATTCATAGCATCCGTCACCAAACTGGAGTCCTCTGTCATCTGCCGCGATGATCTGGGAGAAATCATAATAGAAATTGTGATTGTAGTATATGGTAGTTTTTCTTTCTGCCATACGTCTCACCTCCGTAACAAATTGTTATTATTATGGCTTATGAGGGATATTACCACTGGGGCGTTCTGCCTCTTGATTGCCTGCGAAAGAGGCTCAGCGGGTTCTATAGGTTCAAGAGGTTCAAAGGGGGGTTGGTGCGGCGCATAAAAATATAGAAGCGCCGCAGAGTATAGATGTGGCGATGCCCGAAGGTTTCTTAAAAAGCAGGTTTCCTGTTTGAGCTTTTCTGACAGGATTCGTTTGACCGCGAACAACAAAGATTTCTCGCTTCGCTC
>OMDK01001130.1_pt1 | contig 11121 bp, 9 predicted proteins | sample 1645201 | NCBI WGS metagenome assembly OMDK01 (sample SAMEA103958151, study PRJEB25191) | human gut metagenome
CCTAGCTACTTCCTGAATACCAATCCCTAGCCACCAGCCACCGATCACTTTACTTCCCAAAGCTCATGCGGGAAACCATCGCTGCGAGCTTGGGGCCGATCTTCGGCACGCCCTGTACGTCTTCCGGCTTTACTGCACGGATGACGACGATGGCTACGAGGTAGACCACGCCGCCGACAGCAATGGATGCGAGAGTCGAAAGGGTATTGCTGTGGATCAGGGTAAACGCCGCATGATACACACCAAGCACGACTGCGCCCATGATGCCTGCTGCGATGAAAAGCTTCACGGTATGAAGAATATCCATCGTATAGCGTCTGTATTTATAGAGGAAAATCAGATTCAGAACAGCCGCCACACCGAAGTCCGCATTCGTCGCCCATGCTGCGCCGAGCACGCCCCACGCCGGGATGGCGGTGAGATTCCAGGAGAGGAAGACCTTCACACACGCCGAAACGACCATGTTCAGGAATGGGATCGCGGTCTTACCCATCCCCTGCAACACGCCTGTCGTGACCTGCTGCACGCCGAGCAGGAATACGCCGAAGCTCATGACGGCGATACACGGACCTGCATCGCGGGTCGCGTACAGCATATCGGAGATCGGAGTCGCGATGACACACATCCCGATGAAAGCAGGTATCGTGATGAGATTGGCCAGACGCATCGCCGTGTCCGTACGCGTCATGACGACATCATCCTTCTTCTGAGCGATGGCTTCCGAAATGACCGGCACCAGACTGGCCGCCAAAGACGCCGTCACGATAGTCGGCATATTGACGAGCGCCGTCGCCATGCCTGTCAGATAGCCGAAGAGTGTCGTCGCTTCTTCGACAGCAAATCCTGCCACTTCCAGACGACGCGGCACGATCAGCAGATCTATATTTGAAACGATCGGCAGCATGATATTCGCCAGAGAGACCGGAATGGCAAGGACCAGCAGTCTTTTGATGATCGACATCGCACTCTGCGGCTTGATAGAGGTATCCTGCTCAGAGGCCAGCTCCTTACGCCAGTTTCTTGTCATGTAATAGAAGCCGATCAGAACAAGGATCCCCATAAAAGCACCCGGTGCTGCCCCCAGCGTAGCACCCGCAGCACCGAACTCCAGACCATACGGCAGCAGGATGACCGCGAAAGCGATCATCGTCACGACACGGACGACCTGCTCTAAGATCTGCGAGACTGCCGTCGGCGTCATCAGCTGCAGCCCTTGGAAATATCCGCGCAGCGTCGCGAGCAGCGTCGCGCAGAAAACCGCCGGAGAGAGGGCCAAGAGCGACCAGTACGCTCTCTGGTCACGCACGATGCCGGTATCGACCAGCCACTGTGCGCCGAAGAAGAGCAGTCCGCTGAAGAGGACTCCCGTCATGATGAGTGCGATCATGGAAATACGGAAGACCTTCTGTCCACCGAAATAGTCGTTCACCGCATTTCTTTCTGCGACCATGATGGAGATCGCGACCGGCAGTCCCGCAGAAGAAACAGAAAGACAGAGCAGATAGATCGGATATGCCATCTGATACAGTCCGATCCCTTCCCCGCCGAGCAGGCGCGAGAGGTAAATGCGGCTGAAAGCACCGATGAATTTGACAATGATCCCGGCAATGGTCAGGATCAATGCCCCTTGAATAAAAGAATTTTTACGCATGTTTCACCTTTTTGCAACATATGACTCCCTGCGAGATCGACTCTCGCAGGCGTTACTATATAGTCATATCAGATTTAAGCGAAATTGTAAAGGTCAATTCGTTTCACGGAATATGTTCCGGGACAAAGCTGTGTAAAAGACGTCAGCGAAACAGATCCGGTCATGGTCATTGTTTCCCTGTTTCCCTTTTCAGCTCATCCATAAAGTCAGCCATCCAGTCTGTCATTGTCCCTTTGATAAGTGCCTTATGGATACGAAGCTTGGCTGGAGATCCCGGAAGGAATTTCAGATACGGAAGCCATGTCTTTGGAAGCTTCATCGGATCCCACCCGTGCATGAAGCTTTCATCAGCCCAGGTGACAAGGAGACTGTCCCCCTCGTCGATGATGCTTCCGATCCCCAGATGACGTGCTTTCACACGGATTTCCGAGATACGGAAGAGCTTCTCCGCCGGCTGGCTTGGCGTACCGAAGCGATCGATCACCTCATCGATGAGATCGGTGAGTGTTTTCTCATCTTCGATCGCCGCAAGACGTCGATAGATCTCCATCTTCTGTTCCTGATTTGCGATATATCCGCTGTCAAGATACGCATCCTGACGGAACTCGATCGTGGTATTCGGCAGCTTCTTCGGCACAGGCCGATTCTCACGGACGGCGCGCAGTCGCTCCACCGCTTCTTCAAGCATGGAGCAGTATGCCGCAAAGCCGATGCTGGCGATATTACCATGCTGCTCTCTCCCGAGAAGATTTCCGGCACCGCGGATCTCCAGATCCCGCATGGCGATCTTAAATCCGCTTCCCAGATCCGTAAATTCCCGGATCGCTGCCAGTCGCTTTTCTGCCACTTCGGAAAGCACCTTCCCCCGCCGGTAGAAGAACCACGCCCGTGCGATCTTTTCTGAACGACCGACGCGCCCTCGCATCTGATAGATCTGTGAAAGCCCCAAGCGGTCAGCATCATAGACAAGCATGGTATTCGCATTCGGCTGGTCCAGACCATTCTCGATGAGCGTCGTACAGAGAAGGACATCATACTTTCCGAGCATGACTTTTTCGAGCTGCCGCCCTTCCATACGCCCATAGGCGATGCCGATGGTCACATCTTCGGGAAGAATGCTTCGCAAATGGTCAGCCATCGCACCGATCGTTTCGATGCGGTTGTAGACGAAGAACGTCTGCCCGCCTCGCTCTTTCTCACGGAGAATGGCATCTTTGACGATATGGTCATCGTACTCCGTCACATACGTCTGGATCGCATGGCGATTCGATGGCGGCGTCGTGATCGTCACCATATCGCGGACGCCGGTGAGACTCATGTGAAGGGTACGAGGGATCGGTGTCGCAGACAGTGTCAGCACATCGATGCCGGATGCCAGAGATTTCCACTTCTCCTTCTGCACGACACCGAAGCGCTGCTCTTCATCGACGACGAGAAGTCCTAGCTTCTTCGGATGCACCTTCTTATTCAGGACCGCATGGGTACCGATGACCACATCCAGCGTGCCGCTTTCCATCTCCTGATAGATGCGGTTCTTTTCCTTGGCTCTCGTGAAACGGTTCAGTACTGCCAGACGGACACCGAAGCTTTCCATCCGTTCCTTGAAATTCTTATAATGCTGCTCCGCGAGGACCGTCGTCGGACAAAGGACGAATGCCTGATAGCCGGACATGATGCATTTGAAGACAGCTCGCATCGCGACTTCCGTCTTGCCAAAACCCACATCTCCGCATAGGAGCATATCCATCGGCATCGGTTTCTCCATGGCTTTTTTGATGGCATCGATCGCGAGGAGCTGATCTGTCGTTTCTACATAGGGGAATGTATCTTCGAATTCACGCTGCTCAGCCGTATCCGAGGCAAAAGCGATCCCCTGCGTGATCTCACGCTTCGCATAGACGGCAAGCAGCTTCTCTGCCAGTTCCTCGATGGACTTTTTGGCCTTCGCCCGCGCCTTCGTCCACGCGCTACTCCCCATGTCATGGAGCTTCGGCGTTTCCCCTTCCGGGCCGATATATTTTTCCAGCGACGAGATCTTTTCGACTGGAAGATAGAGCTTGTCATTTCCCGCATACTGGATCGTGATATAGTCCCTGTGAATGCCGGAAAGCTCGATGGTACGGATCCCGAGGTACTTACCGATGCCATGCGTGGCCTGCACGACATAGTCGCCGGGATTCAGATCTGAGAAATAGCGGATCTGCTTTCCCTTCGGACCGGAACGCACGCGGCGCACCTTCTGCTTCCCAAGGACATCTCCTGCTGTGATGACAGCCAGTGAATCATCGGTAAGCTCAAAGCCTTCCGACAGAAGGCCATGGATCAGCGTGACCTTCCCCGCCTCCAGCGTGCGGCTCTCTGGGATATGGAAATCCGAAAAAAGCGCGGAAAGCTCCCTTTCTTCCGAGGGCCGGGGAGCGAGAGAGAGGACTTTCCATCCCTTTGCGAGCAGATTTTTGAGATCCTCCATGAAGATCGGGATCTGCCGCTGGTAGTTCGTCATGGTGTGACCTTGCCATGCCACATCCCGCTCCGTATCAAAGCCTGTCAGTTTTCGCTTGAGCAGAGTGCATACGATTTCCTTATTCTTCGCCTTGCGCGCCTGTCCGATGACATCTTTCCAGGATAGCGCCGCCTTTTTATTCGCGGCATCCTCCTTGAAGTATCGTTTCAGTGCCTCTTCACACCGCTGCGGTTCATCATAAAAGACAAGCTCCTTCGAAAGGTATGAGAAGACAAGCGCCTCTCCCCTGCCCTGTCCATCAAGCGGCAGAAAAAGCTGCGATTTTCTGTCATCAATCGAGCGCTGCGTATCTTCGTCAAAAAGCCGCACGCTGTCGACTTCATCATCGAAAAGCTCTATGCGGACAGGATGCTCTTCATTGATAGGGAAAATGTCGATGATGTCACCGCGCACCGCAAAATGACCGCAGCGCTCGACCTGATCCACCCGTTCATAGCCGGCAGACGTCAGCTTCTCCTGCAAAGCGTTCCATCCGATCTCCTCTCCGACCGAGACCTGAAATGCACTCTCCTCCAGCTGCGATGGGCTGACCACCTTCTGCGCCGCTTCCACGGCCGTAGCAAGGATGATGCCCGGTCTTCCTGTCAGCATGGCTCCCAATGTCCGCATTCGGTCACGCAAACGCTCCGAACCGGAGAATGTCACCTGAAAGCCGGTCTCTTCGGCGAGTGGAAAGGAATAAATAGGCGTCTCCGGCAGGAAGAAAGCGAGATCTTCTTCCCAACGGAAAATATCCTTCTGCTCGGGCACGACGACGATGGCCGTCCCGAAAGACTGCATGGCCGCCGAGAGCGCCAGCGCCTTCTGCGAACTTGCGATCCCCGTCAGGACTGTCGGAGAAGAAGCGGGATCCATCTCCCAGGAATGAGACAGCCGCGCCGCGCACTCTTTCACAAGCTGCGGCCCCATCGCGGTATCCATCACAAAAGGCGGAAGCGCTGCCGCAGCAGCACGCACATCTGCGATCATCGAGATCTTTTCAGTCATTCTTCTCCCTCCCAGCCATACGCTGTCCGCTTGACCTCTTTCTCTCCATGAAGCGTCCGAATGCGAGATAGGATGGATGTCCCCTGATATATGAAATCCGGGCAGACATCCGCCATCGGGACCAGCACAAAAGGCCGCTCCCAGAAATAGGGATGCGGCAAATGAAGAAATGGGGTATCACTCTGGATGCCGTCACCGTAAATCAGATCCAGATCCAGCGTCCTCGGTCCCCAATGCACATCTCGGGTACGCCCAAACTCTTTTTCGACAGACAACAAAAGCGCCATCAAAGCGTCGGCAGATCCTTCCCAACTGATCTCCATCACAGCATTCAGAAAGACAGGCTGGTCGGTTTTGCCCCAGGGCAGCGTCTCATAGATGGCAGACTTTTTCTCGATATGAAGTCCCTCTGCTGCCTCGAGCGTTGCGGCCGCCTGCCTCAGAATGGCCAGCGAATTCCCCTGATTGGACCCAAGGGAAATGATATATTTTTGATTCATTTTTCTCTCTTTTTGGTCAGTGTCACTGATACATCGTCCAGAATCCCGGGAATGGGAGAACCTGGTTTGTGAACCGTGGTCGTAATCTCATCTACCAGCGGAAAAGCAGCGAGAACATCTGCATTGATGACGCCGGCGAGGCGTTCCAGCAGCTTGTAAGGGCCGCCCTCCGCCCGTTCTTTCACCATCTGGTACACCGCTACATAATTCACAGAGTCTTCGAGACAGTCCGTCTCTCCGACCTTGGATAAATCAAGATGCAGCTCCACATCGATATAAAAACGCTGTCCTAATTTCGTCTCCTCCGGCTCATCACCGTGATAGCCGAAAAAGGCCATGCGAGTCAGTTTGATCGTATCCATGCGTATCCCTCATTCGTTATAAAAGATCAATGCCCAGCAGCAGAAGCCTCACGCCCTCCCCAGGAGCGAAGTTCCAAGGAAACCCGTCAGCTCCCGGCGGACAGTACTTCGATCGCCTTCTGATAGACGGAGTCGGTGGAGGGATCGAAAGGAAATCCTGTCTGCGAGACTTCAATATCCGGATGGATGCCCACCTTGTCGATCGTCTTCCCAGAAGGCGTCCGATACTCTGCGATAGAGATCTTGAGTGCCTTCTGCTCGCCGGCGTCAAAGACCGCCTGCACCGTTCCTTTGCCATAGGAATTTTCCCCAATGATGGTTCCTTCCTGTTTATCCTGCACCGCACCGGCCAGGATCTCAGAAGCACTGGCACTATTCTTATCGATCAGGACAACCATCGGCAATGGATCTTCTATTCCCTCGATATCATAGGACTCTGACTCGCCATTCTTGGTGTGATAGCTCACGACCGTTCCCTTGGTGAGTATCTGATTCGCCACATCAGTTACTGCATAGATCATCCCGCCCGGATTCATGCGAACGTCAATGATCAGTTTCTTGGCTCCGGCGATCTTCAAAGAAGCGAGCTGGTCACGGAAATCATCGGCGGTGTGCTTCCCGAAGGAGAAAATATGAATATAGCCAATATCGTCACCGGCCATCGCACTCTGCACTGTCGGCATGGAGATCTCTGACCGTTCCACGGTAAAATGCATGGTTTCGCCATTGCGTTTGACATCGATCTCTACCGTCGTTCCTTTTTCTCCGCGGACAGCCGATGCCGTTCCTGTAAGACCGAGTGCATCCGTTTCCTTGCCATCGATGGCAAGAAGTACATCTCCGGCATCAAGCCCCGCATCATGCGCTGTACCACGGTCGAAAACCTTCAAAATGACCGGCCTGCTGTTCTCTCCCTGCCCCATGACGACGCCGATTCCGCCATATTCTCCCGTAGCGCTCTGCATGAAGGATTCATACGCATCCCCGGAAAGTACCATGGTATAAGGATCGCCGACAGAGGCAAACATCCCCTGCGATGCTCCGGCAAAGAGCGTCTTATCCTCTATCGGACGGAAGTAGTTCTGCTTGATCTCCTGAAAATCCAGCAGAAATGTAAAGAGCGCCTTCGGATCATCCGTAAAGTGGAATACCGCACCTCCAGCCAAAGATGCGGTACATACCACCCCCAGCACAAAGCCGGGCGCATAGTTTTTGAAAGAATGCCAGATTTGTTTTTTCATCATAAATATCCCATAGGATCGACAGCCTGCCCATTGATTTCCACTTCGAAATGGCAGTGCGGCCCCGTCGAGTTTCCGGTCGAGCCGGCAAAGGCAATGACGTCTCCTTTTGACACGGACTGCCCTTCCGATACATTGAGAGACTGGTTGTGCCCATACAGCGTCTGCATACCGCCGCCATGATCAATGATGACGGCATTGCCGTAGCCGCTGATCCAGCCGGAGTAAATGACAGTCCCGCTGTCTGCTGCATGGATCGGCGTACCATAGTCGACACCGATATCCATCCCCGAGTGATAGATGGTACGGCCGAAGATCGGATGGGTACGATATCCGTAGGGAGACGTGATGACACCGCTGCATGGCCAGGAAAGCTGACCTGTGCCCTGCACATAGTTATCATCACTACCACCGCTTTCTTCCTGCTGCGCCTGCCTTGCCGCCTCTGCCTGACGGATGCGCTCCTGAATGAGATCCTTGACCGCATTGGAACGGGCAATGAGATCCTGCTCCATCTGTGCTGCTGCCGCCTTATTGGCTTTCGCATTATCGAGGACTCTCTGCTGCTCGGCTTTCTTCTTCGCGACCTCTGCCTGTACCTTCTTCGCTTCTTCTGCCAATGCATCGAGCCGTGCCCGATCCTGCTCCAATTCGGCTTTCTTTGCTTCGATTTTTGCCTTCTGATCCTGGATCTCCAGAATCAGGCTGTAGTCAGACTGGATGATGCGTTTCAAAAGTTCCAGTCGGTTCGCAAAATCGCTGAAGCTTTTCGCCCCCATAATGACTTCCAGATAATTCAGCTGTCCGAATTTATAGATCGAACGCACACGAAGATTCAGCACCTTTTGGCGCTGCTCCAGATAGGCCTGCGCTTTGCGGATCTCTTCCTCCGTCTGGCGGATCTCCGCATTCACTTTCGCCTGCTCATCCTGAATGCTCTTCAGACGGGCATTCGCCGCATCAAGGTCTGCCTGAATGGCTTTCAACTTGACAGCGACATCTTCGATGACCTGCTGCCAGCTCTCCTGCGAAGAACGCGACTCATCGATCTGCCCCTGAATATCCTGCAGCTCATCCTCCAGATCGTCTGCGATCGAGGGAACCACCGCCCCTGTCAGCAGCAAAGAGGCGATCGCTGCCGAAAGTATCTTCTGATGTGTTTTCATGATTACACCTTCATATACTTACGGAGCGAAATGGCACTCCCCATGACACCGATCACAATGCCTGCCGCCAAAATAATGAGCGTGGTATATCCCATAAATGGCCAGAGCGGAATCATCGGAATGAAGACAAGACCAGCTGCTGCCATTTCGGAGACGACCGTTTTATATCCTTCCCACAGAATGAGCGAAGCAAATCCGGAGCCTAAAAAACCGATGACCATGCCTTCGAAAAGGAAAGGCCAGCGAATGAAGCCATTGGAGGCACCGACGTACTTCATGATCTGGATCTCTCTTCTTCTGGCAAAAACCGTAAGGCGGATGGTATTAGAAATGATAAAGAGCTCGGCACCAGCCAGGAAGATGATGAGTACGATTCCCGAGAGACGGATGACCTGTGCAACTTTATAAAGCTGTTCGATGATATCCTTCCCATACTGGACAGTTTCAACGCCCTGATACTTGGCGACAACTTCCGCCGCTGTTTTCAGCTGCTCCGGCGTCTGGAAGGACATCTGGTACGATGCGGGGAGAGGATTGCCATTGATAGCATCGAGAAGCCCCTGCTGATCCCCCATGCGTTCACGGAAATCCTTCATCGCCTGGTCTTTGTTTGTGAATTTGATCTCCTTCATGCCGGGCTGTGCTTTCAGATACTTGCCGATCCCCATGACCTGATCAGTCGTGAGCCCATCCTTCAGATAAACCGTCATCTCGACCTGATTTTCAAGGTAAGACGCCATATGGTTGATATTCAGCACGGCCGAAAGAAAGACGCCCAAGATAAACATAGATAATGTCACGGTCAGGACGGAAGCGATGGCCATGAAGCGATTTCTGAAAAGGGAACGGAATGTTTCACCCCAGAAATAGGATAATGAACTAAACATTCAGGTCATAGCCTCCCTTTTTTACATCATTCACGATATGCCCTTCTTCGATCATGACGACACGTTTATGCATCGCATTGACCAGATCCTTGTTATGAGTGACCATGATGATGGTCGTCCCCATGTGGTTGATCTCGTTGAACAGCTTCATGATATCTTCCGACGTATTCGGATCCAGATTTCCCGTCGGTTCGTCCGCGATGAGAAGGATCGGCTGGTTCACCAGAGCACGGGCAATCGCCACGCGCTGCTGTTCACCGCCCGAGAGCTTGGAAGGAAGCTCCTTCTCCTTTCCGCGCAGTCCGACTAGATCCAGCACACGCTGTACCTTCGGCTTGATCTCACGGCTCTTTGCCCCCGTAACGCGAAGAACAAAGGCAATATTTTCGTATACGGTCTTTTCGGAGAGCAGTCTGAAATCCTGAAATACAATCCCCAGCGTACGCCGATAGTATGGGATCTTACTGGATTTCAGCTTATTGATCGTAAGACCATTGACAACGACTGTGCCCTGTTCCGGCACCAGCTCATGCGTCAAAATTTTAACAAATGTCGATTTACCGGCGCCGGAAGGGCCCACGATAAAAACGAACTCTCCTTTATCAATATGAATATTAATGTTACTGAGCGCGGTGTGTTTTGCATCGTACTGCAGGGACACCTGATCAAACGTAATCATTAAATCCTCACTTCCTGGCAATCAATGCGGCTGCTTCTTCCGCAATGTGTTCTGCGGTGAGACCATATTTTTCAAGCAGATCATCAGCTGTGCCGGATTCACCAAAGGTGTCTTCCGTTCCGATCATAGACATCGGTACCGGTTTATGGAGACAAAGTACCTCAGCGACAGCGCCACCAAGCCCACCTTTTACCGTATGTTCTTCACAGGTCAGGATCGCACCAGTCTCTTCTGCCGCTTTCAGGATGGCTTTCTCATCGATCGGTTTGATGGAGCTCATGTTGATCACACGCGCAGAAATTCCTTTTTCTTTCAAAAGCTCTGCTGCTTTCACGGCTTTAGCGACCATGATACCGCAGGCGATGATGGTCACATCACTACCGGAAACCGCTTCATAAGAAACGCCCGGAGTGAAGGTATAATCCTCTGGACAGATATCATCGCATTTCGCGCGGCCCATACGGATATACACCGGACCATGGTAGTCCGCTGCCCACTTGATCACAGCTTTCGTCTCAGCGGCATCAGCCGGAACGACGACCGTCATATTCGGCAGCGCACGCATGAGTGTAATGTCTTCGAGCAGGCCGGAATGAGTGACCGCCACTTTGACATTCAGTTTCGGGTAGCAGATGGAGTTTCTGATCTGTTCATATGCTCTGCCCGCACCGAAAACAGCAAATGTCGAAGCGAATGGAATCTTGCCAGCCGCAGCAAGACCCGCTGCCACGCCCATCATATTCCCTTCAGCAATGCCAGTATCGAAGAAACGATCCGGATATGCTTTGGCAAAAACCTGCGTCTTGGTGGATGCAGAGAGGTCAGCATCCAAAACTACGATATCAGGATTTACAGCACCGAGTTCTTTCAGTGCTTCACCGTATGCGTCACGAGTTGCCTTACCCATCATTCTGCCTCCACTGCTTTAATAAATCTTTCACATTCTTCTTTGCTTGGTGCCTTGCCATGCCAGCCGACCTGATTTTCCATAAATGAAACACCCTTGCCCTTTACGGTATGTGCTATAATTGCCGTCGGCATACCCTTTGTATTTCTTGCCTCTTTAAATGCGTCAGCAATCTGATCCATGTCATTTCCATCCTTCAGATCAATCACATGGAAAT
>OMDK01001148.1_pt1 | contig 10930 bp, 10 predicted proteins | sample 1645201 | NCBI WGS metagenome assembly OMDK01 (sample SAMEA103958151, study PRJEB25191) | human gut metagenome
TTTCCTTCAAATCCTTGATAACGCCGATTTCAGGGTCAACGAGCAGGCTGAAGATGAACTTTACACCCTCTGTGTGCTCTGGAATGTCGTGCATCACCGTCTTCTTCTCGCCGTTGGCGAGTTTCACTTTCACGAAAGCTCCGTCGAGTCCCACACGCTCCGCACCACCAGATGTCATTACAGTCTTGGTGTCCATGTCGTAGAGAGCATACTTGATAGAAGAGCTACCACAGTTTAAAACCAGAATCTTCATTTTGATATATTTGTTTTTTAGTGAGACTTTTGATTAATTCTTAGCGTCCATAGCCTGACAAGCGGTGATAGCCACCAGCTTGTAGATGTCGTCTACCGAGCAGCCGCGGCTCAGGTCGTTCACTGGGCGTGCGATACCCTGGAGCACTGGGCCGATAGCCTCGGCGCCACCAAGACGCTGCACCATCTTGTAAGAGATGTTGCCCACCTCGAGGCATGGATATACAAGCACGTTTGCCTTACCAGCGATTTCGCTGCCTGGAGCCTTCTTCTCGCCTACTGATGGAACGAGAGCGGCGTCAGCCTGGAGCTCACCATCGATCTTCAGTTCCGGATCCATCTCCTTGGCAAGCTTGGTAGCCTCTACCACCTTGTCTACAACCTCATGCTTCGCGCTGCCCTTTGTAGAGAAGCTCAGCATTGCAACGCGTGGCTCAGCGAAACCAGCAACAGACTTTGCTGTCTGGGCTGTGCACACTGCGATCTGTGCCAACTGTTGTGCGTCTGGCATTGGGGTAACGGCAACGTCGCCTACAACGAGCACACCGTTCTCGCCATACTGTGGCTCCTTGGTGATGAGAAGCATCGCACCGCTCACGCATGTGATGCCAGGAGCACACTTGATAATCTGCAATGCTGGGCGCAGTGTCTCGCCTGTGGTGCTCAGCGCACCGGAGATCTGTCCATCGGCATCACCGGTCTTGATGATCATGCAGCCCAGATAGAGTGGGTCTTTCACGAGCTCACGGGCCTGCTCGATTGTCATGCCCTTCTTCTTGCGGAGCTCAGCCAGCAGAGTGGCATACTCCTCGCTCTTTGGGTTGTTCTCCGGGTCGATGATGGTAGCCTTGTCGATGTCCTTCAAGCCCCATTTCTCAGCCAGAGAGTTGATCTCGGCAGGGTTGCCGATGAGGATGATGTTTGCCACGCCCTCTGCCAACACTTTGTCGGCTGCTCTAAGTGTACGCTCCTCTGTTGCTTCAGGGAGCACGATGCGCTGCTTGTTACTTTTAGCGCGCTCGATGATTGATTGTACTAAATCCATGATTATAGTGTGTTTAAATAAGTTTGTCTTGTCAGGCAGGTACGGTGTTCAATGTATGTTCATCGTAGATGTTATGCAAAAGTAGTCATTTTATTTCTAATGTGGTGCCGTTTTGTTGAGTTTTTTATAAATATCGCCGTTCTTCCAATTTTGTAAGCCCTGTTTTGCAAAAAAAACAGTTTCTTGATATATATCACCTATATATATTATCCAAAATCTGTAATCAGGGCTTGCTTGGATTCTGATTTTCAGAAGAGTGGATTTCGTCTGGCTTTTATTTAGTGCTGATTGTGCTGCTATACTTTCTGGCAGGAACATAAAATCTCCATTCAGGGCTCTGAAAGAATATACTAATTACTGATTTGGATTTTATCGTAATTCTCTAAAAGCTCCTTTTCCTTTTGCTTTTTCTGTGCTTTCCTTGACTTTACAATTTCTCCCATATTGATTTGATAAGGTTCTGTGTCATACTCTCTCGTAAAGACATGGGTCCCGGTCTTGGGGTCGATGATTGTGTCTGCTATGGCATCAAAGGCGGTCTCCTTGACAACACTGCATGACGACATTGAAAGTACTGTTACAGCACAAAGGGATACATGGATATAGGAATAATAGTTCTTCACTTTTTTCATTGATCTTGCTTTTTGTCGTATAACGAAGGAACTGCCGTTTTATTGCGGCAGTTTAGAAGCGATTCTGTTCTTTCCTAAGTTGCCAAAGAAAACAGGCGGTTGCTCCATGAGCATCATTCACAGAGCAACCGCCTTTCACTTATTTCGTCATGTCGGCGTGGCTACGCCGATCAGTCTCTTTATCTCGCCACCTTCTTGCCGTCCATGATATACATGCCGTTGGCTGGAGCTTCTTTCAGTTTCATTCCGCTGATGGAATACATCATTCCGTCTTTCTTACGGTCTTGGGTGGCAGCATTCACGCCCAACGTCACGCCGAAGTCCGACTGTGAGAATATCAGTTCGTCATTGTCGTAGCATTCAATGAGGTAACTGGTCATGCCGATAACCTTTTCCGGTCCGTAAATCCATTTGTCAATATTGGAGCCAATGCCCTCTACCCAGCAAACGGGCTCGTTCCCAGGGCTTTCAATAATGATGCGCTTGCGATTCACACCTTTGACTGTGATTTCGTCAACGGTGGTGTTTCCACCTTCTCCATAGCCCAAGACGTCATCGCCGGTCTTAACTGCCATATCCAGTAGCAGCGAAGGTTTGCCAGAGTCCATATAATACAGTTTCCGGTCTTCTTCGTATGCCGCAAATGTATGTGTTTTGCCCTGGTCGTTGGTGATCCTTTTGCAGTTTCTGCCATCGACAATAGTATCTCCAGACACTCTGAAGTCCAGATACAGATCTTCATGCGGCCAATGTCGCACCAGCACTTTCCATCTTTTGCCCTCCGTGAGTATGTTCTTGTAATCCTGTGCACTTACCGACAGACATGATGTCAGCGCAATAATCAAGAATAAAATCTTTTTCATAATATCATCTCCTTTATTATAGTTAATAAAATAATGTTCTGTGAATAGAGATTGCCTTGACAACATCTTTTGCAAATAATACTCTTTTTTTAGTTATACATATATTTAGTTCACTTTTCCAATTAGCTATTTATTTTGCAATTCTTCATCGCAAAATTAAACAAACTGCCTCAGTTTTGCTAAATAATGAATTTAGAAAAAAGTTTAGTTTTTTTTATTTTACAAAAACAGGATTTAGAAAGAATTTAGCTTTAGACGTTACACATTGATTATAAGGACCTTATGAAATTATCAAAATCTTTGGCCTTGCCTTTTGACTTAAAGAATTTCGTGTACAGATTCGTCCTCTGCTGTGTTATTGCAGAGTAACTTCTATGCAAAATTACAGAAATTTCAGAGTTCTGGAATCCCATTTTGATGAGCAAACAAATCTTATATTCAAACTCTTTCATCTCATGCATTTTATATAGCTTGGTCTTGAAATACGGATGCTCTTTGTTCACTACAGAGTCTATTGTTTCCCAATCCACTGGCGTAAGATTCTTTTCTTCTCCAATTCTTTTCTGAATCATCGTATACAGTTCCACGATATCACACCCCGACGGTTTGGAACTGTTCTCAGAAATAGATATGGCTTTCTCGATGCCGCTTTGAATTTCTTTAATCTCAGCTTCATATCTTAGCTTCTCTTCTTTCTGTTGTTTGTTGAGATGCCTTATTTCAGTTTTCAAGGCTATCAGTTCATTGGTTTTCTCCTCTATCTTTGCCTTATTTTCTCTGGTAGCTTCCTCGCGCAATTTGTCAAGCTGTTCGTTGAGATGCTTCAATTTGAGGTATTTCTTCTTGTTTCTCTCATTCATGAACGCATATAGCATTCCGAGCAGCAAGGCACCAAGAACGATAATGCCCATCATCATCTTGTTCTCTTTTGCCTCGGCTTTAAGCTGAATATTCTCTTTCTCACGATTACTGTAGTTATATGCAAAATGCATTTTAGCAACTGAATTGACAGCATTGATCTTGTTTAGAGAATCAGAAAGAGTCATTCCTTCCTTCAAATAGAATAATGCCCTGTGTGTGTCATTATTGTCTACATAAAACCTGCTCAGATTCTTTGCAGCTTCATGTTTTGCATGTATGTCACCATCAGTCATTAGCAATGCACTATAAAAGAACACAGAATCCGGCTTCTTTTCTTTTTCATAAATATCCATCGCAATGGCATAAGCTGATGACTTTATTACGGTTTCCACATCATTCAATGTTTTAAACAAAAAACATTTCGCATTTTGCATGTCATCAACGTTGTAATATGCAAATGTCAACGACTGATTTATAGTATTATTGAGCAATTTACTGTCTACCTTTTGAGCAAGTCTAAAAGCATCCTTCATAGTAGACAACTGTTTGTGATATTGTTTCTTATAACTATATACCGTAGCAATATCCTTCAAGCTGTAAGCCATGTTTATAGTGTCTTTCTGCATGGAATCACACACAAAAGACTGCCTATACATTTTCAGACCTTCATCATACATTTCCTGATACACGAAAAGTTTTCCCATCTGATTATATATACAGCTGCGGAAATACAGGGGCGTGTTCTCGTCTGTCAGGTCGAGTGCCTTCTGGAAATTCTCCAGACCCTGAGGGGCATCGTTCTTTTTTATGTAGTATTTGCCGAGGTAATAATACGACTGGCAGAGCTTGTCCTTTTCCGCCGTCCCCCTGAAGAAGTCGAGCACATGGAATATCGTGCTGTCCGCCAGGGGCTGGTAGGCATTGTTTGCCGCTTTCACCTTCAGCAGCAGATAATAATTGCGGTCGTAGGCATCTGCCGAGGGCTGGTCGTATTTTTCCGACAGCGCCTGCAGACGCGACATCGCCACTTCGGCACTGTCCTTGCAGATGGAGTCTACGGCAGAGAGTTCCTGTGGATAGCGGTGGGATCCGCCACATGAAGACACGACGGCAATAGTGGCCACCGCCAGGAGCAGAATGAGGGCTGACGACGACATTCCGCGCATTATCGTTTGGGTATGTTGTATTATATTCAAAGTCTGTTCTTTTTTAAGTTTCCACAAAAGTAAGAATTTTATGGCTACCTGCAAAGTTTTATGAAGAAAAACGCATATCGACGGGTAAGAAATATTGCCGACCAGTAGGACTTTTGGGAATCACATAAGGACAGGCTCTTCTCAACCCGTTGGCGGAATTAATTTAATCAATATGAGTGAAAGTTGCACATATCGCTGATTCTTAGAAAAACCAAGAATTTCTGAAAAGCTGTCAGACTGTCTGGTTTTTTGTTGTAATTTCCTGACAGTAAAATAGTTGACCACCTTACGACTGTCAGCCAATTGTCTGGATGGTTTGCTGATGAGAGAAATTCAGACGACAAGATTTGTATGCGTTGGCAGAATACTGAAAACAGGAATATGAGTATTACAACATTAACATATTGGGCATGAGTCTGACAGCAAATCTGCCCAACAGGGGCAAGCAGCGTGCCCATGTAGGGCAACGTGCTTTCCCCACTTGGGCAAGCGTCGTGCCCATTTTAGAACAAACTGACATTAGGATTAAGTGCACTAAATCAATTCCGCCAACGGGTTATATTTTGGCAATGATTCTTGGATTTCATTATGGACTTATTCGAGCAAGTGCTGGAGCACTTCATTTTCCTGGTAACTTCTCTTATGACAAGTTCTCTGACATCAGCCCCACCTAGCCTCAAACCCATCCTAACCTTCACCAAAGGGCAACCCATCCTAACCTTCCCCAAGGGAAGGAACAGATTACTCTGCCAATCATTTCAGCCAATGAACTTCAGCCCCCACCTAACCTCAAACCCATCCTAACCTTCCCCAAGGGAAGGAACATATTACTCCGGCTTTTGGCATCAGCCCCCACCTAACCTCCCCCGAAGGGGAGGGACTGACACCAATGGCTGTCTGATTGCCGTCTATAGACACCTGAATATCAATAACTTGACACTAACAGAAGTAACATGCATCTCCCCTATGGGGGAGAACGAGAGGGGGCTGATGTCAGCAGGAAAGATCATCAACATTGGGTTTATTCTGGTTTTTGTCTTAAATCAGCAGCCGAGACTATTAGCTAAGGATAGGGAGTGCCCCAAGCACTCGCGAATCCACGAAAATCCCAAAATAAATCCAATGAATACACGTCTAAGAAAAAATCAGTGAAAAAGTCAAATCCGCTATACACCCTCTTCGAGTGAAGAAAATATCTCAAAGATATGAGGCACAAATCACACCAATTTAATTTTCAGCGTCACTTATGTTGGTAATAATAATAAAAATGTGTAACTTAGCACCCAAATTATGTATTGACTAAAATATAAGGAAATGATTATAACTACAACACCCTCTATAGAGGGACATCCGGTTAAGGAATATAAGGGCATTGTGACCAGCGAAGTGATAATCGGCGCCAATGCCATCAGAGACTTCATGGCAGGTATCCGTGACTTCTTCGGCGGCAGGAGCAGAACCTACGAACAGGTGTTTGCCGAAGCGAGATTCAACGCCTTCCGTGAGATAGAGCAGCATGCCGTGAATCTCGGCGGCAATGCCGTTGTGGGCGTGCGTCTCAGTTATGAGACCGTTGGCTCAGGCAACTCCATGCTGATGGTGGTCTGCAGCGGTACGGCAGTCGTGATCTGATTTCCGAAAGCCCCATCTGCAAGGTGGAAAGAAACATACTACTACTATATAATAAGACTAATCCAAGAGTCGCAAGTGTAAACTCGCAGCTCTATCGAAACAAACAAAATGATGAAGAAAAGTAATATCGTGAGGCTACTCAGCCTCGCTGTATTTGCGGCAGGCGCTATTGAAGCAGCTGCCGATACCAAGACACTCACCGTGACGCTGAAGAATCCGCTCAATGTAAGGCGGGCAGACGTTCCGGTGGTGTTGCAACTGAAAGATGTGCCCTTCAACGTGAAGGATGCAGTGGTGAGATGCGAGGGTAGGGAAGTGGCATCTCAGATAGACGACCTGGACCGTGACCTGCACAATGACGAACTCGCCTTCGTGATAGACATGGACGCCAAGGGCAAGAAGGTGGTAACCGTAGACCTGTATTCGGAAAAGCAGGCGGACCGCAACTATCCGCGCCGCACATACGGCGATATGATAATGAGAGACAACAAGACGAAAGTGAAGAACGGATTCCGTTCCTACGTCCACTCGGTCTCAGCACCCGAAGGAGTTGACGTATTCCATCTCCTGCATCACCACGGAGCAGATTTCGAATCAGAACTCGTGGCATACAGAGTGTATTTCGACGAGCGTCAGACCTTCGACCTCTACGGCAAGTACAAGAAGCAGCTCGAACTTGAAACAAGCCAGTTCTATCCCGATGACAAGCAGCTTGCTGACGGATATGGCGATGATGTGCTCTGGGCAGGCAAGACTGTGGGACTCGGAGCCCTGCGCGGTTGGGACGGCGAGAAACCGACAATGGTCAGTCCTGTGCTGTCGAGAGGCCAGCGTATGGTGGCGAGCGGACCCGTCCGCACCATCGTGGAACTCACCGACGAGGGGTGGCAGCTCTCAGGCGAGACCTTCAACATGAGGCAGAACGTGATAATCTATGCCGGACACAGAGACTGCGAGGTGCATGCCTGGATAGACACGCCGGCAAAAGACGTGAAGTTTGCCACGGGAGTCATCAATCTAAACGACAAGATGTATTCCGACCATCGCGGACTCGTGGGCGACTGGGGCGGCAACTGGCCTAACGGTGCCAAGGACTCGATAGCCGGAAAACCGAAAATCGTGGTTGGTCTGGCAGTCAACGTGCCGGAGAAATATGTGGATAGCGAGCCGACGACGGAGAAAGACCAGTATCTCTATGTCATGCACACGGCAGGCGGCAATTATCTCACATACAACATGGCATTCACTTGCGACAAGGAAACCTTCGGCTATAAGGACGCCAAGGAGTGGTTCGCATGGATGAAGCAATGGAAAAAAGAACTCGACAATCCCGTGACCGTCACCATAGAGTAGCGGACGGAAAGGAAAGAAAAATCAAATAAATGTCAACTATGCTGTAGTTTTCCAGATACTGCCAGCGTTATATAAGTAGTATTGACATTAAAACGAAAGAGTATGAAGGAATTTTTCAAGCAAGTAGGAGCTACGGTAGTAGGTATCATGATCTTCTGCCTCGTAGTGGGAGTGATGAGCGTGATGAGCATCGTGGGCATGATTGCCTCGTCAAGTGCCACAAAGGACGTTGCTGACAACACGGTATTCGTGATAGACCTGAACGGACAGCTGCAGGAGCGTGCCGAAGACGACATCATGGCGGTGCTCTCCGGCGGCAGAACCGACGTGATAGGACTCGACGACCTGCTGCTCGCCATCAAGAAGGCAAAGAACAACGACAAGGTGAAGGGCATTTACATACAGTCGGGACTCTTCGTCTCTGACTCTTACGCTTCGCTGCAGGCGGTGCGCAAGGCGTTGGTAGACTTCAAGAAGAGCGGCAAGTGGATAGTGGCATACGGCGACGTGTATACACAGGCCACATACTACCTCTCGTCGGTTGCCGACAAAGTGTATCTCAACCCCAGCGGTCAGGTGGAATGGAGCGGAATCTGCTCGCAGACGATGTTCGTGAAAGACCTGATGGCAAAGTTCGGCGTCAAGATGCAGGTGGTGAAAGTAGGAGCCTACAAGAGTGCAACCGAGATTTTCACCGGCGACAAGATGAGCGACGCCAACAAGGAGCAGGTGTCTGCATTCATCAACGGAATATGGAACACGGTGTGTACCGACGTGGCGAAGAGCCGCAAGGTGACCGTGGCACAGCTCAATCAGTATGCCGACAACATGATAACGCTGGGCGATCCTAAAGACTACGTGAAATACAAGCTCGTGGACAAGCTGCTCTATGTTGACCAGCTCAAGGCAGAGGTGAAGAAACTGATGAACCTGAAGGATGACGACGATGTGAACACAATAGGCATAACAGGAATGGCCGGAGTGCCCGGCGGATCTGACGACGGAGACTGCATCGCCGTGTATTACGCCTATGGCGACATCGTGGACAACGCCACAGGAATGGCATCTCGCAGCCATGTGATCGACGGCGCCAAGGTGTCGGCAGACCTGCGCGACCTCGCTGATGACGACGACGTGAAGGCAGTGGTGATAAGGATAAACTCAGGAGGCGGCAGCGCCTATGCCTCAGAACAGATATGGAGAGCCGTGCAACTCGTGAAGGCAAAGAAGCCGGTAGTGGTTTCTATGGGCGGAATGGCAGCATCAGGCGGATACTATATGAGCTGCTCAGCCAACTGGATTGTGGCAGAACCAACCACGCTGACGGGAAGTATCGGAATCTTCGGTATGTTCCCAGACGCCAGCGGACTGCTCACAGAGAAGCTCGGAGTGAAGTTCGACGAGGTGAAGACAAACAAGAACAGCGGTTTCGGCACTATGGCTCGCCCGTTCTCTGAAGAGGAGATGGGTTATCTCTCGGCATATATTGACCGCGGATACAAACTCTTCCGCCAGCGTGTGGCAGACGGACGCCGTCTCTCTACAGATGCTGTGGAGAAGATAGCACAGGGCAGAGTATGGCTCGGACAGGATGCGCTGAAGATAAAGCTCGTAGACCAGCTCGGCGGACTCGATGACGCCGTGGCAAAGGCTGCGAAACTTGCGAAGGTGAATGACTACTATACTGCCGAATATCCGGCAAAGGCAGACTGGATGGACGACCTGCTGGACAACGGATTCTCTTCGGGCAGCTACATCGACGAGCAGATGCGCATGACGATGGGAGAATACTACTCCACATTCATGTTGCTGAAAAACATCAACCGGCAGTCGGCAATCCAGGCACGCATGCCTTATGTCATAACAATAAAATAGCGAAAAAACAATAACTCCACAACAGATATGGAAGGCGATTTCATCAAAATCAACGATTGGCTGCTGCCGCTGAGCTGGATCTACGGAGCGGGAGTGAGGCTGCGAAACCAGATGTTCGAAATGGGCATGCTGAAGAGCCGCAGCTTCGACATCCCCGTAATCTCCGTTGGTAACATCACCGTGGGAGGCTCCGGCAAGACACCACACGTGGAGTATCTCATCAATCTGCTCAGAGACAAAGTGAAAGTGGCTGTGCTAAGCCGCGGATACAAGCGCAAGAGCAAGGGATATATGCTTGCCACCGCCGACACTCCGATGAGCGACATTGGCGACGAGCCGTATCAGATGAAGAAGAAATTCGCCGATATCTATGTGGCTGTTGACAAAGACCGCTGTCATGGCATCGACCAGTTGACGGCAAACGAGGAGACGTCAGACACCGACGTGATACTTCTCGACGATGCCTATCAGCACCGCTACGTGAAGCCGGGAGTGAACATACTGCTCGTTGACTATCACAGACTGATAATGTATGACAAACTGCTGCCGGCAGGAAGACTCAGAGAGCCGCAGAAGGGAAAGGCGAGAGCCGACATCGTGATAGTGTCGAAATGTCCCGCCGACCTCAAACCGATGGAATTCAGGGTCATAACCAAGGCGATGAACCTCTTCCCGTATCAGAAACTATATTTCACCACGCTGAAATACGGCAGTCTGAGACCCATCTACGGCGGTGAGGACAGAAAACTCGATACGCTGACAGGCGATACCTCGATATTGCTGCTCACGGGAATAGCGTCGCCGCAGCAGATGATAGTAGACCTGAAGCCATACACGGAGCGTATCACACCGCTCACCTTTCCTGACCACCATCAGTATACCGATGCCGACATCGACCGCATCAATGCTGAATTTGAGGCGATGAAAGGCAACGACAAGATGATTGTCACCACGGAAAAAGACAACGCCAGACTCTGCGGAATGGAAGGACTGAGCGACGAGGTGAAAAAGAATATCTACGTGCTGCCCGTGGAAGTGGGCTTCATGTTAGACCAAGAAGAAGATTTTAACGAAAATATTATTGGCTATGTACGAAAAAATTCAAGGAACAGCATCCTGGCTAAAGCAAAGGATGACAACAAGTCCGACAACAGCGATAATTCTGGGAACAGGACTCGGACAATTAGCTTCAGAAATAACTGACAGCTATGAGTTCCCCTA
>OMDK01001152.1_pt1 | contig 10895 bp, 9 predicted proteins | sample 1645201 | NCBI WGS metagenome assembly OMDK01 (sample SAMEA103958151, study PRJEB25191) | human gut metagenome
AATCACAGCGGCAGGACTGGGAGGAGTGGAAAATCTGGGCGAGCCCATCAACACGGCGGGAGACGAGATGTTTCCTACATTCCGACCAAACGGTGACCTCTATTTCTCAAGCAACGGACATCCGGGTCTGGGCGGTCTCGACATCTTCATCGCCAAGACGGACAAGAGCGGAAAGAAAATCATACTGGAACATCCGGGATATCCGCTGAACTCCCAGGGCGACGACTTCGGAATGACTTTCGAGGGAGCACACAACAGGGGATTCTTCTCGTCAAACAGAGGCGACGGACGCGGCTGGGACCATATCTACAGCTTTGAGAAACCGGAGATAATACAGACTGTCACGGGATGGGTGTATGAGATGGAAGGATATGAACTGCCCGACGCACAGGTGTATCTCGTGGGCAACGACGGCACGAACAAAAAGCTCAGCGTGAAAGGCGACGGATCGTTCACCGAAGTGGTGGAACCGGGAGTGGACTACGTGCTGCTCGCCACCTGCAAGGGATTCCTGAACCACAAAGAGGAGATTAGCATCAAGCCCACTGCGGAGTCGGAAGACCACGTGCTGCAGTTCCCGCTGGCATCAATCCGTGTGCCGGTGCTCATCGACAACATCTTCTACGACTTCGACAAGTCATCGCTGCGCAAGGAATCGGAAACGGCTCTCGACGAACTCGTGAAACTGCTGCAGGAGAACCCGAACGTGACGATAGAGCTGAGCGCACACTGCGACTACAAGGGCAGCGAGGCCTACAACAAGAAACTGTCGCAGCGAAGGGCTGAAAGCGTGGTGAGATATCTCATCGCCAAGGGTGTGAGTGCCAAGAGACTGACACCTGTGGGATACGGCAAGATGAAGCCTAAGACGATAAGGAAGAAACTCACCGAGAAATACACATGGCTCAAAGAGGGCGACGTGCTCACCGAGGAATTCATAAAGAAACTCGACAAGGAGAAACAGGAAATCTGCAACCAGCTGAACAGAAGAACGGAATTCATCGTGCTGAGAACCACCTACGGCATGTTCGATGAAAACGGACAGCTGAAGAATCCGCCGAAGCCTAAAGAGAAAGAAGACGACACAGACGCCAATGGCAACGAAGACATCTTCCTGATTGAATGACGGGACAGCAAGCAACGGAACAGCAAGGAATGCTGCCCGACCCAAATCGGGTCATCTGCATCTGACGGCATAATGACCGGTTGGAGCTTAATGATGTTCTCCCCCATTACGGGAATGAATCATGGGATGACTTCATGACATTACAACAATCAAAAGAAGACAATGAACAACAAAGCAACATTAGAATTAGGCAACAAGCCTGTGGGCAAACTGCTCATGCAATATTCACTGCCTGCCATAATCGCGATGACGGCATCGTCGCTTTATAATATGGTGGACAGCATTTTCATCGGACAGGGAGTGGGACCGATGGCCATCAGCGGACTGGCACTCACCTTCCCGTTCATGAACCTGGGAGCGGCTTTCGGAGCCGGCGTAGGTGTGGGAGCATCAACGTGCATCTCAGTGAAACTCGGACAGAAAGACTACAACACGGCACAGAGGGTATTGGGAAACACCGTGACGCTGAACCTCATCATCGGACTGGCATTCAGCATCGTTTCGCTGCTGTTTCTCGACCCTATCCTTTATTTCTTCGGTGCAAGCGAACAGACTCTGCCCTATGCCAAAGACTATATGGTGATAGTGTTGCTGGGAAACGTGTTCTCCCACATGTATTTCGGAATGAACGCCGTGCTCAGAGCATCCGGGAAACCCCGCCAGGCAATGTATGCCACGATATTCACCGTGGTGCTCAACACCATACTCGACCCTATATTCATCTATCCACTGAACATGGGAATACAGGGTGCAGCCTATGCCACAATCCTCTCGCAGATGCTGGCACTGGTGTGGCAGATGCGCATATTCAGCAACAAGAACGAACTGCTGCATCTGAAACGCGGAATATACGGACTGAAGAAGGCAATCGTAAAAAACATACTCGCCATCGGACTCTCACCGTTCTCGATGAACGTATGTGCGTGTATAGTGGTGATATTCATCAACAAGGGACTGCTCATGTATAGCGGCGACCTCGCCGTGGGTGCCTACGGCATAGCCAACAAGGTGTGCTTCATCTTCGTGATGGTGAACATGGGACTGACACAGGGTATGCAGCCCATAGCCGGATACAACTACGGAGCGCAGAAGCTCGACAGACTGATGCGTGTGCTCAGCCTCGCCACAATAGCCGGAACGGTAATCACAACGATTGGATTCCTCGTGGCTGAACTGATACCCGGGCCTTGCGCACGGCTCTTCACCACCGACCAGCAGCTCATCGACCTCTCTGTAAACGGACTGAGGATAATGATGGCGGCATTCATGCTCGTGGGATCGCAGATGGTGATAACAAACTTCTTCCAGAGCATCGGAAAGGCAAAGATAAGCATGTTCCTCTCGCTGTCGAGACAGATGCTGTTCCTTTTCCCCATGCTGCTCATACTGCCCAAGTTCATGGGAGTCGACGGTGTGTGGTGGTCGATGCCTATCTCCGACACCATAGCGGAGATAGTGGCTGTGGTGATGATGTATACATACATGAAGAAATTCAAGAAACAACATAATTTATCAATGGCAAACGAAAAGCATTGAAGACATGGATAATATAAAAAAGAACATTATAATAAACGTGGGACGACAGATCGGCAGCGGCGGACGCATAATAGCCAAGATGCTTGCCGACGACTTCAAATGTGGGTTCTACGACAGGGAGCTGCTCACCATAGCAGCAAAAGAGAGTGGATTCTGTGAGAAATTCTTCGAGCAGAACGACGAACAGAAGGGTTTCTTCCATTCGCTGTTTCACATGCACACGCCATTCGTTGGCGACGGCAGCTTCTACGACAACGACTTCTCGCAAGAGGGACTCTTCAAGATGCAGAGCGATACGATACGCAAATTGGCCGACGAGGGGTCGTGTGTCTTCGTGGGCAGATGCGCCGACTATGTGCTCAGAGACTACGAGAATGTGGTGAACATCTTCATCACGGCATCAATAGAAGACCGCATCAGCGAAATCCGCAAGCGCAAGGAATGCCAAGAGAATGAAGCACTGAAGATTATAGAGAACGGAGAGAAATCACGTTCCACATATTATAATTATTATACGGGAAAGAAATGGGGCGACAGCTCGTCGTATGACTTGTGTGTAAACACCTCACTGCTCGGAATCGAAGGCACGGAGGCTTATATCAAGGAGTTCATCGAGAAGGTGCTACACATAGGATGAGGGGCAGGAAGTGAAAAAGATAGGAATAATAAGCGACACCCACGGATATTGGGACGACAAATATCTAAAGTATTTCGAGCCCTGCGACGAAATATGGCATGCCGGCGACATCGGTTCGACAAAGGTGGCTGAGAGACTTGCTGAATTCAGAACCTTCAGGGCGGTATGCGGCAACTGCGACGGCGGTGACCTGAGGCTGATGTATAAAGAGAAGCTGAGGTTCAAATGCGAAGACGTTGACGTGCTGATGAAGCATATCGGCGGCTATCCCGGCAACTACGACAGCAGCATACGCTCGCAAATCTACGCCATGCCGCCTCAACTGTTCATCAGCGGCCACAGTCATATTCTGAAAGTGAAATACGACAAGACGCTCGGTCTGCTCCACATCAATCCCGGTGCGGCAGGTCTGCAGGGATGGCACAAGGAGCGCACCATAGTGAGGCTCACCATCGACGGCAACAAATTCAAAGACTGCGAAGTGATAACTCTGGCATAAACTGGCTGAAAACACAGCCGGATAATCTATATCTAGAAAAAACTGGAAAAGCTAGAATGTCTAGAAAGTCTAGAAAGACTAGAAAAGCTAGAAGGTCTAGAAGGTCTAGAAGAACTAGAAAATCCAGCCCACTCAAAGAAAAAAAACAACAAAAAAACATAACATGAAAACCTATTTAGTAACAGGAGCTGCCGGTTTCATCGGCGCCAACTACATCAAGTATCTGCTTCACCGCAAATACAAGAATGAAGAAATAAAGGTGATAGTGCTCGACCTGCTTACATACGCAGGAAATCTCGGAACCATAAAGGATGACATCGACAACGACCGTTGCATCTTCGTGCGCGGCGACATCCGCGACCGCGAACTTGCCGACAGGCTCTTCACTGAATACGATATAGACTATGTGGTGAACTTCGCTGCCGAGAGCCATGTGGACCGCTCTATCGAGAACCCGCAGCTCTTCCTCGAAACAAACATCTTAGGCACACAGAACCTGCTCGACGCGGCACGCCGTGCTTGGGTGACGGGAAAGGATGCCACAGGATACCCCACCTGGAAGACTGGCAAGCGCTACCATCAGGTGAGCACCGACGAGGTGTATGGTTCGCTTGGCAAAGACGGATTCTTCACCGAGAAGACGCCTCTCTGTCCTCACAGCCCCTACAGTGCTTCTAAGACAAGTGCCGACATGATAGTGATGGCATACCACGACACCTACCACATGCCGACCTCTATCACAAGATGCTCCAACAACTACGGACCATACCACTTCCCTGAAAAGCTCATTCCGCTGATCATCAACAACATCCTGGAGGGAAAGAAACTCCCGGTATATGGCAAGGGCGACAACGTGCGCGACTGGCTCTACGTTGAAGACCACTGCAAGGCAATCGACCTCGTGGTGCGCCAGGGACGCGAAGGTGAGGTATATAATGTGGGCGGCCACAACGAGATGACAAACATCAACATCGTGAAACTCACCATCAAGACAATCCACGACATGATGACTGCCGACAAGAACCTGCGCAACATACTGAAGAAACAGGTGAAGGACGCCAACGGCGACATCGACATCAGCTGGATAAACGACGAACTCATCACATTCGTTGCCGACAGACTGGGCCACGACCAGCGCTACGCCATCGACCCTACCAAGATAAAGGAGGAACTGGGATGGTATCCGGAAACGATGTTTGCCGACGGCATCGTGAAGACCATCAAATGGAACCTCGAACATCAGGACTGGATTGCCGAAGTGACAAGCGGCGACTACCAGAAATATTACGAACAGATGTACGGCAACAGATAAGCCGACCGGTAACAACGACGACTGACAAACGTTCTGTCATAAAGACGAAGAACCAATGCACTGTCATAACATCACCGCATAATGGCGACCGGTCACAACAACCGGACGGCAAGACGGCTACAAAAGAAGGGGAAAGGAAAAGACATGACTGACAATCCCCGAAAATTTCACACAAACCCAAAGAAGATAAAGAAAATGAAGAAGATACTATTGTTAGGATCCGGAGAACTTGGAAAGGAGTTTGTAATCGCAGCAAAACGTGCAGGACAGTATGTCATAGCCTGCGACCGCTATCCTAATGCCCCTGCCATGCAGGTGGCAGACGAAGCAGAAGTGTTCAACATGCTCGACGGCAAAGCCCTCGACAACGTAGTGGACAGACACAAACCGGATATCATCGTGCCTGAGATAGAAGCGATACGCACTGAGAGACTCTTCGACTATGAGAGCAATGGCATACAGGTGGTGCCGAGCGCCAAGGCGGTGAACTACACGATGAACCGCAAGGCTATCCGCGACCTGGCAGCCAAAGAACTGGGACTGCGCACGGCGAAGTATTTCTACGCCAAGACTCTCGATGAACTGAAGGCTCACTCAAAGGAAATCGGTTTCCCATGCGTAGTAAAGCCGCTGATGTCGTCGTCTGGCCACGGACAAAGCATCGTGAATAGCGCCGATGAACTGGAGATGGCTTTCAACGCAGCCATGGAAGGCAGCCGCGGCGACGTGAAGGAGATAATCATCGAGGAGTTCATACATTTTGACAGTGAGTTCACGCTACTCACCGTGACACAGAAGAACGGTCCCACCCTGTTCTGCCCTCCTATCGGCCACGTGCAGAAAGGCGGCGACTACAGAGAGAGCTGGCAACCGTTCTGTCTGCCTGCCGACGAACTGAAAAAGGCTGAAGACATGGCAGCAAAGGTCACTGCGGCTCTCACCGGCGCCGGCATCTGGGGAGTGGAATTCTTCCTTACGAAACAGGGTGAAGTGATATTCTCCGAACTCTCTCCGCGTCCTCACGACACAGGAATGGTGACCTTGGGACACACCCTGAACCTGAACGAGTTTGAGCTCCACTTCCGTGCCGTAATGGGATTGCCAATACCTGCCATCCATCTGGAGCATGCCGGAGCGAGCGCCGTGGTTCTCGGCAAGGAGGAAACCGACGATGCACCGGCATACAATATGACCGACGCCGTAAGCGAAGACTATACCCGTCTGCGCATCTTCGGCAAAGAGCATCAGCTGGTGGGCAGACGCATGGGTGTAGTGTTGTGTTATGGCGACAAGGACGACGATACTACTCCGCTCCGCGACAAGGCTAAGCGTCTGGCTGCCACAGTGCTCGGAACTGACCCGTATATGGAGAAATAGATGTGGACCTGACTGACCGCCGACAACCCGCTAAGCAAACCTGCCGTTTCCTATAGAAACACAAAATGGACCTTGCCAGATCGTCTGGCTTGCAAACTTGCGAATTCGTCAGCTTGCCTGCTCGCCTGCTCTTCAGCTCGTCAACTCGTCAACTAAAAAACATACAATAATGAAAGTTTCTGAAGCAAAGATTATCGACATCCCCAAGATTGAGGACCGCCGCGGAAATCTATCCGTGGTGGAGGAATACAACCAGATACCGTTCAAGATATCTAGGGCATACTGGGTTTACGACGTGCCGGGAGGCGAAAGCCGTGGCGGACACGCACACAAGAAGCTGAAGCAGCTGATAATAGCTCTCAGCGGCAGCTTCACTGTTACCCTCGACGACGGCACGGAGCGCCGCACTTTCCTGCTCAACCACCCATACCAGGGACTGGTGATAGAGACGGGCATCTGGCGAACGCTCGACGATTTCTCTTCTGGAGCCGTATGCCTCGTGCTTGCATCAGAGGTGTATGAACCAGAGGACTATATCTACGACTACGAGGAATTCCTGAAATACAAGGGAGTAAAAGACTGATTAACGTGACATCACACAATGTGTATGAAGATAAGGCTATGTGTATGGAGATAAAGGAACTGTCGGCTGAAGAATACGACAAGACATACCCCTCTGAGTATGTCTACAACAGCGTTGCCTTCTGCGAATTGAACAGAGAGAAGGTGGAACGGATAAGATATCTCTCCATCGGCGATACAAAACCGCGTTTCGGCATCATCCTCGGTGAGCGTGCCGACTCGCTGGCATCGCCTTTCTCTGCTCCTTTCGGCGGATTCACACAGCGCGACACGCTGAGACTCGACTATATGGACGAGGCTGCAAGACTGGTTGCCGACTATGCCTGCCGGATGGGAAAGAAACTCATCATCACGCCGCCGGCACTGGTCTACGACACTACGCTGCTGTCGAAATGGACCAACATCCTGTCTTCGCACCTGTCAACGAGGTGGGTGGACCTGAACTATCACTTCGACCTCAGCCGCATGGACGACTACTCCTGCCACATGGAACGCAATGCCAAAAAGAACCTCAACCGTGCCTTGCGGCAGGACTTCTGCTTCGTGAAGCTCGACAGCGGCAAGAGGAGCGATGTGGAGCGTGCCTACAACGTTATCCGCCGCAACAGGGAGGAACGCGGCTTTCCGCTCAGAATGACTCTCGAACAGGTGTGGCAGACGGTGAGCAGAGTGGTAAGCGCCGATTTCTTCGTGCTCGAACATGGCGGCAACGACGTGGCTGCGGCTCAAGTGTTCCGGGTTTCCAGAAACATTGCCCAGGTGGTATACTGGGGTGACATAAGAGAATATTCCGCCCTGCGCCCCATGAACATGATCACCTACTGCGTGTTCAAGCATTACCACGACGCCGGACTGCGCATCCTCGACATCGGTATATCCACGGAATGCGGAGTGCCAAATTTCGGTCTCTGCGAATTCAAGGAGAGCATCGGATGCGGGGTGACGCTGAAATACAGTTTCGAAAGCAAACAATAATAATCATCACTTCATTCTCATGATAAAATACTTAGACCTAAAAGACATAACAGCCCAGCATGCTGACGAGATACAGCAGGCAGTTGCCGGCGTGGTGGCTGGCGGATGGTATCTGCACGGCAAGGAGACTGAACGGTTTGAAAACGACTATGCCCGATATATCGGCACCCGTCACGCCATAGGCTGCGGCAACGGACTCGACGCGCTGACGCTGATATTCCGTGCATACAAAGAAATGGGAGTGATGAATGACGGCGACGAAGTGATAGTGCCTGCCAACACCTTTGTGGCATCCATCCTCGCCATAACGGAGAATGGTCTGAAGGCGGTGCTCGTGGAACCGCGCCTCGACACTCTGCAGATTGACGATTCGCTGATAGAACAAGCCATAACACCGCGCACCAAGGCGATAATGATAGTGCATCTCTACGGCAGATGTGCCTATACCGACCACATCGGTGACATCTGCCGCAAGCATCACCTGAAACTGATAGAAGACAATGCCCAAGCTCACGGATGCCTGTATCGGGAGACTGCCACCGACAATCCCCTCTACGGCAGACGCACGGGAGGTCTGGGCGATGCCGCAGGCCACAGTTTCTATCCGGGCAAGAATCTCGGAGCGTTGGGCGATGCGGGAGCCGTAACCTGCAACGACGACATGCTGGCGGAGATGATACGGTCGCTGGGCAACTATGGTTCGTCACGCAAATACGTGTTCGACCACTGTGGCCGCAACTCCCGGTTAGACGAGGTGCAGGCTGCCGTGCTCGACGTGAAGCTGCGCCATCTCGACACCGACAACGGGCGGCGCCGCCAAGTGGCGCTACGGTTGATTGAGGGCATAAACAATCCTCTGGTAAGAGTGCCTTCGCCGGATTTCCATTCCAACAGTGTCTTCCACATCTTCCCCATCCTATCCGAAAAGCGCGACGCCCTGCAGGAATATCTACTCAGCAACGGCGTGCAGACGATGATACACTACCCCATTCCGCCCCACCGGCAGAATTGCTATGCCTCGCCGGCATCTGCAGATGATGCAGGGGTGACAAATCATAATGCAGGGATGACGGCTGATAATGCAGGGATAACAACTGATGCTGTCGGGCTGAAGGCTGACTGCAAGGGCTGTCTGGTTTTGCCCGACGGCGGACTGCCCGTCACGGAACTAATCCACAACGAGGAACTGAGTCTGCCCTGCAACCAGACCATGACTGAAGACGATGTGGAGAGAATAATACGGTTGATAAACGATTTCCGTGTCTGACCTCACCGGCGGCAAGACAAGGCCATACACCATACCACTCAGTGGCAATACAAAACAACCCGCCTTTTTATCCGGCGGCAAAAAAATAAAAAATGTAACACTATAATCCACCATATCAGTAACACCATATCAGTAATATCATATCTATAACACCCTAATCCATCATATCATGATAAATCTGTCATCACACAAGGCCTTCTCAATCTATCTGCTCTTTGCGGCACTGTTTCTGGGAGTGCAGATGTTCCAAGGTCTCTCCTATCTCGACATCGGAATGTATATGTCGGGATACCAGCATTTCACGAGCGACCCATACGCTTCATACTTCCTCGGACAGTGGATTCTCACCTACGACGTAACATCGGCTCTCTGCAAACTGTTCTCCATCAACTCTTTCCTGGGGCTCAGGGTGCTGCATCTGGTTTATGTGCTTGTCACCCAGACCGTGGTGTATCTATATCTGCGGCAATACATATCCACAAGGAGCATCATCACCGGACTGCTCATCGCCACGCTTGCCCACTACGGCAGCTACACGGAGATAAACTATAACGACTATTCTGCCCTGCTGCTCCTGCTCAGCATCCTATGCTATCATGGCGGAGCCGACAGAGACAACCAGTGGATAATAATGATGGGCGGTGTGCTGGCTGGAGTGGCGGTATATTTCCGCATCGTCAACATCACATACATCTGTCTCCCTCTCTGCGCCATGCTCATATCCAAGAAATGGAACAACGGACACAGTCCGTCAAACGGCGCAACATTCTTCTATATCGGTATGTGCTTCGGCGGACTGCTGGGATATGTCGTGCTGCTCTGCCAAGGTCTCGACAACGTGTTCGCACTGACCTTCAACAACATCGGCCGTCATATTTCCCAGATTGTTACCACCAGAGTTGTTTCCAACAAATCTCCGTGGTTCAGCCTGTGCGAACCAGGCGAAGAGCATGCTGTTGCCGTATCCCACGGCGAAGGCCGCTTCTACGCTCCGGAAAGCACTATCAAAGAGCTGTTCGCTAACGGCCAGGTTGCTACCCAGTATGTAAATGCTCAGGGCGTACCGACCATGAACACTCCGTTCAACCCGAACGGCAGCCTGTATGCTATCGAAGGCATCACCAGCCCCGACGGACGTATCCTCGGCAAGATGGGCCACAGCGAGCGTTTTGCTCCGGGCCTGTTCCGCAACATTGCGGGCGACAAGGATCAGAAGATTTTCCTGTCCGGCGTAAGCTACTTCAAATAAGCTGAGGCTTAAAACTGACACAATAAAACGCTCTGCTGACCGCAAGGTTGGCAGAGCGTTTCTGTATATGTTTATTATTGCTGTCGCAGAAAACCGTACAAACGCAGGCCGGGCAAGCCTTTGCGCGTGTACGGTTTTTGTTATGATGTACGGTTTAGACGATTATGCTATAATATACACATAACAAATGAGTGGAGGCGTATACAATGCTAGGTGCAATTATTGGCGATATTGTCGGTTCACGTTTTGAATGGGATAATTACAAAGCGAAGGATTTTGAGTTTTTTACTAATGACTGCTTTTTCACAGATGACAGCGTAATGTCTTTGGCGTTA
>OMDK01001170.1_pt1 | contig 10696 bp, 7 predicted proteins | sample 1645201 | NCBI WGS metagenome assembly OMDK01 (sample SAMEA103958151, study PRJEB25191) | human gut metagenome
TTGAGATGGTGAGGTGTTGAGATGGTGTGATGTTGAGATGGTGAGGTGTTGAGATGGTGTGATGTTGAGATGGTGAGGTGTTGAGATGGTGTGATGTTGAGATGGTGAGGTGTTGAGATTAGCTTTTCAATTCAAAATTCTTTAATTCAGAATCGGCGCAGCCGACAATTCAAAACTCAAAACTCAAAATTTCTTCTTAATCCACTTTCCGATTGCTTCGTATGCACTCTGGTCCTCGGTGTGCTGCGGCTGAGCGAACGTCATTTCGTCCATAGCGTCGCCGTGCTGGTCGGGGAAGATGATCATGATGTTTGAGCCAGAGAAGTGGTGCTTTATCTCTTCGGGCAGATGCTCCAGCGCGTTCTTGAACGACACCGTGCCCTTTCTTGCCGTCACAACCACGAAGAGATGGTCATTTTGTATGCTCTCGGCGATGTGCGGCATCTCGTTCCAGTGGGTCATCTCGGTGAACGAGCAGCGCATGGTGGGGTGGTAGTGGCGTATGTATTCGGCTATGAGCGGCAGCGTGTCGCCGCGTCCGTGAAACTCCGTGTGGCACTCCATGTTGCATGCCAGGCGCGAGAGGCGCTCCAGCCAGCGGTAGAAGCCCGGCTCGAACTGCGCACGCGACGGCACAGCCACCTTTATGCGGCGTATCGTGGGCAGCGGCTGATTGAGGCGAGCCATTATTATTTGAGAGTTGAGGCCGTTGAAGAGGCTCTGGTGGAACGCTCCCCAGAACTTCTGCGACACCTCAGGGTGCATGTGCATGCCGATGATGATGTCCGTTGCGCGGAACTCCTTGAAGGCGTGTCGTATGCCGTTGGCGATGTTCGCCGCAACGCGCACCTGCGTCTGCATCGTCATATCTGCCGACGCGCTGTACTGCGCCATGCGCTCCAGCAGCTGGCTGCCTTTCTCCATGTTGCGCTGCATGTCGTCGTCGTCATACACCACGTTCAGACCCACGAGCTGCGTGGTGTTCTTCGGGTTGCGCATGAGCATCGCGAGGTTAACGAGGCGCTGCGCATACTCGGGGTATTTCAGCGGTATGAGTATCTTCTCCTCAGCCGTGGCCGGCTTGTCGTCGCTCGGCATCTCGCGGTCGCGCAGCGTGATCTGTTGCGCCGCACGCTCTGTCATCATCGTCGAGATGATGCACGTAACGAGAATCATGAGCACCACGCTGTTCAGCATGTCGTCGGTGACGAGCGGCTTGCCCGGCTCCAGCTCCACGCGCATACCGATCATGAGCATGGCGATGGCGCCGGCGGCGTGTGCCGAAGTGAGTCCGAACATCATGTTGCCCGACGACTTCGGCAGTCGGAACATGGAGGCTGCGGTGTATGCGGCTATCGCCTTGCCGAGCGTTCCGAAGCCCGCAATGACGAGCATCGCTATGATGATGGTGCTGCCCTCGAAGAGCAGTCGCACGTTGATGAGCATGCCCACGCCGATGAGGAAGTAGGGTATGAAGAGCGCGTTGCCGATGAACTCGATGCGGTTCATAAGCGGCGACACGTGGGGTATGTAGCGGTTGAGGATGATGCCGGCTACGAAGGCGCCGATGATGCCTTCAAGACCTACGACTTCGCTCGCCGCCGCACTCATGAAGAGCATCGACATCACGAAGATGAACTGCATGACGGCGTCGCTGTAACGGCGCAGGAACCAGCGCGTGAAGCGCGGAATGAGCAGGAACATCGCGGCGCAGTATCCCACGAACTTGCCCACGAACAGCAGCCAGAACCACACGCTCGTCTCGCCGCCGTACGAGGCGACGATGGCTGTAAGCGCCACGAGCGCCATGAGCAGCGAAATCATCGACGAACCGACCGAGAGCGTCACGCTCGGCTTGCGCTGCAGACCGTAGCGGCCCACGATGGGGTAGGCGATGAGCGTGTTCGACGCCATGAGGCAGCCCAAGAGCAGCGACGCGAACACGGAGTAATGCAGCAGGGATATGCTGGCGAAGTATGTCAGCACGAGCGGCAGCGCGAACGTCAGCAGACCGAATCCGAGGAAGCGGCCCTTGTTGCGCTTCACGCCCTCCATGTCCATCTCCAGCGAGGCGAGAAACATGATGTAGTAGAGTCCGACCTTGCCGAACAGCTCGAACGAGTCGTCGCGCGCAAGGATGTTGAAACCGTACTTGCCGACTGCTACTCCGGCGAGCACCATGCCAATGATATGCGGGATGCGCAGCTTGCCCATGATGATTGGGGCAAACAGAATGATGAGCATCACCACAAAGAATATCAGGGTGGGGTCGGTTATCGGGAAATAGCTGGCAAGATTGGTCATGTACTGATTGTTTTTTTACCTGCAAAGATAAACAAAAAATCGCTAACAGCTCAATCCGTGTTAATAAAAAAACTCCGCATGCACAGCGCATACGGAGTTTTTTTTATGTGTTAATAGCCTACGGTCAGGGTGTTCACGCAAATCATGCGGAAGCTAAAGCCGTCTTCCGACTCGCTATAGTCTTCATAGAGGCGCATCTGCTTGCCCTTGAAGCGCACAGTTGTGTCGCCCACCCAGTCGCTGTTGTCGGGGTCCCACGGGTCCCAATAGTGCAATACGCCGTTATAGGGGTTCGTCCATTCCCATTTTGCCACCTCTGCTGTGTGGTCCATGTAGAAGCAGATGTATGTGTTGTTTGTAGAGAATATTACGCGGTAGCAGAACTCGCTGTCCTCGTCGAGAACATCGTCCTTGTCATAATCCCACTTCTGTGCAGCCGGCGAGAGATCAATATTGTGCGAGACAACACCGTTTGTAATCCACTGCTTGCCGTGTGCTATGTATGCACCGTTGAGGTAGTGCCATGTCTCGAAGCTGTTCATTCGCCATGCACGGCAGAGGCTTCCAGTCCAATCCGTATTCTCTGTTTCTGCATAATTCACGTATACCGTCGACTTCACGCCGTTGCTGTTGGTGTATACCACAGTAGAACTGCCTTCCTTCAGCTTGCGCAGGTCGAGCAATGCGCCGTTGTTGAATCGGTACACGCCCTTCTGCTCGCGTGTGTATGTGCCGTAAGTGTACGAACCGTTGTCGAAGATTATTGTGCCGTCCTCGTTGGCACGTGTAGCCATGCGCTTTGTGCCGCGTTTCTTGAAGACAGAAACCGATCCGTCAGCCTCGCGCTTCGCTTTCACGGTCTTCTGCGGCGCATGGTTGTAGTTTGCTCCGCTCATGAGGTAGTGGCCGTCGCCGAAAAGCTCGATAGACGAGAATTCGGGATTGCCTTCCAATGTACCCTGAACCTCGACCTTTATCGCGTCCTCAGCATAAGGCTCATCTTCGAAATTGCCGGGTGTGAACTCAGTGGTAGGCAATGCGCCTTCGGGTATCTTCTCTTCGCCATATTCGCCGTTTTCGCAGGCTGTGAAGCCTACCGATGCAAGTGCGATGAGGCAGGCATAAAGAAATTTTCTTTTCATATATGTTTTCGTTTAGGGTTTTCTATTCTGATTTTTTTTGTGTTGCTTAGAAGCGGATGGCTACGTATGCGCGGATGCCGCTCTGCTTCAGCGTGAACTTCTCGGTTGAGAAGTAGCTCTCGCTGTCGCCCTCGTCGTAGTCGCTGCCACTGTCGTAGTCGCCCTCGTCGTCGTCGCCGTCGAAGCTTGCCTGCTTGTACTTAACTTTGCCCCAAAGACCCTCTACACCGAGCGAGATGCACTTGTAAGCCACCGATACACCGGCTGCCATCATGCAACCGAAACCGTAGGCGAAGGTGTCGTTCTGCAGTACGCCCGTCGCTGTAGGCATCACGTGGAAGTAGGCTGCTGCGATGAGCTTGTTCCAAGGATTCACGCTTACGCTCGGACCAACGTGTACGCTGTAGTCGAACTTGTGCATGCCGAGGTTGATGTTGCCAGGGAGTAAAGACGGATTGCCGTCGGGCTTGCCGCTGACGATGTCGTCGAAGCCGTCAGAAGCGCGTGTGCCGGTCTGGTCGCTGGCGCCAACATTGTTGAGCTTCAGCTTGGTATAGGTGAAGTCGAAGAAGCCGTAGTCGATACCAATCTTGATGAGTCCGGCGATTGGCTTGGCGTGAAGATAGGCTGTGCGACCCTGCTGTATGAAGAACGATCCTTTGGTCTTCCATGTCATTGCCTCGCCGTCTGTGCGCTCAAGGTTAGGCTGAGTGATACCGAACTTCCAGTATTTCTTGCGCTTCCAAACCTTAGTGTAGTTCTGCTCCTTCTCAAGGGTGTTCACGCGGTTCTCCATCTGTGCGAGCTTCTCGCTCAGAGTGTCTACGGGTTGGGTCAGAACAGAGTCTGACGATGCGCTGTAGGTCTGCACAGACGCTGCTGATGCAGACATGGCAATGGCGGTGAAGGCTGCCATCATTACAGTCTTGATAACTTTTCTCATTGTCTTTTGTATTTTAACTGATTTTTAACTTTGCAGGGACATAACGCCTTTGAAACGTTAGAAAAACACTTAATACTTTTTACTATATGCAAAGTTATATAAAAGTTAAGAATCGTGCAAACTTTCTCCTTTCAGCGCATTTAGATGAACTTTAGAACAATTTGGAATGTTCTGCAAATATTTGGCGTGTTCTGCAATATCGGTGTACATCATGCAAAAACATAGTATGATGTGCACTTATCAATGCAAATTAAAATAATGTTAAAATAAAAGACAACCGTTGTTACCGTGGCGTGGTAACGATATAGCCGTTGCGCGGTAACTGTGTTACAAGTATGCGGTAATGATGTTTCCCGTATGCGGTAATAGCTGGAAGATACGGGAGATTTTTTCGCATACGCTATATTAATAACAAAAAAGGGTGCAGCAAACTATTGTCTGCTACACCCCCATAAAGTTTATGGATGTGGAAATTGGTTTAGAATTCAGCACTCTTCGGAGTACGCGGGAACGGGATAACGTCGCGGATGTTCTGCATACCTGTTACGAAGAGGATGAGGCGCTCGAAGCCGAGGCCGAAGCCTGCGTGCGGACATGAGCCGTACTTGCGTGTGTCGAGGTACCATGTCATATCCTTCATCGGGATGTTGCGCTCCTCTATCTCGTTCATCAGCTTGTCGTAGCTCTCCTCGCGTACAGAACCGCCGATGATCTCGCCGATCTGTGGGAAGAGAACGTCGGTGCCCTGAACGGTCTGACCGCTCTTGCCGCCGAAGCCGCTCTCCTCAGCGTCTATCTTCATGTAGAACGCCTTGATAGCCTTCGGATAGTTGGTCATGATAACCGGCTTCTTGAAGTGCTCCTCAACGAGGAAACGCTCGTGCTCAGAAGCCAAGTCGTTGCCCCACTCACATGGGAACTCGAACTTCTTGCCGTTCTGTATAGCCTCCTGCAGGATGCGGATGCCCTCGGTGTAAGGCAGACGAACGAACTCGGAGTTGAGCACGCCCTCAAGACGTGCGATGAGGCCCTTGTCGATCATCTTGTTGAGGAACTCGAGGTCGTCCTTGCAGTGGTCGAGCGCCCAACGGATGCAATACTTGATGAAGTCCTCCTCGAGGTCCATGAGTCCGGCGAGGTCGAGGAATGCCACCTCAGGCTCTACCATCCAGAACTCAGCCAAGTGGCGCGGAGTGTTAGAGTTCTCTGCGCGGAATGTCGGACCGAAGGTATAGATGGCTCCGAGCGCTGTGGCTCCGAGCTCGCCCTCGAGCTGTCCAGACACGGTGAGCGAAGTCTGCTTGCCGAAGAAATCGTCAGAGTAGTCGATCTTGCCGTCCTCTGTCTTCTTCAGGTTGTAGAGGTTCTTGGTTGTAACCTGGAACATCTGACCTGCACCCTCGCAGTCGCTTGCGGTGATGAGCGGAGTATTGAAGTAGAAGTAGCCGTGCTCGTGGAAGTAGGTGTGGATAGCCATCGCCATGTTGTGGCGTATGCGCATCACTGCACCGAATGTGTTGGTGCGCAGACGCAGATGAGCGAACTGACGCATGTATTCGAACGACTGTCCCTTCTTCTGCATCGGGTAGTCGCTGCCGCAGAGACCATATACTTCGATGCTCTCGCACTGTATCTCAGATGTCTGACCCGCACCCTGGCTCTCTACGAGCGTACCTACTGCGCTGATGCAGGCGCCGGTGGTGATCTGCTTCAGCATCTCGGCGTCGAACTTGGTGGGGTCTACCACGATCTGTATGTTCTTGATTGTAGAACCGTCGTTGAGCGCGATGAAGTCGACAGCCTTTGAACTGCGGTGAGTGCGCACCCAACCCTTTACGTTGATTTGGCTTCCGAAGTCGGTGCTACGGAGAGCGTCAATAACTTTTGTTCTTTCCATTATATTGTTTAAGTTAAAAGGGTTGATATGGCGAGATGCTGTGTGGAGGATTTGTTGCGGTGATGTACTGGCGTGTTGGAAATCTCAACACCTCAACATCTCACCATCTCAACTTAACATCTCACCATCTCAACTTAACATCTCACCACTTCAACCAGTTTATGTTTTACTCGAATGCTCCCATGCGCAGCATCTCCACTTCCTTCTCTGTGAGGAAGCGCCAGTCGCCGCGGCGGAGGTTCTTCTTGGTGAGTCCTGCGAACTGCACGCGGTCGAGCTTAACGACGCGGTAGCCGAGGTGCTCGAAGATGCGGCGTACGATGCGGTTCTTGCCGCTGTGAATCTCGATGCCTACCTGGCTCTTGTCTGTGTCGCTTGCATACTCGATAGCGTCTGCATGTATCTCGCCGTCATCAAGCTCGATGCCCTGAGCAATCTGCTGCATGTCGTGAGCCGTTACGTTCTTGTCGAGGAATACGTGGTATACCTTCTTCTTCAGGAACTTCGGGTGTGTGAGCTTAGAAGCGAGGTCGCCGTCGTTGGTGAGCAGGAGCACGCCGGTTGTGTTGCGGTCGAGGCGTCCTACCGGGTAGATGCGCTCCGGGCACACGTTCTTCACGAGGTCCATCACGGTCTTACGCTGCTGCGGGTCGTCGCTTGTTGTCACGCAGTCCTTCGGTTTGTTGAGCAGCACGTACACCTTCTTCTCGAGTGTTACGGGCTGGTCGTGGAATTTTATCTCGTCTGTGCGCTTGATCTTGGTGCCGAGCTCGGTCACTACCTCTCCGTTCACACTAACCACGCCTGCCTGGATGAACTCGTCAGCCTCACGGCGCGAGCAGATACCTGCGTTGGCGAGGAACTTGTTCAGACGAAGCGGTTCGTTCGGATCGTAGTTCTCCTCCTTGTACTCAATGCGCTTTTTCATGCTATACTTTGCGTTGGGGTCGTAGCCCGGTGTGCGCTGACGCTGCTGGTAGCCACCCTGGTTGTAGCCGCCCTGCTGTCCGTAGCCGCCGCGGTTGTAGCCGCCGCGCTGCTGACCGTAGCCGCCCTGCTGTCCGTAACCGCCGCGCTGCTGGTAGCCGCCCTGCTGTCCGTAGCCGCTGCGCTGCTGATAGCCGCCCTGCTGGCGCTGTCCGTAGCCGCCGCGCTGCTGGTAGCCGCCCTGCTGACGTGGCTGGTAGCCGCCCTGACGTGGCTGGTAGCCACCCTGCTGCTGAGAGCCGAGGCCAGATCCGAAGCCTTCCGGACGGAAACCGCCGTCCTCGCTCTGTGTTGAAGCCGAAGCCGAGTGCTGTGTGTGAATACGCGGGCGACGTCCCGTCACGCTGCGATACTCTTTCTGATAGTTTCCTGCGGCACGGCCGTAGCTCTCGCTATTGCCAGTAGTCTGATCCGCTGTGCTTAGTTCCTGATTCTTTACGTTTTCTGAATCCATAATTGCTTATTTGGTTTTATTGTTTATGTATATAGCCTCACGGCTAATGTCTAATTATATCTTGTTGTATTTTGCTTAGATGCCGGTGTAGTTCATCGGCGTGATAGCCATCAGTTCCGCCTTCACAGCGTCGCTCACGTTGAGAGTCTGGATGAACTCGTGGATGGTCTCCTCGGTCATGTGCTTGTTGGTGCGTGTGAGCGCCTTCAGAGCCTCGTACGGATGCGGGTATGCCTCACGACGGAGGATGGTCTGGATGGCTTCTGCCACTACTGCCCATGTGTTGTTGAGGTCTTCCTTGAGCTTCTCCTCGTTGAGGATGAGCTTGCGCAGACCCTTGAGTGTGCTCTCGATAGCGATTACGCCGTGGCCGAACGGTACGCCTACGTTGCGCAGAACGGTAGAGTCGGTGAGGTCGCGCTGCAGACGGCTCACGGGGAGCTTCTGTGCGAGGAACTGCAGAACGGCGTTAGCCATGCCGAGGTTGCCCTCAGAGTTCTCGAAGTCGATGGGGTTCACCTTGTGCGGCATTGCCGACGAGCCTACTTCGCCTGCCTTGATCTTCTGCTTGAAGTATTCCATAGATATGTACATCCAGAAGTCGCGGTCGAGGTCGATGATGATTGTGTTGATGCGGCGCATTGCGTCGAACACAGAACCGAGGCAGTCGTAGTTGGAGATCTGTGTAGTGAACTGCTCGCGCTCCAGTCCGAGCTTCTCGCTCACGAAGCGGTTGCCGAACGCCTTCCAGTCGTACTCGGGGTAGGCTACGTGGTGAGCGTTGTAGTTGCCGGTAGCACCGCCGAACTTAGCGGTGAGGCGGCACTCCTTCAGCTGGCGCAGCTGCTCCTCAAGACGATATACGAACACCATCACCTCCTTGCCCAAACGTGTGGGCGAAGCGGGCTGTCCGTGTGTCTTTGCGAGCATAGGCACTGCTGCCCACTCCTCTGCATACTGGCGGAGCTGTGCGATGAGCTCCTCGCAGAGCGGGTAGTAGAACTGCTCGAGCGCCTCCTTGATAGAGAGGGGCACTGATGTATTGTTGATGTCCTGAGAAGTGAGTCCGAAGTGGATGAACTCCTTGTAAGCGTCGAGTCCACCGATGCGGTCGAACTCCTCCTTTATGAAGTATTCCACAGCCTTCACGTCGTGGTTAGTTACTTTCTCGATGTCCTTCACGCGCTGTGCTTCCTCTTCGCCGAAGTTGCGGTAGATGTCGCGCAGATGGTCGAAGAGCTGATGGTCGAACGAAGCGAGCTGCGGCAATGGCAACTCACAAAGCGTGATGAAGTATTCGATTTCCACACGTACGCGGTAGCGTATCAGTGCATACTCTGAGAAGTAGTCGGCAAGGCGCTCGGTCTTGCCACGATAACGGCCGTCAATCGGCGAGATGGCTGTCAGCAAATCAAGTTTCATAATTGGCTATTATATATAATTATGTGTAATTACGGGTGCAAAATTACAAATAAGTTTTTATTTGTGTGTGGTTTTTATGTGAAATTATGTGATTTTGTTTTCGCGTGTATGCGATTTTTGTGTATATACAAAAAAAGCGAACAAGTTGAAAACTTGTTCGCTTTATGTGGGCGTTGACGGATTCGAACCGCCGACCCTCTGCTTGTAAGGCAGATGCTCTAAACCAGCTGAGCTAAACGCCCTTGCTTTGCAATTGCTTTGTTCTTGAAAGCGAGTGCAAAGTTATAGCATTTTTCTGTAACCGCAAAATGTTTTGCGGAGATTTTTTCAGTTTTGGTCGAAAAATACTTGTTTTTAACGTTCTGTAACTAAAATCGGCGCTTTTAGTTGCGTTTCGAGGTGATGCCGCCGTTCTTGGTGAGCGTGAGCGTCGACTTCTGCAGCTGTCGCGAGTTATGGTCGAAGATGAGATTCGGGTTGAATCGGCGTCCTTTGAACACGGTCTCGAAGTGGAGATGTTCGGTTGTGGCGCGTCCGGTGCGTCCGGTGAGACCTATCACCTGACCGGCTTTCACCTTGTCGCCCACCTTCACGAGGTTTTTCGACTGGTGCGAGTAGAGCGTCTCCAGTCCGTTGGCGTGCTTGACGACGATGCAGAGTCCGTAGCCGTAGTGAGAGTTGGAGCGTGTCACCACGCCGTCGAATGCTGCCACTATCTCGTCGTTCGGTTTCGTCTTTAGGTCTACGCCGCTGTGTCGGCGCTTGCCTCCGTATGGGCTTATCACCTTGGCTCCGGGCAACGGATACGCCCAGCTGCCTTTCTTCATCTCCTCGAGGTTCCACTTGTAGGTCTGCTTCTTCTCGAACACGTCCTCGGTGGTGAAGTTGGGGTTCTCGTCGAGGTCTACCTTCTCGCCCACGGTCGACACGTTGATGTACGAGCTGTGCTTCTCGCAGAGCAGTGTGTGGCGGTGCAGTCGGTGGCTGTTTATGCTGAACACGGCGGCTGGGTTGATGCGCTTGCCGTCGATCATGATAGAGAAGTCGCAGTAGAACTTGCCGTCGCGGTGTCCGACGATGGCGATGGTCTGTCCGGCGCGTACGTGCTGTCCCACCTCAACCATGTTCTCGGCGTTGTTGGCGTATACTGTCTCCAGTCCGTTGCGGTGGCGTATCACTATCACGTAGCCCATGTCCTGATGTTTGCGCGAGAGGCGCACCGTTCCGTCGAACATCGCCTTCACGTTGTCGCCGTCCTTGGTGTCTATCTGCACTACGTCGTTCTTGCGCATCGTGGCTTTGCCCACGGGCAGTGGGAACGAGTATTCGTTGGGTTTGAGCAGACCGAGGTCGATGCTGAACGCATCGGAGTGGTCGAAGAGTCCGGGTGTTGATATGCTGATCTGCTGCTGTTCGGCAGCAGTGAACTGATGCTTTACGGGTGTTGCCGACACGAGGGTGAGTGTGGCTATGGCTAATAGTAGTTTCTTTATTCGCATTATTGTTTGTTTGATTAGTCTTCTTCAAAAGTTGCGTGCGCCGACCGG
>OMDK01001172.1_pt1 | contig 10678 bp, 8 predicted proteins | sample 1645201 | NCBI WGS metagenome assembly OMDK01 (sample SAMEA103958151, study PRJEB25191) | human gut metagenome
CACCGCCCGCCTGCCGATCCTAACCAATGAAGAAAAAGACGCGCTTTTTATCCAGATCCGTCAGGGCGACGCCGAGGCACGGGAACAGTTTATCAAGGGAAATCTGCGGCTCGTTTTGAGCGTCATCCGACGCTTTTCCTCTGCAGGGGAAAACGTAGACGATCTATTTCAGATTGGCTGTATCGGTCTGATCAAGGCAATCGACCATTTCAATACCGAACTGGGAGTACGGTTTTCAACTTATGCTGTTCCAATGATTATTGGCGAGATCCGGCGTTTTCTGCGGGACAACAACTCCATCCGGGTCAGCCGTTCGCTGCGCGATACCGCCTATAAAGCCATCTACGCGCGGGAAATGCTTTTAAAAAAGAACCAGAAGGAGCCGTCCATCACCGAGGTTGCCTCCGAGGTCGGCATCTCCCGGGAGGATATTGTCTATGCCCTCGACGCCATCCAGAATCCCATGAGCCTGTATGAGCCGATTTTCACAGACGGTGGAGACACGCTCTATGTGATGGATCAGATTCGGGATAAAAAGAACCGGGAGGAAAACTGGGTCGAGCATCTGTCTTTGTCCGACGCGTTAAAAAAGCTCAATGCCCGGGAACATGAGATCATTTCTCTGCGCTTTTTCGAGGGAAAAACGCAGATGGAGGTTGCCGAGCTGATCGGAATTTCCCAGGCACAGGTTTCCCGGCTCGAAAAAAATGCTCTCCGCATCATGCGCGCATATTTGAGCGCATGATGCAGGGAGCATGTAACACACGGTGTGAGTATTTCACGGCATGACAGCACATCCCGGAATGCGTGCAGGCATGGCGGTAGGATGCAGCTGCAGCGCGCAGCTTCACTCCCGCACCATCTCTTTTTTCAGTCGCTTCATGATCTTTTTTTCCAGCCGGGAAATATAGGACTGGGAAATACCCAGATATGCCGCGACCTCCTTCTGGGTCATTTCCTGCCCGTCCGGCGTATCCAGTCCAAAACGCAGGCTGACAATTGTGCGCTCCCGCTCGGAAAGCTTCGCCACCGCATTTCTTAAAATCCTGCGCTCTGCCTCGTTTTCCATATCCCTGTAGATCACGTCCTCATCCGTCCCCAGGATATCCGACAAAAGCAGCTCGTTTCCGTCCCAGTCCACGTTCAGCGGCTCATCGATCGAAACCTCCATCCGCGTCTTGTGGTTGCGGCGCAGATACATCAGGATTTCATTTTCAATGCATCGGGATGCATAAGTTGCGAGCTTGATATTTTTCCCGGGATTGAATGTATTGATTGACTTGATCAGTCCAATCGTGCCGATCGAAATCAGATCCTCCACGCCGACGCCCGTATTATCGAATTTCTTTGCTATGTAAACAACCAGGCGCAGGTTGTGTTCAATTAAAATTGACCGCGCCTCCTGCGCATATTCCTCTGTCGCCAGATCCTGAATCACTTCGTTTTCCTGTTCCGTTTCCAGAGGTGCCGGAAGCACATCTGCGCCGCCAATATAATGAATATCCCCCTCATGTGCCATAAAAAATGCCGGTTCCCGGCGGATCAATTTAAACTGCACTTTTCCCGGCATCGCTACTTTTAATATCATGGTCTGCTCCTTTCTTTTCCTCCAGTAATGCTGGATGCAGAATCATCTGGTATCCGCCCGACCGGCTCAAACGCCCGGGTCCGACCGCAACCGTCACATCTGCAATCTTTTTCTCCTGTCCGTCTTTTCTCAGATACAGTTCTGAAACCGTCACCGCCCGAAGGAGTCCGTGGGCCCTGCCGATGCTGTGATAGGGAATCAGCCGAACCGCCTTTTCCGTCGAAATTCCAAGCTTTTTCGCCGTTTCTTCGTCCAAAACACAGACCGGGCGCCCCGTGTACGGGTCTTTCAGGGAATTTCCGCTGTCCATCAACGCGCTTCCGGAAAAAAACTTCGTTTTCCAGAAAAAAGAGACTTTCCAGATCGGATGTTTCTGCCGCCTGCGCTCCCGGTCCAGAAGCTTTGCACCATACCAGACGACAATCGCGCACCAGACCAAAAGCTGCATCATGGAAACCTGCCCGCCGGTCCCAAAACCGTTTTGATCGGTTTCAAACAGCTCCCGGACTTCAGAAATGCCGTTGCAGACGCCGCCGAGCACGCAGGCACAACACATATAGCAGATCCAGACACGCCTCATTCCTTCCCGGCTTTTGACCTGAAAGCATCGCTGTACCCACCAAAGTGCTGCAATCAGGCAAAAAAACGTTTTTCCTGCCAGAATTATCCCTACTTCTCCCTGCAAAACCGCCGGAGCAGGCAGCAACAGGATTGCCGTAAAGCACAGCGCATTTCCGGCTGCTATTTCGATAATCCGTCGAACCCTTACTGTTATCCCAGACAGTTTCGCTGTCAGAAATAACAGCAGCACATTGATACAGGTGTGCATTATCCAGACCCGGTCTGCATAAATCCGATAGCTCACAAGCCTTTCCTCCCGCACGTTTTCCAAAACTGTATGTCCTTATTATAAAAATGCTGGCGCGTGGATTTTGTCGAAACGCTGTGCGCTGCCGGGGAAAGTTTCGACAAAAAAACACCGCGAAATGACTTTTTCAGTCACCTCGCGGTGTTTTCTGTTTCGTTACTAAAATTATTTATTTTTTCTGAAGGAAATCCGGAATCTTTAAATCTCTCTCCTGTACCTTGCTGCGCAGTACCGTAGGAGCAGGCTGAATGCCATTTATGCCTGCCGGCTTCTTTAATTCCGCATTGGAAGCAGCTCCGGGATGAACCGGCTGCTGCAGTGCGCTGTTATACGGTCTTGTCGTGTTCGCGCCCGTCGCGCTCACTGTGGTCTTCATACCGGTCTGGCCTACGGAAGGAGTAATCGGTTTTCTTGCAAAGGAAGTGCCGAAGCGGGAAGCCGGTGTCTCCTCAATACCGGTTGCAATTACGGTAATCCGGCAGTAGTCTGCCTGGTTGGAATCGTACATGGCACCGAAGATGATGTTAACGTCATCGCCGGTGATTTCACGGACATAATCCACCGCATCGGAAGCGTCGAACATGGAAATATCGCCGGACACGTTGATGATGATATCGGTTGCGCCTGCAATCGTTGTCTCTAACAGCGGGCTCTCTACAGCGGCTTTGACTGCCATAACAGCCTTATCATCGCCCTTCCCTTCACCGATACCGATGTGAGCAATGCCCTTGTCGCGCATAACGGTCTGTACGTCTGCAAAGTCGAGGTTAATGACTGCGGGGACGTTGATCAGATCGGTAATTCCCTGAACTGCCTGCTGAAGGACTTCGTCGGCCTTCATCAGGGCTTCCGGCATACTGGTACGCTTGTCCACAATTTCCAAAATCTTGTCATTCGGGATAACGATCAGAGTATCCACGCTGTCACGCAGCTTCTCAATACCGGACATCGCATTGTTCATACGGGTCTTTGCTTCAAAGCGGAACGGCTTGGTTACAACACCGACGGTCAGGATTCCTTTGTCCTTGGCGAGCTTTGCGACAACAGGCGCCGCACCGGTTCCGGTTCCGCCGCCCATACCGCAGGTAACAAATACCATATCTGCTCCGTCTAAGGATTTGGAAATTTCTTCTGCACTCTCCTGAGCTGCCTGCTCACCGATTTCGGGCTTTGCGCCTGCGCCCAGTCCCTTGGTCAGCTTCTCGCCGATCTGCAGGTGCTTTTCCGCTTTGCAGAACTGCAGAGCCTGTCGGTCTGTATTGACTCCGATAAACTCCACACCGTCAATTTTCTCATCAATCATTCTATTTACAGCATTATTGCCTGCACCGCCAACTCCAATGACAAGGATGTGCGCTGCCGCTTCTGCGTCATTTACTTTAATCTCCAGCAAGGGTATTTCCTCCTTCATTCCTGACAAACTTCATAATATTTATCATATAATCATTTTCAGAATTACGCAACCCATTTTTTCAATTTCTTTGCGGTTATCCATCTTTCTGAAACGTCACATTTTTACGGTCTTCCGAGTAATTCTGCAGATCGAGTACTCCGCTTTCGCCCGACAGATTCGGTAAAATCTGCTCCAGGCGCATCACCTTTTCCTCCAGGTTATCCTTTCCCAGCTTTGCCCGAATATTGTCGAAATAAAGTGTTATTTCATTTGATTCGTTGAAATATATTTTATCCGTCGTGATCTGATGCTTGGAAAGCATTTGCGTAATCGAAAGGATTTCCTGAAAAATATCGGTATTCTTCACCGGAAGCGCCTCATACAAAACAACATGGTCGAACCTAATTCCCGTCACCTGCGGAATTCCTTCTGTCCTCGTCTCCGAAGATTCCACCACGATACCGTCCCGGTCAAAATACATGTAACGCCCCATGTATTCCACGTAGCCCGCCACAGACTTTTCATAAACACGAATCGTGATGCTGTCCGGCGAATCGACCCGGACACTCATCGTTTCGATAAACGGAATGTCCCGGATTTCCTTATTCCGGTATTTTAACGAAAGATAGAGCGAATTGTAGGAAAGCCGGTCAGTCAGAACCATCGCCTCAATCTCTTCACTCGTGTAGTGGACGTTTCCCTCGACCGAAATATTCTGCACCCGAAACACGGACACCACGACGAGGGCAGCCGCCGCCAAACAGACGATCACGATGCTGGCAATCAGTACGCCGAGATTTGCGCGCAGCCACTCGCCCGGCGTTGCCACTGCATAGGAATACCCGGCAGCTTTGCCGCTGCTTTTTTTCTTTTTTTTGCCGGAAGCTGATTTCTTCCGACTTTTTTCAGATTTTCCGCCGTCCAGCAGCTTATATTTCTGTTTCTGTGCCAATGTCTGCTCCCAACTCTCTGAAATCCCTTACGATATCTTCATATCCTCTCCGGATAAAATGACAGTTTTCCACGACCGTCTTATGCTCTGCGCACAGCCCCGCCAGCACGAGTGCCGCCCCGCCCCGCAGTTCTTTTGCAAAAACCCGCTCTCCGTGCAGTTTTCTGCCTCCGGTGACCTCCGCGCTTGTTTGTCCGGCGACGATCGCAGCACCCATCCGGTTTAACTGCTCGTGCACGCCAAACCTTCCATTAAAAACACGCTCCGACACCATACAGTTTCCTTCTGCGCAGCACAGTGCCGTCAGCATCGGGGACTGCAGGTCGGTCGGATAGCCCGGATATACGTCCGTTTCCAGCAAAAGCGGGGAAACCAGCCTGCCTGCTCGTTTTACCAACAGCCCCTTTGGGGTTGGGATAATCTGTGCGCCCATTTTTTTGGCAACTGCAATCACCGCTGTAAGCTGCCCGATCGGTGCCTGCCGCAAAAACGCTTCCCCGCCTGCCGCGAGTACACCGATCAGACAGGTTCCTGCCACGATCCGGTCCGCATCGATGGAAAATTCTGTGCTGCAAAGCTTTTTTACGCCCTCAATTCGAATCGTTTTGCTTCCGGCTCCTTCGATCTTTGCCCCTGCACCGTTTAAAAAGCGGCACAGCGAAACGACCTCCGGTTCCTTTGCACAACCTGTCAGCACTGTTTCTCCCTTTGCACAGACCGCGCATAAAATCGCATTCTGCGTCGCACCGACGCTCGAAAACGGAAAAGGGATCTGTACGCTGTTCAGTCGCTTTGCAAATACCGTCAAAAAATTGTCATCCTCCCGCCTTATCTGACAACCGAAGCGCGCAAAGGCTTTCAGATGCAAATCGATCGGGCGGTCGCCGATGACACAGCCGCCCGGATCGCAGAAGGACGCCTGCCCAAGCCGCCCCAAAAGCGCGCCCGTCAGCACGATGGAGGAACGCATCCGAACCACTTCCTCTGCCGGAAGCCTGCTTTGCAGCGCACCGGAAGCGTCCACGCAGATCTCGTGACCGGTTTTTGTCACTGTTGCGCCGATTTTCTGCAAAATGCGGCACATGCAGTCCACATCCGAAATATCCGGGCAGTTTCGCAGTGTCGTCTTTCCGGCGATCAAAATGGTCGACGCCAGAATCGGCAGCACGGCGTTTTTCGACCCCTGCACTGTCATTTCCCCGTAAAGAGGTCTTTTGCCCCTGATCCAGATTGAATCCACAAAACCACCGTCCGCGCTGTCCTTACCCTATACTATGGCAAAGATGCCGTATGCGTGACAAGTGCAGCTGCACTGCTGCCACCCGTGCCCGGACAAAACGCTCGTCTTCTTTGCTCCCGGTGAAGGCACGATACGCGCATACCCCATTACACATCCCGGACCTTGATGCCGCGGGCAACGCTCATGACGAGCCCCATCTCGATCAGCAAAAACAGGATCGATGAGCCGCCGTAGCTGATAAACGGCAGGGACACGCCGGTGTTCGGCATTGAGTTCGTTACGACCGCAACATTTAAAATGACCTGAATCGCGATATGCCCCAGCACGCCGACAACTAACAGCGCACCGAACAGATCCGACGCGTTGTTCGCAATAATCATCAGACGCCAGATCAACAGCAAAAAAATCAGGATCACAGCAATGCCGCCGAACAGCCCCAGCTCCTCACAAATGATCGAAAAGATCATATCATTCTGCTGTTCCGGCAAAAAGCCCAGTTTCTGGATACTCTGCCCGAGCCCCTTTCCAAAAATACCGCCGGAGCCGATCGCATAGAGTGCCTGCAGCGTCTGGAAGCCCTTGCCGGACGCATAGGCTTCCGGATCGAGCCACGCCATGATACGTGCGAAACGGAAATCCAGCCCTTCGATGCTCTGCAGCTGCTTGACACCGAAAATTACGCCTATAACTGCGAGTGCTCCAATTCCTCCTATGATGAAAAATGGTTTGTATTGCGGACTCGCCACAAACAGCATCAGGATCGCAATTCCCAGCACGATAATCGCAGAGCTCAGGTTGTTGGTGATTTTCCAGATACAAAAAACGTGCGGCAGGGAAACTCCAATAACCGTCAAAAAGCCTCTCGACGTCCGAATGTTTCTTCCCATCTTGCAGATAAACGTCGCCAGAAACAGAATCATCGCCAGCTTTGCGATCTCCGCAGGCTGAATCGACATACCGAGATTCAGCCACCTTCTTGCACCGTTGACCTCGACGCCCAGCGGTGACAGCACGAGTGCAATCAAAATCAGGGAAACCACATAGCCGATTACCGCAAACCGCTCCCAGAAATGATATGGGATGTGGGAGACGAAAAACATCCCCACCAGCCCCAGCGCCGCCGCAAACGCCTGATGCATCAGATAATAGTCCTCGTTCAGATTCTGCGTCGTCGCATCGTAAGCGCTGGCGGAATAAATCATAACCAGTCCGAAGCCTGTCAGAAACAGGATGATGAACAGAAGACTGTAATCAAAATAGTATTCTGTTTTCTGAGATCTTCTCCGTCCTGCCACTTGCTCACCCCTTCAGGCTGTTTACATATTCCTTGAACATTTTACCGCGCACTTCATAATTCGGGAACATTCCCCAGCTCGCGCATGCGGGGGACAACAGCACCGCGTCGCCCGGACACGCTGCCTTTACACAGGTATCCATCGCTTCTTCAAAGCTGTCCGCCAAAACGATATTTTCCATTCCGTGCTTCTTTGCGCACTCCGCGATCTTTTCCCGCGTCTGACCGATCAGCACCAGGAGCTTTACCTTGCCGTCAAACGCTTCAATCCACTCGTCGTAGGTGTTCTGCTTATCATAGCCGCCGCCGATCAGCACGGTGGGCCACTTCATTGCGCGGATCGCCTGAATCGCCGCATCGGGATTGGTTCCCTTGGAATCGTTATAATAAACGACGCCGTTTTTGGTCGCTACATATTCGATTCTGTGTTCTACTGCCTGAAAATGTTTTACGGTATCCAGAATTGTTTCCATCGGCACGCCGTATGCTGCTGCAATTGCAATTGCTGCCATCACGTTTTCAAAATTATGTACGCCGATCAGCTGCATCTCGTCAACATCCAACAGGACTTCTTCCCCATTTCCGAGATTTCTGCAGATTTTGCTGCCAACCAGATAGTAGCCTCTCTCCAGCTTTTCTTTGGAAGAAAACCAGATGACCTGGGCCGGGCACTTCGGTGCAAACGCCTTTAACCAGCTGTCCTCGTGATTGAGCACACAGAAATCGTCCTTTGTCTGGTTCTTCGTGATGGATTCCTTGACCGCCGCATAGTTCTCCATCGTATGATGACGGTTCAAATGATCCGGCGTGATATTTAAAATCGCGCTGACAGTCGGATGGAAATGCACTGCAGTTTCCAGCTGGAAGCTGCTGATCTCCGCTACCGTCACGCTGTCCTTATCTGTTTTTAAAACCTCCTGCGTATAGGGGGTTCCGATATTGCCGACAACAAACGTATTGTCCTGATAACGCTTCAAGATCTCGCCCACCAGCGTTGTCGTCGTGGTCTTTCCGTTCGTGCCTGTAATTGCGAGCACCTTTCCCTTTTCATAGTTCCAGGCGAGCTCAATTTCGCCCCATACCGGAATATCCGCCTCTTCCAGTGTAGAAACAAACGCTTCTTAAATGGAAATACCAGGGCTTAAAACCGCCAGCGAAAGCTCGGAAAGCAACTCCTTTGGAAGGCTTCCCAGTACCAGCGCAGTGTCTTTTGGATAATCCTCCCGCGCGCAGAGCGCCTTCCCATCCAGCTTTTCATTTTCATCAAACAGAACGGAAACGGCTCCCGCTTTCTGCAAGAGTCCGGCGGCTCCGAGTCCACTCTTTCCGCATCCGGCTACCAGTACCTTTTTTCCCAGTAAATCCATGTTGATTCTCTCCTTTCGCTGCCATAGACAGCACTTTCGTTCTATGTTTCCCTGCAATTATTTGCGGTTTATTGTTTCATTCTTCTCATAATACCCTATTTCATCCAGATAGGGAAGAATATTTTCAAAAAGCTCGCGCACTACCGGTGCCGCCACCAGTCCGCCATAATAGACGCCTTGGGGGTTTCGGATAATGCACAATGCCAGCACCTTCGGATCGTCCGCAGGTGCAAAACCCAGAAACGAAGAAATATACCGACCAGTACCGCGAGGAAGCGTCTCGCTGGTCGCCGTCTTGCCGCCCACCTGATAGCCTTCGACTTTTCCATTTTTTCCGCCGCCGTTTTCCACGACCTGAAACAGGATGCTGCGCAGCCGGGCGCTCGTTTCTTCCGAAAGAATCCGTTTTTGCTCCGTTTCCTTCTGCACCGAAATGCGCTCCGAACCGTCCGTCTTTTCGCAATACAGTCCCAAATGCGGTGTAATCCGCGTCCCGCCATTAATGAGGGAGCTGACCGTCGCTGCAAGCTGGATCGGCGTGATCTGAAAGGACTGCCCGAACGAAATCGTCGCAAGCTCCACCGGACCGATCTGATCCTGTGCGTGCATGATTGTACCGGCTTCTCCAGGCACATCGATTCCAGTTATGTTCAGCAGCCCGAACTGCTTCATGCTTTGGTAAAACGTATCTGCACCCATCCGAAGCCCTACCGTCACAAACACCGGATTGCAGGAATTCATCGTCCCCTGTACGAAATTTTCAGTTCCATGACCCCGAACCTTTGCACACCGGATTTTTCTGCCCTCTACGACAATATAGCCCGGGCACTGAAAAGAATCCTCTTCCCGGACAACGCCGTTTTCCAGTGCGGCTGCCGCCGTAATGACCTTAAAGGCAGAGCCAGGCTCGTAGGTATCGTTGATGCAGGCGTTTCTCCACATTTTATTCAGGGCTTCCTGCTTTTCTTTTTCGGTCATGAGCTGTTCCCGCTGCCCCTCCGGAAGTGTGAACGGGTCATTCAACTGATATTCCGGCACATCCACCATCGCAAGGATTTCTCCGTTATCGGGACGCAACACCAGAATCGAAACGCTTTCCGCTTCTTTTTCCAGAATATCCGCACGCACAAAGCTTTCTGTAATATCAGATATACTACAAAAATAGTTTTGTCCACTTCTGGTGCACACGCGGATTTTCTCTCCCGGTTTTCTCCTTCATCCAGAAGCCGGACGCCGCGTGCGTCCGTCATTTCCAGAATCAGGCCCTCCTGCCCGGAAAGCACTTCCTCATACCGGCTTTCCAATGCCAAAATTCCCTGATTATCGCCTCCGGTAAAGCCGATCACTTTGGAAGCGAGATTCTCATACGGATAATATCGTTTATAATCCTCGTCCACCTTGATGCCGTCCAGCCCTGTCCGGTAAATTTCCTCCCCGGTTTCCAGATCGACATTGCTTTTGATTTTTTCGATGGACGATACCTTTTCCACTCTTTTTCGAACGGTCTCTTCCGACAGTCCAAGCTTGCTGCACAAAAGCGCAATCACTGCGTTGGGATCGCGAATCTGGTTATGGATGACAGAAATCGTACAGACCGGCTGGTTATCCGCCAGCACGATCCCGTTCCGGTCTAAAATTCTCCCGCGCTTTGCTTTGATTTTGCGCTCTCTCTGATGCAAATCCAGCGCGAGCTCAGAATAATGTGCCGCCCGGAATACCATCAGATATACCACTCTGGCGGACAGCCCTGAAAAGATCAGAATACACGCCAGAAAAATTACGACGATCTTTTTGCGGTGAAACGGTTTGCTCAGTTCCATAGGTTCCCTGCAAAGCAGAAATTACTATACCTTATGAAACCGCTGCCTAAAATATGCACACGCTGCCGCTGCGCTGTGACCACATCAGACAGCGATACAGCTCTTTTCGTAACTGTTCCGTACCCTCACAGTTACGCGCAAAAATCCATTCCAAAT
>OMDK01001175.1_pt1 | contig 10674 bp, 10 predicted proteins | sample 1645201 | NCBI WGS metagenome assembly OMDK01 (sample SAMEA103958151, study PRJEB25191) | human gut metagenome
CGGAAAGCTTATCCTTATCAAACAGTGACATCTGAATGCTGCCGCCGCCGATATCCAGAACAAGGGTTCCTTTTTCGATGATTTTTTCGAAGCCGCCGCGGCTGGCGATCGATTTATAATCGAGGAAACGCTGTTCCGAGTTGCTCAGCACATCCAGCTTGACTCCGGTACGCTGCATGATCTGATCCAGAACGATCGCCGTATTTTTTGTTTCCCGGATGGCGCTCGTCGCACAGGCGCGGTAATCATCCACCCGATAGCCTTCCATAATCGAAACAAAATTGCGCAGTACCGCGCACAGTTCGTCCATCACCTCATGGCTCAGCTTTCCGGTCGCAAAGGTACCGCCAAGATCCAGACGATTCCGAATCCAGTCCACCTCCCGGATGCCGTTGTTTTTGGTGATCGTATAAATTTTCAGGGTCTGCTCATAGGAGCCCACGTTAATTGCCGCAAACGTTTTCATATGCCAGAATGATCCTTTCTGCCTCTTTTCCTGCCGCATACAATAGAATGCACGCTTACTGTCCTAACAGATAATCGATAAACTGCTGCGCCGTCCGCCCGGAAAGTCCGCCGTGGGACAGCTCCCACTGGTTCGCCTTTAACAAAAGCTCGTCTTCGCTCATCCTTACGCCATAACGGTCTGCCAGCGTCGAAACGATCTTCTGAAACTGCTTTTTGTCCGGAGAGCCGAAATAAATGCTGACGCCGAAGCGCGACACGAGAGAAAGCTTTTCCTGCACGGTATCGTTGACATGCAGCTCTTCATCCCTGTCCTGTTTGTCCTTAAAGGTCTCCCGGATCAGATGCCGTCTGTTGGAGGTTGCATAGATCAGGACGTTTTCCGGCTTCTTTTCCAGACCGCCCTCAATGACCGCCTTCAGATATTTATATTCGATCTCAAATTCTTCAAAGCTTAAATCATCCATGTAAATAATGAACTTGTAGTTCCGGTTTTTGATCTGCGCGATTACATCGTTTAAATCCTGGAACTGATGTTTGTACACCTCGATGATACGCAGCCCGCTGCCGTAATATTCGTTGGCGATCGCCTTGATACAGGAAGACTTTCCAGTTCCCGCGTCGCCGTAAAGCAGGCAGTTATTCGCCTTTTTACCGTTGACAAACGCTTCGGTATTGTCCGTCAGCTTCTTTTTCTGGATCTCATAGCCAACCAGGTCGGACAGCTTCACATGCGCGATATTGGTGATCGGCACGATTTCAGCGTGCCCGTCTCTCTTTTCAATCCGGAATGCCTTATGCAGCCCGAACCGTCCTACGCCGTATTCCTGATAAAATTCTGTAAGAGTCTGCTTCATTTCTTCCGGCGTATGATCCAGACAGAACCGCTGCGCAAGATCGCAGATCCGGTCACGGATACGGGTATTGTATACTTTGCTCTCCTGCGGATTGCCCTCGTAGAAAAGCACGATAGAAAACTCCTCTGCTCCGAGCGCTTTTGCTACCGTTTGCAGATCATAATCATAAAATTCCTTGAAAATCCGGATATCGTGAAGCGCCGCCAGATTCACGCTGCCTTCCACGCTGCCACGGATTTCCGCGCTGCAGCTATAGCTGTTTTCCTTATTTACCAGAAGATTTGCAAGATAGCAGTGCCAGAGATTTCCATAAAAGCCCGCCATGTCTAACAGCCGATGCATGCAGTCGTATAAGAGCCCCGCCTTATCCGACAGATTGTAAAAATCGTCCGCATAGTTTTCTGCCAGCCAGACCATGTCTGTCAGCAAATCCCCTTCTTCAAAATCCCGGTAAAGGATCAGCTGTTCTGTTTTCATCTTGTTGTATTCTCCCTTTCCGCTTATCCGGCTGTTTTCAACCGTTTAGTAATTTCCCAGAATCTTCATGTTCGAGGCCTCTTCCCGAAGTCCCCGCAGCGCGTTCTTCACGGCGCTGTCTTCCAGATTTCCCTCAAAATCCAGGAAGAACCGGTATTCCCACGTCCGTCCCTCAATCGGACGGCTCTCGATCTTTGTCAGATTTAAATGATTGTAAATAAAATGTGACAGCATATGGTACAGCGAGCCGCTCTCGTGCGGTACTTCAAAGCAGATGCTGATTTTCTTTGCATTCTTCTTAAAAATCTTCTGGTTCGTCACGATGATGAACCGGGTTGAATTGTTAGAAACGTTGTTGACCGGCTTCTGTAATACCTCCAGACCGTAAACCTTCCCGGCATACTCACTGGCGATTGCTGCCTGGGTTTTTAAACGATCTTCTGCAACCTTCCGCGCTGCAAACGCATTATTCGGCATGGAAATCTGCTGCCAGGAATGCCCGCCTAAAAAGCGCGAGCTCTGCATCAGCGACTGCGGATGGGAATATACGGTCTGAATGTCGGAAATCTTCGTCCCCGGAACACCCAGCAGGCAATGCTCGATTTTTAAAATCTGCTCACCGACGATATAGTTTTCAAATTCTACCAGAAGATCGTAAATCTCGCTGACGATCCCTGCCGTCGAATTTTCAATTGGAAGCACCGCAAACTCCGCGCTGCCCTCTTCGATCGCGCTCATTGCGTCCCGGAAGCTGTCCACATGGATGCTGTCGATGCGTTCCCCGAAAAAGCGCATCATCGCAGCCTGGGAATATGCGCCCTCTGCGCCCTGAAATACGACTCTCGCTTTTTTGGTATCCAGATTTTCGACCGGGATAAAGGGCAGCCTGCTGGTGCGTCCATGGCTTTCCAGCATCTGGTACTGGAGCTTTCGGCTCATCGCCATGATCTGTTCAAACAGCTCCGTCACACCCTGACTGTTAAAATCATTATGGGTCAGGGAGCGTACCCGCGCCAGCTTTTCTTCCTCTCTGGTTTTGTCAAATACTTTTTTTCCATTTTCAATCTTATATTCTGCCACCTGACTGCAGATTTCCATGCGCTGCTCATACAGCTGCACCAGCTGGCTGTCAATCCGGTCTATTTCATTCCTGAGCGTAGACAAATCCATGAACGCTTCCTCCATCTGTATTTTTTACTCTTAATCTTAGCACAGTTTGCATGGAATTTGAAGTTTTGCACATACTATTTCCATGAAAAAATTGTGTAAAGATTTTTTAAAATGCGGCATCCTCGGCTGGTGCCTCGAAATCCTTGTATCCGGCGCGGAAGCGCTGCGCCGTCAGGACAAAACGCTGACCTGTCATACTTCTTTATGGATGTTTCCGATCTACGGCTGCGCTTGTCTGATCGGCCCCGTCTACCGGATTTTAAAGCATTTGCCAAAAACCGTGCGCGGACTGATCTATATGACCGGCATTTTTTCCGTCGAGTACGCCACCGGGCGTTTTCTGGATAAAAAAGGCCAATGCCCCTGGAGCTACCAGAAAAGCCCCTGGAACATCAGCCATGTGATTCGCCTCGACTTCGCGCCGGCGTGGTTTTTAATCGGACTACTGTTTGAAAAAGCGGTCGCTGCGGACGATTCGCGGACGTGACCGCCCACAGCTGCCGTCTTCCCTCAGCCCTTTTTGCGCTCATATTTAAGGAAATGATAGGTCAGGTCAAAATAATACTGCTCGTCACTGTCGGCTGTGATCTCCCAGTCCGGATCCTCGTCCAGATTCGGGAACCACGAATCCGCTTCATAGGCATGGTCAATTTTAGTCACATGCGCGGTATCACAGTATGGCAGCAGCTGCTCGTATACGCTGCTTCCGCCGATGACATAAACCTCCTTCGTGTCATATCCCTTGACCGCCTCCAGAAGCTCTTCGACGGAATGCACAACCTGCGCATCCTTCTGTTGATATGCCTCGTTGCGGGACAGGATAATATTATCCCGGTTTTTGAGGGGCTGTCCGCCCGGAAATGTATCCATCGTCTTTCTTCCGAGCACGACAACCTTTCCGGTCGTCTCCTGTCGGAACATCTTATGATCTGCCGGAATCCGCACCAGCAGCTCCCCTTTATTGCCAATCGCCCAATTTTTATCCACTGCTACAATCAGATTCATGCGTATTCTCCTTTTATCGTCAAATTGCGATCGGGATGTCCTTGATCTGCTCCCCGGTCACATAATCGTCTGCGCGCACGTCGTTTCTTGTGAACTGATAAAAATCCCTGATCTCCGGATTTAACCAGAATTTCGGTGCCGGATAGGGCGTCCGCGAAATCAGTTCTTTGATAATCGGCACATGGCGGTCATAGATATGCGCATCCGCAATGACATGCACCAGCTCGCCGACCTCCATATCGCACACCTGTGCCAGCATATGCAAAAGCACAGAATACTGCACCACATTCCAGTTATTCGCCGCCAGAACGTCCTGGGAACGCTGGTTTAAAACTGCATTTAAAGTCAGTTTATCGTGTCCTATCTTCTGCGTCACATTAAAGGTCATGCTGTAGGCACAGGGATACAGGTTCATTTCATGCAAATCCTGATGCACATAAATATTCGTCAGGATTCTTCTCGAAAACGGATTGTTTTTCAGATCGTAAATCACGCGGTCCACTTGATCAAACAAGCCCTCTTTATACAGATGCTTTACACCAAGCTGATAGCCGTAAGCCTTGCCGATGCTGCCGTCTTCATCCGCCCATTCGTCCCAGATATGGCTGTGTAAGTCATGGATATTATTGGATTTCTGCTGCCAGATCCACAAAATCTCGTCCGTCGCGCTCTTTAAAGCGGTGCGGCGAAGCGTCAGGAGCGGAAATTCCTTCGATAAGTCGTAGCGGTTGACTACGCCGAACTTTTTGATCGTATAGGCGCTGGTTCCGTCCGGCCAGTGCGGGCGTACCTTTTCTCCCTCCGTGCTCGTTCCATTTTCCAGAATATCCCGGCACATATTGATAAAGATTTCATCTGCCATGCTCATATGCTTATCCTTGATTCCTCCTGATTTTAATTCCATTTATCGCAAAGCGAATTGATCTGGTCTGCAAATTTCGCCAGATCCTTATTTGCCATTCCTTTGCAGTGCCCAATCAACGCCATCAGGCGCTGTCCTGCAGCCACAAGACGATTGTATGCGCTGCTCTGCCCGCCGGATGCTGCAGCGGTCTTCTTTTTCACAGCGACAGGCTCTGTAATCTTTTCAAACGTCTCCGTCGTCAGATTAAAGACCGTTCCGCTGTAGGGTGCAAACGCATCGAGCCCGTGTTCATCCTTTAAGCAGTCCGCAAACGACATCGTAACGAGATCCTCACCGTGCACTATAAACACTTTTTTCGGCTTTGATTCAAAGCCCTCGATCCAGTCGATTAAACCGTTTTTATCCGCATGTCCGGATATTCCGGTTAACACCCTGATCTGTGCGTTTACATCCACCGTCTCTCCGAACAGCCTCATTTCTTTCACTCCGTCTATCAGTGCCCGTCCCGGCGTGCCGACCGACTGATAGCCAACAAACAGAATCGTACACTCCGGTCTCCAGAGGTTGTGCTTTAAATGATGGCGCACGCGCCCGGCATCGCACATGCCGGAAGCGGAAATGATGACCTTCGGCGTTTCATCGAAGTTGATCGCCTTGGATTCGTCGCTCGTGATCGCAAGGCGCAGCCCCGGAAACGTGATGGGATTGATGCCCTGTCTGACAAGCTCCATCGCCTCTTCGTCAAAGCAGGTCCGCTCGTTTTGTTTGAAAATACCGGTTGCCTCCACCGCAAGCGGACTGTCCACATAGACCGGAAAATCCGCATGATTGGAAACCAGTCCATCCGCCTTGATTTTGCGGATAAAATACAGCATTTCCTGTGTGCGCCCAACCGCAAACGACGGAATGACCACATTTCCACCCTTATCCAGCGTCTCCTGGATGATCTGAGTCAGCTCTCTGACATAATCCGGGCGCGTACTGCCGTGCAGGCGGTCGCCATAGGTCGACTCCATCACGACATAATCTGCCGTTTTTGTATATTCCGGATCTTTTATCAGCGGCTGGTTTTTGTTGCCGATATCCCCTGAAAAAACAAGTTTTCTGCTGCAGCCCTCTTCTTTGAGCCATACCTCGATGCTGGCGGATCCAAGCAGATGCCCGACGTCTGTAAACCGGATCGTCACGTTATCGTTTATTTCCAATTCTTTCCCATACGGGCATGGTACGATACAGTTGATGGTGCCGATCGCATCCTCCATTGTATACAACGGCTCCTCCACTTCGATTCCGGCATGGCGTTTTGCCTTCCTGCTTTTCCACTCCGCCTCCTGCTGCTGAATGTGGGCGCAGTCCCGGAGCATAATGCTGCATAAGTCCGCGGTCGCTTCCGTTGTATAAATCTTGCCGCGGAAGCCGTGTGCGTACAAAAGCGGCAACATGCCGGAATGGTCGATATGGGCATGCGTTAAAAATACAAAATTGATCTGGGATTCCGGAACCGGCAACGGGCAGTTTTCAAACCGGTTGACGCCCTGTTCCATTCCGTAATCGACCAGCATATAACTGTCTCCTGCCTGCAGGTAATGACAGCTTCCTGTCACTTCATGATCCGCACCGATAAACTGCAGCTTCATACACCATTTCCCCCTTTTTTTTATTTCAATTCGTTCGCCATCCGGTAGAACTGGTCATAGATGCCATGCTTTTCCAGAAGCTCTTCGTGATTGCCTTCTTCCACGATGCCGTCATGGGTCAGCACCAAAATACGATCGGAATTTCGGATAGAAGAAAGCCTGTGTGCGATGGTCAGCGTCGTGCGCCCTTCAGACAGCCTGCCAAGGGATTTTGCTACCTCGTATTCGCTCTCATTATCCAGCGCACTGGTCGCCTCATCCAAAATAATAATCGGCGGGTTCTTTAAAAAGACACGGGCGATGCTGATTCTCTGCTTCTGTCCGCCGGAAAGCTTTACGCCCCGCTCGCCAACGTAGGTGTCGTAGCCATCCTTCAACTCTGTGATAAACTCATGCGCGCCCGCACGTTTTGCAGCTTCCATCACTTCTTCACGCGTCGCATCCGGTCTTCCGTAAACGATATTGTCATAGATCGTGCCAGAGAACAGATAAACATCCTGCTGCACGATCCCGATATTATGGCGCAGGCTCTTTAAGGTGAAATGCTTGATCGGTTCTCCGTCAATTGTGATCTCACCGCCCGTCACATCATAAAAACGCGGGATCAGGTTGCACAGCGTTGTTTTTCCGCCGCCGGAAGGTCCTACCAGAGCTACCTTTTCTCCCGGATGAATCGTCAGGTTTAAGTTTTGGAACACCTGATTGTGATCATCCGGATATTCAAAGCTCACATTGTGGAATGCGATTTCGCCCTTCGGCTCTCCCATTTCCACAGCGTCCGCTTCATCGAAAATTTCGATGTCCGCATCCATGATCTGTAAAAACCGCTCAATTCCTGTCATGCCGCGCTGGAACTGTTCCGCAAACTCGATAATCCTGCGGATCGTCGCAATCAGCGTCGTCACATATAAAAGAAACGCCACCAGGTCGCCTGCCGCGACCCATCCCTTTATCATAAATATGCTGCCGAAAAGCAAAACAGACACATACATTGCGCCGTCAAAAGCGTGGGTTGTTGCATTAAAGACCGCCATCAGATGATAGGAGTCTCGCTTGATGTCAAAGAACTGTCTGTTGTCTGTCTCAAACTTGTTCGTCTCCATCTGTTCATTTGTAAATGCCTTTACAACCTTCTGCCCCAGCAGGCTGTCCTCAATGCGGGCGTTTAATTCCCCAATCTGGTTTCTCTGTCTGCGGAATACATCCCGCATTTTAAAATTCAGATGCATGCACACTGCAACCATGATCGGAACGATCAGGAAAATAATCAGTGTCAGAAGCACATTGATCCGCATCAGGATGATAAATGCGATCACGAGCTTCACCCCGGCGATAAAAAATTCTTCCGGGCAGTGATGTGCAAATTCGGTCACATCAAACAGATCGTTTGTAATCCGTCCCATGATCTGTCCGACCTTGGTATTATTATAATAGGTATTCGACAGCTGATGCAGATGCTGATACGCGTCCCGGCGCATGTCCGTTTCGATTTTCGCGCCCATGATATGTCCGACGCCCGCCATATAATAAGTGGCAACGCAGTCCACTACACGCAGCGCCAGATAAATCGCAACTACACCCAGAATTGTCTGAACCGACAGTTCTGCCAGATGATACAGTCCCTGATTGGTAATGTAACGCATAATCATCGGCAGCACCAGCTCGCACAGTGTCGTCAGCCCGGCGCAGAATAAATCCAGCACCAGTGTTTTCCAATACGGTTTAAAATATGGCTGAAAGCGCCGAAATAGTTCTTTTGTTGTATATTGCCTGTCTTTCATGGCAAATTCTCCCCTTATCCCTCGTATTTTACAGACGGACTATGCCATCCGCTCGTTTTAGTATAACACAAAAACAGCTCCTATGTAAACGGCAGGTGAAACTGCTTTCCGCTTTGTCACCCCCTGTTTTTCCTCTTCATAAGATAAGAAAAAAGGCAGTGTCTTCCCCGTCTTTTGTAAGGAGACTTCCATGATGGCTTTCTGTTCTTCCTGCTGCCGCCCGGCCTCCACGCTGCCAACGGCCTGCCGTCCCGGCGCTTCCTGCATATCCAGACAGGACATCGAACGCCTGCTTCTATGGAAGCTCGGGCTTATGAAATGCCAAAGCAACCGGTTTTGCTCCGGTTGGCAAACGCGCCCGGGCGTGTGCCGTTCCGATTTCTTTTTTCACTGACGCAGCTTTGGCTGCCGGGATGCCTACAGCCGCCAAATACAGTCCGTATCTGCCTATAGCGTCCTTCCGGCGGCGGTATATAACAGGGCATTACAGATTGCCGCCGCTACGTTCGAACCACCCTTTCGTCCACGCGCCACAATATACGGCACCGGATCCTTCAGAATTTCTTCCTTGCTTTCCACTACATTGACAAAGCCCACCGGAACCCCGATGACCAGCACAGGATCCACTTTTTTCTCCAGGATCAGCTCATGCAGGCGAATCAGCGCGGTCGGCGCATTCCCGATCGCAAAAATCCATCTGCCCGGAAGCCTGGCCGCTTCCTCCATACTCACCCACGCGCGGGTCGTCTGTCTTTCTTTCGCAAGCCTTGCCACTTCCGGATCGCTCATAAAACAACGTGCAGTCCCGCCAAAGCTCTCCAGGGTGCTTTTATGGATGCCGGAAAGGGCCATCTGCGTATCTGTCACAATTCCAGCCCCGGCCTTTAATGCTTCCACAGCTTTTGTCACCGCGCCCTCCGAAAAAACAAGGTTGTCTACATAGTCAAAATCCGCCGTCGTATGAATCACCCGTTTGATAACCGGCTCGTTTTCCGGTAAAAGCTTCCGGTCACCCAGCTCCTTCGTAAGGATCTCAAAACTACGTTTTTCAATCTCACCCGGCAGTACGTATTGATTGCTCATCTGTCGCCCTCCTGCTTCTCCATCATCCGGTAAATCTGTTCCATATCCAATGCTTTTCTGACTTTCTCTGCCAGAAGATCATACTGGCTTTCCTTAAATGCCCCATAATCCTGTGTCAGCGCCTCTGCACAGATTCCTTTTTTGGAAAGCAGCGCGCCGCACAGATTTTTTGTCAGCGACCCGTCTTCAAAAAGTCCGTGCACATAAGTACCGGCAACATTGCCGCAGACTGCGCCGTCTGCCTGCCAGTCCTCCTCTGCTTCTGTACTTCCGTTTGTCAGCGTCCGGATTCTGGAGAACGAGTTTTTTCCGTTTCCTGTTGTATGTCCCATATGAATTTCATAACCGGAAAATACACTGCCGCTAAGCGCAGCGAACAGCCCGTCTCCTGCGCCCGGGTTTTGAAGAATTTCTCCTGTCACCCGGGTCTGCACCTTTTCCTTTCCAAAAACGGTTCGAACCGGCAAAAGCCCCATTCCATGCAGGCTTCCTCCCCCTTCTTCCCCGTCCGGATCTTCGATGCTTTCGCCCAACATCTGATAGCCCCCGCAGATTCCCAGCACCGGCACGCCCCAGGAGAAGATCTCGGGGTCGATGGTGGGCGAATCCTCCAGATAGACGCTGTTGGGGCCTCCGGTGAAGATGATGCCTTTGGGGTTCTTGGCCTTGATGACGGAAAGATCTGTCTTATAGGAATAGATCTCACAGTAGACATTGTTCTCGCGGACACGGCGCGCGATCAGCTGATTGTACTGGCCGCCAAAGTCCAGCACGATCACGGTTTCATGCTGCATGATGTTCTCCTCTCTGTTGTTCCTGATGTGCTTTCTATAGCTGAATTTAGTATAGCACATTCCACAACCAAAAGCGACATCTTTTGTATATTTTCCTGTTTTTGTTTTTCATTTTGAATTGTAAACCTTTTTGCAACTCTCAAGTTGACGCCGCTGCTCCAGTCTGTCATACTGGGCGTATGGCCGCTTTGGGCCAGACACCGGCCCCCGGGGCCGCAAGTATAGGAGGAGCATTCATTATGAGTCAAACCACACAGGACGCCTCGGCCAGCAAGTCCAAGTTTTCCGTCCGCGACATCTGCTACGCGGGCCTGTTCGCCGCCGTCATCGCAGTGATGGCCCAGATCTCCATCCCGATGCCTCTGGGCGTCCCCATGACCATGCAGACCTTCGCCATCACGCTGGCGGCTGTGGTGCTTGGCTCCAAGCTGTCCGCCATTGCCACGCTCGTTTACCTGCTGCTGGGCGCTGTGGGCGTGCCCGTGCTGGCCAACTTCTCCGGCGGCATCGACAAGTTTGTCGGCCCCACTGGTGGCTTCC
>OMDK01001179.1_pt1 | contig 10611 bp, 8 predicted proteins | sample 1645201 | NCBI WGS metagenome assembly OMDK01 (sample SAMEA103958151, study PRJEB25191) | human gut metagenome
ATGGACTCTGCCACGTCGGACCCATTCTTTACAGAACTGCTGCATGTCATAGAGAGTGAGATCCACAAGAACGGATGCATCCTGTCCAAGGTATGGTATCGGTCCATCTTCTCCGACGACAGGAGATGCAGGTATGAGAACGTGGATTCTGTAATCCGCAGGATGTGCGAGGAAGCGGATGGCCACAACGACGGACTTATTGTCATCGGAAAATGCAACCGCGCAGCCCTGAAGAAGCTCAGCCAGTGCTATCGCAGCACAGTGTATGTCAACAGGGATTCTGCAAACGGCGAGGTGGATGAGGTCATCTGCAACGGTAGCCAGATTGCCAGAACAGCGGTTGAATACCTCATATCTCTTGGACATGAGAATATCGGATATGTGGGCAATAACGAGGCCCGCTACAAAGGATATCTTGAAACTCTTCACGATCATGGACTTGATATCGACACGGACTACGTCATCAACACAAAACTCAGCGAGGTTGAAGGATTTGAGGCCATGGAACACTTCATGAAGTCCGACAAGAGCCCAACCGGAATATACTGTGCCAATGACATAACGGCCATAGGGATGCTGAAGTACCTTGCCAAATGCAAGAACAGGTATTACACTCCTTCCATCATATCCAGCGACGGTATCGAGGAAGCCCAGTACACAACTCCGATGCTGACCACAGTGGAGATCTCCAAGACGGACATGGGGCATTTCGCCCTGCAGCTTCTAATGGACAGACTCAAGGGCGGTCACAATGGAGTCGCAAGAATTGAGCTCCAGTGCAAGCTCATCAAGAGAGATAGCTGCACACTGGCAGAAGACAGCAAATGGTGCGAATATTACATTTAATATCCGCACCATTTGTCGTCTGTTCATGTATCCATGTCCATATATTCAGTTTCTGTATTCAATATCTGTATCCAGCAGTTGTCCTTCTCGTGACTACTCTGTCGTATCATCTGTAGTCGTATCTCCCGTAGTCATAACTGTTCCGCCGAGATACCACTCTCCATCCTTCTCATAACAAATGATATCCATGTCCAGATCATACGGTGAAGTCTGACCCTGGAATGTCATCATTATCTTTCCGGTAACCGGAATGACATAACCCTTTGATATACCTGCTTCCTTCTGGGTCTTTCCATATACAGTGCTGCTGACTGCCGCCAGATCGCTGGACTCTGCCACATGCCCATCACCCATGGTATAGCTGACTGTATATTCTATATTATTTTCCTTATAAGTCTGGAACACAGTGACCAGATCCTTTGACGAATCGCTGTCTATGGTATCAGGATCCATAACACTCTCCACCTTGTCAAGATCCGCTTCCTCAAGGCCCTCCATGTAGGTCTTTATCAGATCCTCGCTCTCTGATTTTCCGGTCATATTTTTTCTGACAACTATGTATATCACCACTACTATCACTGCTAACACGATCGCACCAAGTGCTATAAACAGCTTCTTTTTGCCTTCTTTTCTGCTCTCCTCCATAAGCTGTATATCACGCTCGTCCAGCTCCATATCATCCATTCCGCTTCCGCCTACATAATTCTTAGTTTCATTTTTTCCCATAGTAAATAACTCCTATACTGTTTTGATATTACACAGTATAACACAGCATAAGCATCAATTAATTACTCAAATACAGGAATTAATACATTTAGTAATTGTGCAATTTTCACTATAACTTTGTTGTGTTTTAAAGTCTTTTATTATATAATCAGAGTGTATGGCTGACTTTAAGGGAGAATTTAGCACAAGTCGATACAAAAGCGGCTTCAGGGGGGCTGGCATAGCCATCTGGAAGCCTTCACAAAACATTGGAAGGAAGGTATATGCTACATGAAATTTGGTTATTTTGATGATGCCAACAAGGAGTATGTCATCACATCTCCTAGAACTCCTTATCCTTGGATCAACTACCTTGGAACACAGGATTTCTTTTCACTGATCTCCAACACTGCAGGAGGTTACAGCTTCTACAAGGACGCTCGTCTTCGTAGAATCACAAGATATCGTTATAACAACGTGCCTATAGATATGGGCGGACGTTATTTCTATATCAACGACAATGGTACAATATGGAATCCGGGATGGTCACCGGTAAAGACAGAGCTTGACGAGTATCAGTGCCGTCATGGTATGGGATATACAATCATCACAGGTAAGAAGAATGACCTTAAGGCTGAGGTTACTTTCTTTGTTCCTCAGAACTACGCTGGAGAGGTTCAGCAGGTCGTTCTTACAAATGAAGGCTCAGAGGAGAAGACATTCTCATTCTTCTCATTTGAGGAGTGGTGTCTCTGGGATGCACAGGATGACTGCACCAACTTCCAGAGAAACTTCAGTACAGGTCGTGTAGAGGTTGTCGGATCAACTATCTACCACAAGACAGAGTACAGAGACAGACGTGACCACTTCGCATTCTACACAGTGAATGACGAGATCGATGGTTACGATACAGACAGAGATTCATTCATCGGACTTTACAACGGCTTCCACAACCCACAGGCTGTTGAGGCTGGCAAGTCAAATGATTCTTTTGCTGATGGATGGTCGCCTATCGCTTCACACTACAAGAAGATCACTCTTGCTCCAGGCGAGACAAAGACTCTTGTATTTATACTTGGATATGTTGAGATGCCTGTTGACCAGAAGTTCGAGGCAGACGGCAAGACTATCAATAAGGTAAAGGCTCTCGAGATGATCGAGAAGTACAACACTCCTGAGAAGGTTGCTGCAGGTCTTGAGGAGCTCAAGGAGCACTGGAACAGACTGTTGAGCATTCTCAACGTTAACACACCTGATGACAAGGTTAACCGTATGGTCAACATCTGGAATCAGTATCAGTGTATGGTTACATTCAACCTTTCACGTTCAGCTTCATACTTCGAGTCAGGTATCGGCCGTGGTATGGGATTCCGTGATTCCAACCAGGATGTGCTTGGATTTGTTCATCAGATCCCTGATCGTGCAAGAGAGAGAATCATCGATATAGCTTCAACACAGTTCCCAGACGGTGGATGCTACCATCAGTACCAGCCACTTACCAAGAAGGGTAACGCAGATATCGGTGGAGACTTCTCAGATGATCCATTATGGCTGATCCTTTCAGTTTCAGCTTATATCAAGGAGACTGGCGACTGGGGCATCCTTGACGAGATGGTTCCATATGACAACGATATGTCAATTGCAAAGCCTATGCTTGACCACCTCAAGGTTTCATTCTACAAGATCGTGAACAACCTTGGACCACACGGACTTCCACTTGCAATGAGAGCTGACTGGAACGATTGTATCAACCTTTCATGCTTCTCAGATACACCAGGTGAGAGCTTCCAGACATACACCAACCCTAAGTTCGCTGCTGAGGGTGGATACTCAAAGGTTGCTGAGTCAGTTATGGTTGCTACACTCTTCACATATGCAGGTCCTAACTACGTTGCTATCCTTAAGCACCTTGGAATGGACGCTGAGGCTGATGCTGCTCAGGCTGAGATCGACAAGATGAAGGCCAACATCATGGAGTCAGCATGGGACGGCGACTGGTTCCTCAGAGCTTACGATGCAAACGGTGAGAAGATGGGATCCAAGGAGTGCGAGGAAGGTCAGATCTTCATCGAGCCACAGGGATTCGCTATCATGTCAGACATCGGTAAGGATCAGGGCTGCGACAAGAAGACTCTTGCTGCAATCGATGAGAGACTTAATACACAGCACGGACTTGTACTCAACAACCCAGCATTTACAAAGTATTACATCCAGTATGGTGAGATTTCTACATACCCAGGTGGATACAAGGAGAATGCCGGAATCTTCACACATAACAATGCATGGATCATCTGTGCTGCTGCTTACGCAGGTGCCGGTGATCAGGCATTTAAGTACTACTCAGAGATAGCTCCAGCTTTCACTGAGGAGACATCAGATATACACAAGACTGAGCCATATGTATACGGCCAGATGATCGGTGGTAAGGATGCCGGATCTGATATCGGCAAGCCGGGCAACCACTTCGGTCAGGGTAAGAACTCATGGCTGACTGGTACTGCTGCTTGGAACATGGTAGCTATATCACAGTACATCCTTGGTATCTCAGCAGACTTCGATGGTCTGAAGATCGATCCATCAATTCCTGCTGCATGGGATGGAATGACAGCTACACGTCAGTTCCGTGGTGCTACATACGACATCAAGGTTTCTAACCCAGATCACATCAACAAGGGCGTTAAGAGCGTACTCGTTGATGGCAACGCTATCGAGGGCAACGTTATCCCAGCATTTGGCGATGGCAAGACTCACTCAGTAGAGGTTGTAATGGGCTAATATAGACCGTGGATTATAAAGCACATTTAAGAAAATATACGTAAGTATATAGTGCAAAAACCCCACAATATCTATTTTAGATATTGTGGGGCTCTTTTGTTTATATGGCCTATCTTCTTCATCCCGCCACGGGATTGTCGCCAAACGCTGTGTTGTCCTCGTAAAAGATACAAATTAGCAACCTGTCCAACCCTACCTCTACTGTATAAGCAGCATCGGATCCACAGGATTGCCGTCCTTCTCGACTGCAAAATAGAGATTGCTTCCTTCCTCGCTGTAGAATCTGCTTGGCTCGCCAACGGTTCCCACTACCTGGCCGGCATCCAGATGCTCGCCAAGTGCAACCTTCACATCCTGAAGCTGTCCAAGTGTCACGGTGTAGCCGTCTCCAAGCTCAAGCTTGACGTAATTGCCCAGCTCTGGGTTGCTTGAGACCTCCGCTACCTTACTCTCATATACAGCCTTGACCTCATCGCCCGTCTGCGCCTCAATTACCATTGCAGGGCTGCACTTGTATTCCTTGAGTGTCTCAAAATACACTGTCGTATCCATGCTGTAAGGAATTATCACATTGCCATTTATAGGCCATGATATGCTATCCTTTGGATCGTAATGCAGGCTGTCATTTGAAACTCCTGAAGCTCCAGTCTCAGCACTCTCACTCTCCGCTGTGGATGCAGTGGAATTCTCTATGGTATTATCCGTCTCAATATCTTTCTGCTCTGATGTACCTTCATCCGACACTCCGCTGTTCTTATCATTTTTCCTTCGCATCGGCTTCCGTCGTACTGTCATTCGGCGTATTCTGTCCTATTGTTATGGTCTTCTCCTTTGAATTGGTCTGTGCGTTATAAAGTCCGAGCACTGTCACAAGCACTGCCATGCCTGTGATGAGCGAGATATAAAATATATTCTTCTTTATGCCGCCCAAAAATTTCTTCATATTCATCACCTCATCTGTATCATGTCCACTTATTGGCACTTATATACAGATGATTTGAATGTGTAAATATTTTTTATCAACCTTTATTTTGCAATCTCTATTCCAGTATAATAATACCTGAGGATCTGATCATACTTCTCTCCATTTTCCGCCAATACAGACGCCCCATACAGTGACATTCCCAGAGAATCTCCAACGCCCACCGTTATGATCCTGTATCCATCCTTAACCTTATCTATGTGTATATTCGTCGAGGCAAGTCCCAGTTGTTCTTTGAAAACATCAGCCTCCAGCTCGCTCCCAAATACATTTATGGTCTGTGCAAATCCAGATTCTGTGGCTGTCATAACCTTGACCTCATCCGTCATATTGTCAGCGTCTATCCATTTTCTGAATATCTTCTGAAGCCTGTCCCCGCTGTATATCTCAGTGGTCGAAAAGTCCTCCGCCATCTGATCCACATCACTTGCCACCTGCCTGAGATACGGTATGTCATGCCCATATATTTCCTGTGCACTCACAGTATGCCCTGTACTTATCATATGATACGCCGGAAGTATTACCTCTACACCGTATTTCATAACCTGTCCACCGGTCGCATACACCGCCTTCTCCGCCCTTCTCATTATCCCGGAACACTCGCCTCCCCATTTCTTCTTGAGCTGCGATTCCGTATATCTTATCTCCCGGAGCTGGGACTCATTTATAAGATTCTTTGTCTGCCCCTGTGTGGCGGAATTTCTGTCATTTTCATCCATCTGGTAATAGATTCCGGTCCTAACCACAACTGCGACCGCCTTGAGCATTTCATCGCTCCATTTGTCACTCATCATTCCCGCCAGCGTCGATGCTGTATACTCTTCCACATCCACGAGGGAATACTCCCCATTATCATAAATACACACATTGCGTCCGCTTTTTGCCAATCCGTCAGTGTTATCTCCCCCAACCGCCTTGTCGTATATTCCTGATATTATGTAAGCAAGTGCCATAGCACACGCAATCCCTATAATGATCGTCTTTGCATTCCTCATTTCACCCTCCCGCATTTTTATACCTCTTATATATATATCGTTTTTACACTGCTCATATACCCTTTTTACTGAGAAATCTTAACGCAAATTTTAGTCGTATCGTTTATTGACAAATGCAACATGACATAATATGATAATAGCGTATTCAAGATTAACGGTTCGATTGCTATATAAGGTAAGCTTTTCTTTGGAGTATTCTCTATAAGGTATATTGTAGTGTTTTCATTGAGTACAAATTTTCATTTTTAGGAGGTACTCGTGATGAAGAACGGTACAGTTAAGTGGTTCAACGGAGAAAAGGGTTATGGATTCATCTCAGATGATGAGACAGGAAAGGACGTATTTGTTCATTTTTCAGCAATCAACTCTGATGGATATAAGACTCTTAACGAGGGACAGAAGGTTACATTTGACGTAGAGGCTGATCCTAAGGACGCTTCTAAGGAGAGAGCAACTAACGTAACAGTTGTAGCTTAATTCACATATAACCATTAACACAAGAACAGGCGCTATACAGATCTTTGATCTATATAGCGCCTGTTTTTTATTGCTTGTTAATATCACGGTTTCCTCACGGCTTCCCGTTACGCCCTGCTTCCGAGAGCCTTCTTGCGGGCTCTGTATTTCGCTCTTATGTATCTGCCAGCTGCAGACAGCTCTGTAGTCTTCCACCTGCTTGTTTTCTTCGTCTTAGACGAAAGCAATGAACACGACTCATTCTTGTTGCTGAGACTCCAGCAGAAATAGCTGACATTCGCCTTGTTGAGTCTGGTCAGCCATTTGCCGGTGTAGGCTTTGCTTATGCCTCCATCGCCGCTTGCCGCGGACATTCCGAACTCTGTGACTATGACCGCTATCCCCTTCTTCCTTGCGTATGCAAGCTTCGCAGGAAGATACTGGTTGTGGCTCCACTCATTTGCATAGAAATGGAGTGAGTACATTATATTCTTGTAGCCCTTGATAGGGTTATCCGCAACCTCATTGTGTGTGCCATCCGAACCGAGCTGGGACCATGTCGGCGTTCCCACTACGACGATCGCCTTCTTGTCATACTTTCTTATGACCTTTATGACCTGGGACGCATATCGCTTGACAATCTTCCAGTCGCAGCCATTTGGCTCATTGCATATCTCATAAATGATATTTTTCTGTTTCTTATACTTCTTCGCCATAGTTGCAAAGAATCTTCTTGCCTCTGCAACCTGTGTCATAGGATTCCCGTCGCTGAGTATGTGCCAGTCGATGATCACATACATGCCGAGGTCGGTCGCATATTTCACGCCCTTGTATATCTGATTTCGAAGTGCCGCTTTGCTGCCGCCCGCGCAATAGCCGTTGTATTCAGATGTATACATGGCAAGTCTTACCGCATTAACTCCCCAGTCGTCTCTCAGAGTCTTGAACGCCGCCTTGTTCACATAAGGATATCCCACATCCCAGTTGATACCGTGTGTGCTGATTCCCCTGAGCTGGAATTTCTTGCCTTTGGCATCCACCAGATCTGCCCCCTTCACAGACAGTCTTCCATGTGTCGCCACCGGCGTCTTTACCTTCGTAGCTGCAAATGCATCACAGTTCGGCTGTACTGCAACCGCTGTAAATATCATTGCAAATGCGAGCAGCAGAGCCGTGAGTCTGTGTCTCAATTTTCTACCTTTCATATGTTTATAACCCCCTTTTCATCACAACGTAACATATATATCTATCATAACATAGGCGCGGATGTATTAACAGATACAAAATAAAAACGGACACCATACGATCCTTACCATATGATGTCCGTCCTTTATTTTGTTATTTCATTCTATCTGATAATTACTTATCAAGGGAAACCTTAACCTTCTTAAGCTTCCAGATCTCCTTTGCATACTCCTCGATAGTTCTGTCTGATGAGAACTTTCCAGCACATGCTGTGTTGAGCATAGCCATCTTTGCCCAGCCCTTCTCATCCTGGTATGCCTTATCAACCTTCTGCTGAGCCTCTGCATATGAATCGAAGTCCTTAAGGATGAAGTATACATCTTCCTTTGTGAGAGAATCATAGAGATCTCTGAATCTGTCCGGATCATCCGATGCATAAGTACCATCGATAAGCTGTGTGAGAACTCTTCTTACAGCCTGATTGTTATTGTAGATATCCATTGGGTTGTAGCCGCCCTCGCGCTCATACTTCATAACCTCTTCTGCTGAAAGTCCGAAGATAAATGCGTTCTCGATGCCAACTTCCTCAACGATCTCTACATTTGCTCCATCCATGGTTCCAAGTGTAGGTGCACCGTTCAGCATGAACTTCATGTTACCTGTACCTGAAGCCTCTCTTGAAGCTGTTGAGATCTGCTCTGATACATCTGCTGCTGCAAAGATAATCTCGGCATTGGATACTCTGTAGTTCTCTATAAATACAACCTTTATCTTGCCTTCGATTGAAGCATCGTTGTTGACAACATCTGCAACTGAGTTGATGAGCTTGATGATAAGCTTAGCTCTCTTATATCCTGCTGATGCCTTTGCTCCAAAGATGAATGTTCTTGGGTACATATCGAATTCTGGCTCTGTCTTCAGTCTGTTATACAGATGCATAACATGAAGGATGTTCAGAAGCTGTCTCTTGTACTCATGAAGTCTCTTAACCTGTACATCGAAGATTGAACGAGGATCTACATCCACATTGTTGTGCTCCTTGATGTACTTTGCAAGACGGATCTTGTTCTGGTACTTGATGTTCATAAACTCATGCTGGCACTTCTCATCGTTCACATATACCTTAAGCTTCTTAAGGTGTGAAAGATTGGTTATCCACTCGTCACCGATCTTGTCTGTGATCCAGTTTGCAAGAAGTGGGTTAGCATGAAGCAGGAAACGTCTCTGAGTGATACCATTTGTCTTGTTGTTGAACTGCTCTGGTCTCATCTCATAGAAGTCCTTAAGCTCTCTCTCCTCAAGGATCTTGGTATGAAGAGCTGCAACACCGTTTACTGAGTAAGAACCTGCAATTGCAAGATGAGCCATCTTAACCTGACCATCGTACAGAACTGCCATATTCTTAACCTTATCCTGGTTGCCCGGATACATCTCCTGGATCTTAAGAACGAATCTTCTGTTGATCTCCTCAACGATCTGGTAGATACGTGGAAGTAATCTTGAGAACAGCTCGATAGGCCACTTCTCAAGTGCCTCTGCCATGATCGTATGGTTGGTGTATGCACATGTTCTTGTTGTGATATCCCATGCGTCATCCCACTCAAGACCTTCCTCATCCATGAGGATTCTCATGAGCTCGGCAACTGCTACTGTTGGGTGTGTATCATTCATCTGGAATGTCACCTTCTCTGGCAGCTTGTGGATATCCTTGTTGAGCTCCTTGAACTTGAGGATTGCTCTCTGTACTGAAGCTGAGATGAAGAAATACTGCTGTCTCAGTCTCAGTTCCTTACCTGCGTAGTGATTGTCATTTGGATAGAGAACCTCGACAATAGTCTTTGCAAGGTTCTGCTGCTCTACTGCCTTCTCATACTCACCCTTGTCAAATGAGTCAAGGCAGAACTCCTGGATTGCCTCAGCATCCCAGATTCTAAGTGTATTTACAACGTTGTTGCCATATCCGATGACTGGAAGGTCATAAGGTACGGCACGAACTGACTGATATCCTTCCTGTATAAAGTAGTTTCTGCCATTCTTGTTCTCAACTCTGACATATCCACCGAACTTAACCTCAACAGCGTACTCTGAACGCTTTACCTCGAATGGGTTGCCGTCCTTGAGCCAGTCATCCGGCATCTCTACCTGATAACCGTCTTTGATGCCCTGCTTGAACATACCGTACTTGTATCTGATACCACATCCATATGCAGGATAGTTCAATGTTGCAAGAGAATCAAGGAAACATGCTGCAAGACGTCCAAGACCACCATTACCAAGTGCTGGGTCTGGTTCCTGGTCTTCAACGGCATTCAGATCTACGCCTAATTCATCGAGTGCTTCTTTCACTTCTCCATACATACTCATATTAATGAGGTTATTTCCAAGTGCTCTTCCCATCAGGAATTCCATGGACATATAGTATACGATCTTCGGATCCTGTTCGTCGTAAGCTTTCTGTGTTGCAAGCCAGTTATCAATGATAACGTCTTTTACGGTGTAACATACAGCCTGGAAAATCTGTTCCTGTGTAGCTTCTTCGAGTTTTTTACGATACAGGAATTTGACATTTTCATCAAGATATTTTCATCATTTCTACGTGATTTTATAAATATTTTCTATTTTTACAATTCTCACCTGAAAATTCTGCCCGTTCCTGTACCAATTCAA
>OMDK01001193.1_pt1 | contig 10452 bp, 7 predicted proteins | sample 1645201 | NCBI WGS metagenome assembly OMDK01 (sample SAMEA103958151, study PRJEB25191) | human gut metagenome
TACCTCATGTGCCAGCAGTACGTTGTTGCCGTACAGCACATGGGCAATGGCGTTGCGCTGATGTGGCCGCAGTGTGATTTCCGGGTTCATGCCGGGAAAGCGCAGATTGCTGCCGTCATACTCCCGCGGGCGGATGCAGTTGAATTTGCTGTTGTACAGGCTTACTAGCGCTTGCCGCCGCTGCGGCTCCTTGAAAATCCATTCTTCAAACTTGTCTTTTATCAAGCATTGCTTTGCGTAGGCAGCCTCGGTGGCGGCGTGGTTCAGTACGCTTTTTTTGTTTCCCTCTGCGTCGGTAACTGTATCAAACACCTGCACAGGCCGCAGGTTCAGCGTGGCCTCGGTGATTTCATAGGCATTCTTGCGGTTTGTGCCGTAGGTGATGGTTGCCTTGATGCTGCCGTTGCCGTAGCGCTTGTTCGTGATATTCCACTCACCGGTGAACGACGCAAACAGCACCTTCACGGAAAGTCGTGTAGACAGCGGCGGTTCCAAAAGCTCCATGAGGAAATCCTGAATATATTCAGGCGGTATCCAGGTAGCACCCAGACGCACCGCAATCTCACTGGCGTCGAGGTTCTTCGGCTGTACCTGCTCCAGCGCCTTCACATTGACCTGATAGTCCGGGTCGGACGCTGCGGCCAGCCGGGCAACAGCCAGCTTTTGTCGCACATTGCCGGAAAGATATTCGTCAGCCGGCAGATAGACCGGCTCGGATTGCTCCGGGTCACTGAAGATAACGCCGGTCAAATCGCGTATAATTTCGTCCTGCGATTTTCCCGTGACCTGTGCCATGTAGGTAAGGTCCACACGGGCCTTCTCGGTCAGGCTCAGCACCAGCGCTTCATCGGCGGTGTCCACATGGTCCACCACCTGGGCCGGGCGGATGGTCCGCTTCGTGAACATATCCGTCTTGCCCCTGTAATGGCCCTCACTGTCGATGTCCTCCAGTGAGCAGAGCAGGAAATACCCGGAATCCTCACGGAACGCCGAAGCCGTGCCGCGGCTGTTGATTAGCCCATACGTATCGTGGTAGGAATCATACTGGGCGGTCAACTGCGCTTGCAAAGCCGCAATCGTTTCATCGGGCAGATTGTCCAACTGCGCCCGAATCAGCTCCCGGCAGGTATCCCGCAGGGGAACAAGCGCCTTGATGCGGGTAAGCGCGGTGGTGCTGGCCTTCACAGCACGCATTTTGGAATTTTCACGGTAATAAACTTTGTCGGCTTTAACAACATAGCTAAAATTTCGCGTGCCGGGGTCAGCGTCGAGCGTGTCGCTTTCCTCCTGCGCGTCCTCCCGGTCATCTGCCAGCGTGTACTCGGCCTGTAAATTGGCAAGGGCCGCGTCAAGCTGAACTTCCAGTGATGTGCCATTTTCCGGTGGTGCGCAGGTGGGGCGCTGTCCGTAGGGGCCGCTGACCATCTGCATCTCACCGCAGATCATCTCAGGATGGTCGATGAAATACCGGTTCAGCGGAATGCCATCGGCAGTCTCGCCTACATGAATCCACGGCGCGTCCTGCTCCAAAACCCGACCACGCTTTTGCAGAAACAGAATGTCCGAGGTGACGGTTGTACCTGCCTGCGCGGTAAAGGTATTGTTGGGCAGCCGCACCGCGCCGATCAAATCACAGTGGGCAGCCAGATACCGGCGCACGCTTTCGGACTTTTTATCCATCGTGCCGGAGGTCGTTATAAATGCCATAATGCCGCCGACGCGGAGCTTGTCTACGGTCTTGGCTAGAAAGTAATCGTGAATTTGAAAGTGCAGCTTGTCGTATTGGCGGTCTGTGACCTGATACTGCCCAAACGGCACATTGCCGATAGCCAAATCAAAGAAGCTGTCCGGCAGGTCGGCTTTTTCGTAGCCGCAGATTTGAATTTTGGCTTTCTGGTATAACTGCTGCGCGATGCGGCCTGATACACTGTCCAACTCGACGCCGTAGAGCTTTGCATTGTTCGTATCAAAGCTGCCGCTGCGGTGCCCAAAGAACGCACCCACACCCATGCTGGGCTCCAGCACATTGCCGCCCACGCAGCCCATGCGGGTCAGCGCACGATACATGGCATGGATGACGACGGGCGGCGTGTAGAACGCTGTCAGCGTGGATTCCTGCGCGGCGGCGTATTCCTCCGGCGTCAGCAGATCCTTTAGCTGTTCATATTCGCTGTGCCAGCTGTCCTTGTTGGGGTCAAAGGCATCGGCCAGACCGCCCCACCCGAGATACCCGGCCAGAACATCCTGCTCGGCTTCCGTGGCCGGTGTGCCGCGCTGCTCAATTTGCTTGAGTGTCCGAATTACATTCAGATTGGCAGCAAACTTGGCCTTTGCCCCTGTGGGAACCTCCGGCTCATAAGGGATGAGATAGTTAGTGGGGGCTTGTGCGGCAGGCTCGTCGGGAGAAAAGACATTTTCCTGCGGCTCGTGTTCTTCCACCTCGTCGAGGTCGATTTCCATGAGGCTGTCAAAATCGAGATTGGAGAGCACCGCCTGGTTCAGATCATCGAGCGAGCCATACCGTTCCTGTGCGTAGAGAGTATCGTCCACCAGCTTAGTGACGGTGCAGTGCTCCAAATCGGCGTACACCTGAATGACGTGCTTCTCATCCTCCGTGGTGGTATAGCCCAAATCGATTCGTGTCAGGTCCGAAAAGTCCGGCTCGGTGATTTCAAATTCGTCCTTGAGATAATCCTCAATGTAGGATAGCGCCTGTTCCGTCTGCGTTTGCACAAGGGCTTCGTGCTGCTGCTCGGAGAGCATCATACCGTCGTTGCGCGGGTTGGCGTCAAGCAGCCGCTGAAACTCCTCCCGGCTGATGGCGCGTCCGATCAGGGGGACTTCCTCATCCCGCAGATGCACGTCAAACTGCCCGATGCGCTCCACAGTAAACCGGTGGTCATCCTCCAAGTAGACAACGCTGCCCTCGGCGCAAATAGGCATGCTTTCCGGTATGGTACTGGGTTCATCGCGCACCGCACTGGCGGCCTCTTGCTGTTCGGCAGCCCATGCGGGATACTGCTCCAACTCCTGCGGCGTCAAAAAGCGCTGCATCTCGATCAGATAGGCAATGCGCTTGGCTGCGGCCCGCCATAGCAGCCGACGCTCAAAGCGGCCTTCCTCATTTGTCAAAATCAGCTTCAATCCGGCAGGGCCATGGTCCACCCAGCCATGAGCACCGCTTTGGTAATCCCATGACCGACCACCGCTGCCGTATTCCTTCTTCAAAAAAGCAGCGTGGTCGCCCTGCGTGGTGGTGAACTGCTGATAGATGCGGAATTTGCTGTTCTCAAAATTGCTGCCCGCTGCCAGAGCCAGGTTGATTTCCTCGTCTGTGATAACGCTGCCGTCATCCATCTGCGGGGCATTGTACTCTGCAATGGGCAGGGCAGAGCGAATGACGGTTTCCTGCTTTTCCGGGGTGAGAAAATCATCCTTTTCCAACCTGTCATCTTCCACACTCGTCAGCGAACCGTCAGGCAGTTCAAAGGAAAGCTGTTCCTCTACCTGCGGCAGTTTCTTCGGGTCGATGGCCGCAATCAGCTCATGCTGTTCAATCAAGTCGTTCAGTGCATTGGCCACGGCACGCCACGGCAGCAGCGTTTCCGCGCTGCGTGTCAGATACGCGCCCTGCCAGACAAGCAGGCCGTTGTCCTGCCTGTGAAAGCCCACGCGGGTATCATCGGCCAGCAAAAGCTCTGTAAAAATATCCTTGTAGCTTTCCCGCACAAAGCGCAGCCGGTCAATGAGCAGAGAGTTCTTATTATAATAGGTAAGATATTCGGCGTTGGATGCTCGGGAAGAAGTCTCCGCTGCCAGCAGCTGCGGCAACAGCGTGGGCGAAAATTCGGGCAAAGCAAAAGCGGAGGGCGATGGCTCGCTCTCCGCCTGTGCGGGTGCTTCGGTTAAACTTCGTACAGCATCGGAAGGACTGCTTCCTCCGCCTGCTTCTTCAGGCTGTTGGTCAGCTGTGCCCAGCCCAGCGGGTCCGTTTTGCGGTCCGGCATCTGGGTGGTCTGCATCATCTCGCGCAGAGTCTTGTCTACCATCCGCTGTGCTGTCCGTCCAATTCGGCTGCAGTTCGTTAGCAGCGTGCCCTCCAGCATCAGCTGGTCGCAGAGCGTCGGCTCGTTCTGCTCTAGATATTCCAGACGCAGCCTCGCGTAGCGGTTCAGGTACGGATTCGGCTGGTTCGGCAGGGAAAGGCTCGGAATCAGGTAGCCTTCGCGGTTCTTCGTGTACGTCATGAGTAACGGCCTCCTCTCGGCTGTTCAGTTGTGTTCGTGTGCTTTCATTATGAACTGGTTCGTGCGGTATTGCAATGCTGTCACGGTTTAGTCGCAGCGCCTCGCGCCCAATGGCATCTAGCATCGGCTTCGCGGCTGCCTGTACATAGCCACCCAAGCAGAGTGAAATCTGACAGGTATCGAACTGGCTGACGCTTTGAAATGCCGGGAAATCCTCGTCCTGCACCGGCAGCCCAATCCGCAGCCGTGCCATGTAGACAGCGCTTTGTGTGACTAGTTCCTGCAGAAGCGACATTTGCTCGTCAGGCTGCGCCCATTGCAGAGTGCTGTCCGCCACATTGCGTTCCAGCATACGGCGGGCACGGTCGGCTTCGTTGGATACGCCATCCTGCGCCAGCGCCGCCAGCCAGTCATCGGATTTATCTTGCAGAAGCAGCGGGCGCGTTGTGTCCGTGACCTCCCACGGCCCGCCGGTGCGTGTCTGGCTCAATAGTGTGGTATCACCGATGGCAAAGACCGGCTTTGTCACCGCCACGCCCTGTCGGCGCTGCAGCACGGTGATGCTTCTGCTGCCGCGCATGACCAGCCGGTTTGCCTTCGTATTCCAGTATTCCATGCTGGCACAGGCTGCGGCGTCGGGCCGCTGGGCGTGAATCAGCAGTTGGTTCAGATAGGTGGTGTGATAGTTGTGGGCGGCAGTGTACAAAAAGCTCTGCCACGCCTGCGGCGATGCTGTGACCCGCACGGCCTCCTGCTGGGCCAGCTGAAATATATCCTGCGGTTTCGGCATCTTGACACCTACCTTTCTAATTCATCTAAATTGTGCTCCTGTCGCTCAACTTCCATATCATGAAGCTCGGGCAGCAGTCGGCTTACATCCTTGAAGCCAACGGCATCCACATACAGGGCTTCGGCCTTGTCGCCACGATCCATGACGATCAGATCACTGACGGACAGGGACGGCATGCTGCTGGCGCAGGGGCGGTCATCATAATTAAAATCCCGGAAGCACTTGTCCGGCGTGTAATCCCGGGGCATATTGGCCACATAGGCACAGCGGTAATCGGTGGCCTTCAGCTTGTTCTGGGCGTATTCATAATCCGTAAAGCGATACTCGCAGGTGTAATGCGGGATTTGATATATCAGCAGTCTGTCCAACTTGTCACCCGGCTGCGGATGCTCCGGCTCAACATAACAGCCTCTTTTGAAGCACTGATTTGCATACTGCTGGATGTGGCAGAAACGACTACCTACGTAAAAGTGCGTATCGTCAACTGTCTGCACATCTTTCACAAGCTGTGAACCATCCGCATAGCTTTCAATGATACGCTGACCGTTGCGCACCTGAAACAGTTGCTGCCCATCACGGTTCAGAAACCGTGAGAAGCGAAGTGCTCTGCAAAGCTCCGGTGCATTGGCCCACTCGGTTATGTGGATGTCGTTTCCAACATGTACCTTTGTGTGACCATTTTCTTCCGTGTAATAGTGAGGCCGGATACGATCTACGCCAACTGCCGTCACAAGCTGCTTTGCCATTTCAATGAGCTGCTTGTCGTTGCGATCTGCAAAGGGGCCGCGGTAGTCATCACACAGGTAGTTGACGCCATTCCGTACCTGCATGATGGTTACTGCACCATCCGGGTCACGGCGGTCAATTCCAACAGTCAGACGCGGGTAGGGAAGATTGGTGCGCTCGTTCCAGGTGTACTCGTTGTTGTAGGGCATTTCTCTCAACTGCTGGTAGCGCTTCATCAAATCAGCAGTATTTGAAAAGAACTCCGTTGGAACTTGTTCTTCAAACTGCTGCGGAAAGACGTGCGACATAAAATCGGAGATCAGGTAATATCTGTACTCTGCCATTTCAACGCTCCAGACTGGTTTGTTTTTCCGGCATAAGATGGCGGGAATTTCGTTCCAGAAGCTGCATGATGATACCTACCATCTGTTCTTGTGTGCAGCCGGCGGGGAAGTAGCGGGCAATTTTGCTGACGCTGATGGTCAGCGTAGGGTCACGAGGCGGTACACTGGGCTTTTTGGTGTCCATGATTTCCAGCAGCTTGCCGTGGTCCAACGCACCGTCCTTGCTGGCTGCCTTGAGCTTCTGTGCCTGCGACAGCGAGGGTGAGCAGGACTGGGATTCAATGTAATCGAGGAAATCATTCTGCTCGGTGGAGGAAAGGTAAGAAAGCTCTACAGCGGGGTTGAATTTCAAACTGCCGTCATCGACTTTCTTTTGCAGGTTGGGGACGAGGTTGTTGAGGCGGATGAAGCGTTGAATGGTTTTATAGCCATCGGTAGTTCCTTCTGCAACCTTTTCAACCGATAACTTCTGGACAATTTGTCCAGAAGTTAAATCTGTCCGACTTCCTTGGTGTTTTATGGCATTTAGCTTCATCGCGTATGCTTTTGCCTTCTCCATCGGGCTGATATGCTCTCTCTGAATATTGGAATCGACCATATCAATAATCGCCTGGTCATCATCAATATCCCGCACCTGAACCTTGACCCTATCCAGTCCAGCCCTCTGTGCAGCATGGAACCGCCTGTGCCCACTGATGATCTCATACCCACCCTCGGCGCGGCGGCGCACGGTCAGGTTGGTGAGCACACCGTTCTCCCGGATGCTGTCCACCAGCTTCTGCATATCCTCATCGTCGCGCACCTCAAACGGATGCCCGACGAACGGATGCAGCTCGGAAAGCGGCACCTCTGTGACCAAATCCCCGCTTTCCCGCTGCCTGTCAGCCTCCGAGGAAAACATATCATCGATTGAGGGCATCTTCATCGCGTTCAAAAACTTGTTCTTCGCGGCCATAGCCGGATACCTCCTTCGCAAATTCAATATAGGCCTTCGCGCTGTTGCTTTTCGGGTCATACAGAATCGTCGGCTCTGCGTTGGCCTGGCTCTCCTGTACCTTCACATTTCTGGGAATCTCCGTTGTGAAAACGTGAATCTTATTGCCGTAGGTGCTGCGGACCTGCCCGCAGTAGTGGTCGGAAACGTTCGTGTGCTCGGTCATCGTCAGAAGGATGCCCTTCACCCGCAGTCCGGGGTTGATTTTACGCTGCACATTCGCAATAGAGGATGTCAGCTGCGACATGCCCACAACGGAGAATGGCTGCGCCTGCATCGGGATAATAATTTCATTGGCGGCGGCCAGCGCATTGGTCAGCAGCAGGCCAACAGAGGGGGAACAGTCGATCAAACAGTAGTCGTACTGATTGTTGTACTGCTCCAGGCAGGATTTCAGAAGCACCTCACGGCACATCATCGTGCCCATCGCCAGCTCAAAGCCCGCCAGCCGCAGATTGGACGGGATAAAATCCACCCGTGCGGCAGCCTCCTTGCGTCCGGTCTGGTAGACACACTCCCGATTTCCTATCGTCTTTTCGCAGGAGGTCTTCATCAGCAGCTCCGTAATGGTTTGGTCAAGGTCCTTTTCTGGTGGGATACCGCAGTAGCAGGAAAGATTGCCCTGCGGGTCAAAGTCCACCATCAGGACGCGGTAGCCCTGCTGGGTCAGGGCAATGCCGAGGTTATACGTTGTGGTCGTTTTCCCCGTGCCGCCCTTCTGGTTTGCGATTGCGATTGTTTTCATCTTGTTTCCTCCAAAATATCATCCATGCTGATGCAGTGTTCGCGGTATTCCTGCATGTATTGCACCAGCGTGTCGTTGTAATCCTTGCCTACCGGCGGCGGGCGGTCCTCCACGGCTTTGCCGCTGCTCGCAAGGTGTGCAATTATATCCTGCGTCCGCGTCCGCCCTGCATTGTCGTTATCCAGGCAGAGGACGATTTTGCGGACAGCCGGGAAATACTTCAAAAACGCATCCAGCGCGGCATAGTCTGTGCCGCCCAGCGCCAGGTAGTGTACGCCGCGCCACGGCTCCGCGTGCTGCATGAGCTTGAGTGACGCACCGGACATAGCGTCAATGGGGGCCTCGTATACCTCAACCGTGTCGGCCTTAGTGCTGGCCTGTATGTAGAACGGATAAATCTTCTTACTTCCGGGAATATCACGCCGGAATTGTAGCTGGGTGCAGCCACGTAAGCTGCCGCCTTTCGCAACACCCTCACCGTCGCGCCCGACAAATACACAGTTCGGGTGATTTTTGAAGCTCGTCTGGTACAAAATGCCCTCCTTGCGGCAGAACGTCAGTACATTGGGGTGGATACAGCGCCCGCGCAGATACGCCATAGCGGAATAGCTGTTTGTGTCCGGCTCGGGCAGCTTGAAATCTCGTGGTGCTTCCGGTTCAGCGCGCGGCTGCGGCAGGCTTACAGGTTGAGAGGAATGAACCACGCCGCCTTGGATGCGGTTGATTTCCCGCACGGCCTCAACATAGGGAACCTTCTCGACGTCGATCAGATACTTCAGCGCCGTGCGTCCGCGCAGGCCGATGCAGTGCCAGCACCAAAGGCTGTCTTTGCTGATGGTCAGCGAACTGTGTACCTTGTGGCGGTATTCCTTGCCCACGAGCTTCAGGTTGCTAGGCTCAACGAGTTTGAAGTAGGTCAGCAGGTCCAGCTCCTTCGCCCGTGCGATTTCTTCCTTCGTCACTCCGGCCATACTCTACACCCCGTATTCTGTTTTTCAATCTGTTTTCTGTATCGTTCTAATCAGTCTAATTACTATCAGTCTTATTTGCGTGTGATAATCACATCTCCAGAAGTGTGAAAATCACACTTCAAGAAATGTGATTTTCACATTTCTTGATTTATGACGAAACAGCAAAGTTTTTCACATAAATCAAGCTGGGCTTTCCCAGCCCCTGGCGCTTGCGCTCAATCAGACCTGCATCCTTTTCCAGCTCGAGCATCAGGCGGCAGGCCTTCTGGTTGGCACAGCTCAGGGCCTCCATGATTTCCTCGGTGGTGAAGATGATGTAGACCCGGCTCTGTTCATCCAGCCAGTGATTCTTGACCGACAGGCTCATGCGGTCCAGCAGGATACCGTACAGGACCTTGGCGTCGGTGGACAGGGGCTTGAACTGCGGGGCGGTGAACAGCACCTTGGGGATGCGATAGAACGAGAACTGCTCGGCCTGACTGCCGTAAAAGTAGTCAAATTGCATGGTTGCTTCTCCAAAAAGCGCGCACTCGAATAAGCCTGACAGAATACCGAGCGTTTGGTATCCTAACCGGGCCTTATAAATAAGGATGTGTGTGGCATTTTACCGTTCCAGTTCCTGCTGGCTCTGGGTGTGCTCGTGGGCATGGCCCCAGGTTTTCAGCAGGGAGAATATCGTGTTCTGCATCTGCTCGGGCGTATAGCCGGGAGGGAAGAACCTCTGTACGTCAGATTGATTCAAGAAAAACTTCTGACGTTGATTGGGCTTCTGCTCGGTGAGCAGGGTATGCAGGTAGTGCTCCGTCAGTGTGCCGCTCTGGCTCATCTCTTTAAGCCGGCGGGACTGTACAAGAGATGGCGTGGCCTCGCAAAGCTCCATTTCAGCTTGCAGCCAACGCTGGTGCTCGGGCGTCATGTAGGAGATCTCTACCGCGGGGTTGAACGCCATCCGGGATTCGTCAACCATTTGCAGAATGGGGGAAATGAGATGCGTTAGCCGAATATAACGTTGCACCGTCTTATAGCTTTCGCCGGATGACGAACCAATTTGAGAACCTGTTCGACGGTCATCTAACTTCGGGACAACTTGTCCCGAAGTGACCTCTGGACAAAGTGTCCAGAAGTTGAGCAGGGCGGTCATGCCCCCAGCTTTGGGACAAAGTGTCCCAGCAGGGGCGGGGTTATGGCTGGCCGCTTCGGGTCAGGCTGGCCCGGAGTTACCGCGCCGCCCCAGCTCCGGGGCCTCGTCCCGCTCCAAAGCAATTACATCGGAAATGTCGCAGTCCAGCGTTCCGCAGATACGCAGCAGCGTTTTCATGCTGATATGCTCGCCCTTTCCCATGTTGGCGATCATGTTGGTGGTAAGACCGGCGGCCAGCCGCAAGTCCTCTTTCCTCATGCCGCGCTCCTTTAGGGTGTCCCATAGCGGCTGATAACTGATGTGCATAGGCTCCCGCCTCCTTCTCTATCGTCAAGTGTTCTCCACCATTATAGCAGAAACCTTGTGTTTCCACAATATTTCTTGACCGCGCCGCCGGTTCCGTCTGGATTGTGCTTTTCCTTTCTGATTTTATTACATCTATTTCGCCATAAACTGCTTCATGCCCTGGCTCTTTGCGCCAGGGTTGTCGTTGC
>OMDK01001217.1_pt1 | contig 10225 bp, 8 predicted proteins | sample 1645201 | NCBI WGS metagenome assembly OMDK01 (sample SAMEA103958151, study PRJEB25191) | human gut metagenome
GCAGACCGGATGACCGGATGCGCAGAGAGGATGCAGAAAAACGCAGATCCGAGGAGAGACGCAGGCGTAAGCAAGATCAGGCGGTTGCTGCAAAAAAGAAGAACAAGAAAAAACGCAAAAAAGAGGGCAGAAAGCTTACCCCGGAGGAGATAGAGAGAAAGAAGAAGCTGCAGGCGGAGAAACTTGCCAGAAGAAAGGCGAGACGTGAGAAGGCTGCAAGGATATTCAAGATAGTTCTCAAGATACTTCTCATTCTGGTGGTGCTGTGTGCTATAGCGTTTGTATACATACGTACATGTTACAAATTGAAGTCCATAAAAGTGACCGGAACTGATCACTACACTGACCAACAGATGGTCGATATCGTGACCGGCGGTAAGGATTATGGCAATACGCTGCTGTTTATACTTGAGAGCAGACTGAATCCTGCCCAGGATGTAACCTTTATAGATAAGATAGACGTCACATATGTGAACAGGAATTCAGTAGAGATCACGGTGTACGAGAAGGCCATGGCGGGCTGCATAAAGTACAACGATCAGTATGCATATTTTGATGGCGATGGTATCGTGCTCGAGATATCCGATGCAAAGCTTGATGATGTTCCTTGTATAGAGGGACTTACAAGTGACAGCGTGGAGCAGGGAAAGAAGCTTGATGTCGGTGATTCGGGATTCTTCCAGGAGATACTGACTATGACACAGCTCATTTACAAGAGCGGAATACAGATAGACAAGATTACTTATGACACAGATCAGAATCTCATACTTCACAAGGATGGAATAAAGATCAGGATCGGCGACGGTGAAAACCTGGAGACGAAATTCATGAATCTTGAGAGCATACTTGAGAGCGTGAAGGGTAAAAAGGGAACTCTTGATATGTCGAATTACAGTGAATCGCAGAGGAACGTTATCTTTAAAGAAAATAAATAAAAAATTTCTTGCGTAATGATATAAAAAATCGTATTATATAGGTACTAATGCGATAAAACGGTCAGCTTTTGAGCAGATGACAATGATTGATGGATAAAGAATAAGTATATAAGGAGGATGCAACCGTGCTTGAGATAAAATCAAATGACGAGAGAACACCGGCAAGGATTCTTGTAATTGGTGTCGGCGGTGCAGGTAACAATGCTGTTAACAGAATGATCGATGAGAATGTTGAGGGAGTGGAACTTATCGCTATCAATACAGATAAGCAGGCTTTACAGCTTTGTAAGGCTCCTACACTTATACAGATTGGAGAGAAGCTTACAAAGGGACTGGGCGCTGGTGCCAAGCCAGAGATTGGTGCTGCTGCCGTAGAAGAGAACCGTGATGAGATTACAGAACTCGTAAAAGAAGCAGATATGGTATTTGTTACCTGTGGTATGGGTGGCGGAACTGGAACAGGTGCTGCGCCTGTTGTAGCAGAGATCGCAAAAGAGATGGGAATTCTTACCGTTGGTGTTGTGACAAAGCCATTTATTTTTGAGGGTAAGCCTCGTATGAGAAACGCGATCGAAGGTATAGAGAGACTTAAGGAGAATGTGGATACACTTATTGTTATCCCTAACGACAAGCTCCTTCAGATCTGTGATAAGAGAACAAGTATTCCTGATGCGCTGAAGAAGGCAGATCAGGTACTTCAGCAGGGTGTTCAGGGTGTTACAGACCTTATCAATAAGCCGGGTCTTATCAACCTTGACTTTGCAGATATACAGACAGTTATGAGAGATAAGGGTATCGCTCATATCGGTATAGGTTCAGCAAGCGGAGAGAACAAGGCTGTTGACGCCATCAAGGAGGCTATGGATTCACCACTTCTTGAGACAACCGTTTCAGGTGCAACAGATATCATCGTAAACTTCTCAGGTAATATTGGTATCGTTGAGGCTTATGATGCTGTTACATATCTTACAGAGCAGGCTGGAGATGGAGTCAACATCATCTTCGGTACAGTTGACAATGACAACATGGGTGAGGATATAAGCATCACGATCATTGCTACAGGTCTTGAGTGATGTCACCGCAAGATATGCAGGTACTGCATCTCCTATGGGAACAATGACCACACCTAAGCCAGCAGTTACAACAACACCTGCTGCAGAGCCAAAGACTGCTACATATGCAGGCCAGAGTCTTGGAACACACAGCACTCAGACAAGCACAAGACCATCGTTCCTCGGCGGTCAGACAACTGAGACTGCTCCGGCAGCAAAGCCAGCATACACAGCACCTGTGACACCAGCACAGCAGACACCTGTAACATCAACACCAGTTGAGCCGGCACATGTGTCAAGACCAAAGACAGAGAGTATCAAGATTCCTGATTTCCTCAAGAAGAGATAAGGAAGAGATCGGAAGATTTTTATAGGTAAGTATAAAACGGGTAATTTCGAGAGAAATTATCCGTTTTCTTCAATAAGGAGGCAGAAATATGTTTTATGTTGCAGACCGAACAGAGATGCAGGAGATAGACAGGCTGACCATAGAGGAAAAGGGTGTGCCAGGGATCCTGCTTATGGAGAGAGCTGCGATCACCGTGCTGGAGGAGATAAATTCCAGACTGAAGTCTATAAACGCGGACAGAAAATTAAAGTGCCTTGTGGTTGTTGAAGGCGGCAATAACGGCGGGGACGGACTGGCTCTTGCGAGACTCCTGTACCAGCAGGGAGATATTGTCCATGTCTGTTATATAAATGGAATATCGAGAGTAAGCGACAGCTTTTCATATCAGCTTGAAATAGCGAAAAAAATCGGCATACAGGTGACGGATCACATCATTGACAGTGATTACGATGTGGTTGTGGACGGAATATTTGGCGTCGGACTCAAGCGTGATGTGGCGGGAATATGGAGAGAGACCATAGAGACGATGAACGGACTTGGCGGCTTTAAGGTTGCCATAGATACCCCGTCAGGTGTGGATGCCAGCACGGGGCAGATCATGGGATGTGCATTCAAGGCAGGTATGACGGTCACATTTGGACTGAATAAAAGAGGGCTGATATTTTATCCCGGCTGCGAGATAAGCGGAGAGGTCGTTGTGAGAGACATAGGATTTGCACAGGCTGAAGTGGACAGAGTACACCCGGTGGCATATTCCTACAACAGAGACGATCTGTGCATGCTTCCGGGACGGAGTGATTCATCAAATAAGGGAACATATGGAAAGCTTGCGGTGATAGCTGGAAGCAGAGACATGTCCGGTGCCATGACATTTGCGGCGGAGGCTGCATACAGGATGGGAACAGGGCTTGTGAAGATATACACACATATCGACAACAAGGAGATAGCAGGAGTAAGAATTCCTGAGGCAGTGCTTATGTGCTATAGCAACAAAGATGAAGCGGAGCAGTGTGCAAGGGATGCCGTGGAGTGGTCGGATGCCATACTGATCGGTCCTGGTATAGGAAAAGGCGATGCGGCAAGGAGCATGGTGGAATATATTATGTGCGAGGCCGTGCAGACCGTGATCGCGGATGCGGATGCCTTGAACATAATATCCGAAAAGCCCGATATTCTTAGAAGACACAGAGGACCGGTGATCGTAACGCCACATATAGGAGAGATGTCGAGACTTACAGGCGTCGCCATACCGGATATAAAAAAGAATATATTAGAGGTGTGCAAAGACTTTTCGATGGAGTATAATGTTGTAAGTGCGCTGAAAGATGCCAGAACATGCGTAAGTGACGGCAGGGATGTGTACATAAACACATCCGGTAATAACGGTATGTCAACTGCGGGGGCAGGGGATGTGCTTGCCGGGATAATAGCTGGGCTTGTCTGCACCGGACTTGGTGCGTATGAGGCTGCGAAGCTGGGAGTATATATACATGGGTTGGCAGGAGATATGGCGGCAGAGCACAGAGGAAGAAATGCAATGATAGCCAGGGATATAGTGAGCGCTATATCGGAGGTTATAAAAGGAGCAGAACATGATGGACAACAGTAACTTTAACAGAGTGCAGGCTGTGATAAATCTTGACAATATAAGGGATAATATCACGGCTATGAAGAGGCTTATAGACGGTGATAAGAAGATGCTGGCGGTCATAAAGGCAGACGCCTATGGACACGGCGCTGTCGAGGTGGCAGAGGCACTTGATGATCTGGTGGATTTTTTTGCAGTGGCATTCATCGATGAGGCTTTGGAGCTCAGAAGAGCAAATATAGATAAGCCCATATTGATACTGGGCTACACAGATCCCTCGGATTACGAACTGATTCTCAGATATGATGTTAGACCTGCCATGTATGAGGTGGACGATGCACAGAAGCTCTCGGATCTGGCGGTGAGCATGAATACAAAGGCAAAGATCCATATCAAGGTCGATACAGGCATGGGAAGAATCGGATTCACATGTGATGAAGATGGCGTGAAGAACATAGAAAAGATCAGTCAGATGCCGGGCATAGAGATAGAGGGGATATTTACCCATTACGCAAAGGCTGATGAACTCGACAAGACCGCTGCAAATGGTCAGCTTGAGAAGTTCAGGTGGATAAACAGCCAGCTTGAGGCACTTGGAATACACATACCTGTAAGGCATATATCTAACAGTGCGGGTATCATGGAGATGGACAATTCGGATTTTGATATGGTCAGATCGGGAATAGTCACATACGGACTTTATCCATCAGATGAGGTAGATAAGAATATAGTGGCTTTGAAACCTGCTATGAGACTTATGTCCAAGGTTATATTTGTGAAGGACGTAAAAGCCGGAACAGGTATAGGATATGGATGGTCCTATATAGCGGATCATGATATAAAGGTTGCGACGGTGTCGGCAGGATATGCCGATGGATACCCAAGAGCACAGTCCAATATAGGCAGAGTTATCATCCATGGAGAGTATGCTCCGATCATCGGAAGGGTGTGCATGGATCAGTTCATGGTTGACGTGAGCCACATTGATGGTGTAAAAGTAAGAGATGACGTAACTCTCATCGGACAGGATGGAGACAGAGAGGTAACTGTCGAGGAGGTGGCAGCGCCTGCCAACAGCTTTAATTACGAGCTGGTATGTAACATATCAAGACGAGTTCCGAGAACATACATAAGGGACGGCAGAGAGCTTGGACAGGTAAACTATCTTCTGGATTAACGAATAACCGGTACTGTCATGGGCAATACTTTTTTTAGAGTGGAATACATACTATATAAGTATATAGCCACATTCAATGAAAGTATTTGTGGGGTGAACAGAATTGGTGATCAGACGTGGGGATATTTATTACGCGGATCTAAGACCGGAGGCATACGACCTGTTATAGTAGTTCAGAATGAGGCTGGGAACAGACACAGTTCCACGGTCATAATAGCTGCGATAACCAGCAAGATGAAGAGGCCAAAACTTCCAACACATATCATGCTTGATTCTTCAAGCTGTGATATAGCGAAGGATTCCGTCATATTGTTGGAACAGCTCAGGACTATAGACAAACAGCGCCTGAAAGAAAAGGTGTGTCACGTTGACGCTGATGTGCTGAGGCGCGTTGATGAAGCTCTGAAGATAAGTCTTGAACTGGCATAAAATAATATATGAGGTGATACAGACTATTATATGAAGATTTTTAACAAAAAATCAGAAGAGGAAAAGGTAGAAGAAGAGATCATATCCATGGTGAACGAGGGAAATGAGCAGGGACTTATAGAGGACTCTGAGGCCCAGTTTATTACAAACATATTTGAGTTCACTGACAAGGAGAGCAGAGATGTGATGACGGCCAGATTGAACGTCATGGCTATAGACAAGAACTCTGATCTGGACGAAGTCATGGAGATAATGATAGAGAATAACTATTCAAGATATCCGGTGTATGACGGTGATCTTGACAACATAGTTGGAATAATCTATTTCAAGGATTTTGTGAAGGAATATCTGCGCGATAAGACGAAATCACTGGCTGAGATCATGGTTGAGGCTACATTTGTACATCCTACGTACAACATAGCAAAATTGTTCCGCAGGATGCAGACAGCAAAGATACATATGGTCATAGTTGTGGATGAGTATGGTCAGACAGAGGGAATCGTGACCATGGAGGATATTCTGGAAGAGATAGTCGGCAACATACTTGACGAGTACGATGACGCCAGCGAGGATATCAAGAAGCGTGGCGATATGTACATAGTCAGTGGTAAGGCTGAACTGGATGAGCTGAGTGACGTTCTGGGGATAGAATTCCCGGACGAGGACTTCCAGACGCTGAACGGATTTCTGCTGTATGAGCTGGGGAGACTTCCATATGCGGATGAGGAGATAGAGATAGTGTATCAGAACTACAGATTCACTTCCCTGTCGGTAAATAACAACATGATCGGTGAGGTAAAGATCACAAAGGTTGAAAAAACACCGCAATAGTGTTAATATACGTAACTAGTAATCAAGAGAAAGAGGAGAATTAACGATGTCAGGACATTCAAAATTTGCGAACATCAAGCACAAGAAGGAAAAGAACGATGCAGCAAAGGGTAAGATCTTCACAATCATTGGTAAGGAGATCGTGGTAGCAGTAAAGGAAGGCGGAGCAAATCCTGAGAACAACAGTAAGCTTCGTGATGTAATTGCCAAGGCAAAGGCAAACAACATGCCTAACGATACTATCAAGCGTGGTATCGAGAGAGCGGCAGGAGATGCAAACTCAGTAAACTATGTAGTGAATACATATGAAGGCTACGGTCCTAACGGTACCGCCATCATAGTAGACACTCTTACGGACAATAAGAACAGAACAGCAGCCAATGTGCGTAACTGCTTCACAAAGGGTGGCGGTAACGTAGGTACAACAGGCTGTGTATCATATATGTTTGATCACAAGGGACAGATCATCATTGCAAAGGAAGACTGTGATATAGATGCAGACGACCTCATGATGATGGCACTGGATGCAGGAGCTGAGGATTTCTCAGACGAGGATGACAGCTACGAGATCATCACAGCACCTGAAGATTTCTCGCAGGTAAGAGAGAGCCTTGAGAAGGAAGGCATAAAGATGGCTGAGGCTGAGCTCACAATGATACCTCAGAACTATGTTGATATAGACGATCCTGAGGTTGTCAAGAAGTTCACAAGGATTATAGATATGCTTGAGGAGGACGATGACGTTCAGGCAGTATATCACAATGCAAATCTTCCGGAAGAGGACGATGAGGACTGATATATAATTGCAAGGGATATGATAACATTGGTAACAGACAATTACTCAGATAATCAGCGCCATTGCAGCATAGCTTGAAATAGAACTTCCGCACCTTATATATGGTGTGGAAGTTCTATTTGAGTAATGACGACATGGATGGTATCTGTGTCTGTTATATACGGAATGAGTATTGTTAGGAGAAGAGATGAAGGGAATACTTAGATATCTTAAGGGCTATAAGAAAGAGTCCATACTTGCCCCGCTTTTTAAGATGTTGGAGGCAACATTTGAATTGCTTATCCCGATCGTCATGGCAAATGTAATCGATGTCGGTATAGCAGGGCGTGACATAAGCTACGTTGTGAAGATGTGTCTCGTCATGATACTTTTGGGAATTATCGGTCTGGTGTGTTCTATCACCGCCCAGTATTTTTCGGCAAAGGCTGCTACAGGATTTGGAACAGCACTTCGAAATGATCTGTTCAGGCATATTACATCACTTTCATACACAGAGATCGACAGCATAGGAACATCCACACTGCTCACGAGAATGACCAGTGACACGAACCAGGTACAGACAGGAGTCAACATGGTGCTCAGACTGTTCCTCCGTTCGCCGTTCATAGTGTTCGGTGCCATGATCATGTCATTCACCATCGACGTGAAGTCGGCCATGACATTTGTGGTGACCATACCGGCACTTTCAATTGTTGTGTTCGGTGTTATGGCACTCAGCATACCTCTGTTCAAGAAGGTGCAGAACAGACTGGACAGAGTCACACTGCTCACCCGTGAGGGACTTGAGGGCGCGAGAGTTATCAGAGCCTTTAACAGACAGGACAAGGAATTTGAGGAGTTTGACAAGTCCACGGATGACCTGATGAAGTTCCAGCTCCTTGCAGGACGTATATCAGCGTTCATGAATCCTGTTACTTATGTGATAATCAATCTCTCAACCGCAGCTATAATCTGGATCGCAGCGGGACAGACAGATGCGGGAATCATCACACAGGGAAAGGTCGTCGCACTTGTCAACTATATGTCACAGATACTCGTCGAGCTCATCAAGCTCGCAAACCTTATCGTGACGATCACCAAGGCTGTTGCCTGCGCAAAGAGAATAAATGCGGTCATGGATCAGCAGCCATCCATAACGGATGGATCAGGCAAGGCAGCAGGATCACCGGCAAATGCTGTAAAGGTAAGCTTCAGGGATGCAAATCTCAGATATGCTGGGGCCGGAGCAGATTCCCTGTCAGATATAACATTTGACGTGGCACCGGGCGAGACTGTGGGAATCATAGGCGGTACGGGTTCAGGAAAGAGTTCTCTTGTAAACATGATCCCAAGATTTTACGATGCCAGCCAGGGAAGCGTGTGCATAGACGGAGTTGACGTAAAGGACTACACCCTGGACGAGCTCAGGCATAAGGTCGGAGTGGTACCGCAGAAGGCTGTATTGTTTGCCGGAACAATAGCAGACAATATCAGGTGGGGCAAGCAGGATGCGACTGAAGCAGAGATAGACGAGGCGCTTGAGATAGCCCAGGCCAAGGAGTTTGTAGACGGCAAGGAGAATGGAATATACTTCAAGATCACCCAGGGGGGCAAGAACCTGTCGGGTGGACAGAAGCAGAGGCTTACCATAGCCAGAGCGGTCGTCAGAAAGCCTGAGATACTGATACTGGATGACAGCGCATCGGCGCTAGATTTTGCAACTGATGCGGCTCTCAGAAAAGCGATCAGGGAGAAGACAAAGGGCATGACTGTATTCCTTGTGTCACAGAGAGCGTCGACCATCATGAATTCGGATAAGATCATCGTCATGGATGATGGTCAGATAGCTGGGATAGGAACCCATCGGCAGCTGCTTTCTAACTGTGAGATATACAGGGAGATATGTCAGTCACAGCTTTCGGAGGAGGAACTGTCTCATGAGTAAAGATAAAGGGAATAAATCAGTAAATAAAAAGACGATACTCAGAATACTGAAGTATATCAAGAGATACAGGTTCCTCGTGGTTCTGTCTCTCATATGTGCAGCCATATCGGTCGTGCTCACACTGTATGCACCTATCATCATGGGACATGCAGTTGACAGGGTCGTTGGACCGGGAAAAGTAGATTTTACAGGACTTAAGGGAATGCTTGCAAAGCTTGTGATTGTGGTCGTTATAACGGCTGTTGCACAGTGGGTCATGAACGTGCTCAACAACATGATCACATACAGGGTGGTTAATGATGTAAGAACAAAGGCATATGAGAAGCTTGGCAGCCTGCCGCTCTCATATGTGGATTCACATACACACGGAGACATAGTCAGCAGGATCATAGCTGACGTAGACCAGTTCTCAGACGGACTTCTGATGGGATTTACACAGCTATTCACAGGAGTTATGACTATAGTAGGAACACTGTGCTTCATGCTGTCGATCAACTGGATCATAGCCATTGTGGTCGTATGTATCACTCCGGTATCACTCTTTGTTGCGTCATTCATAGCAAAGAGAACATACAGTATGTTCAGGAAGCAGGCTGAGATCAAGGGGGAGCTCACATCCCTTGTAAATGAGATGGTTGAGAACCAGAAGGTAGTCACAGCATTCTCCATGGAGGATGAGACCTGCGACAGATTCCAGGAGGTCAATGGAAGACTTAATGTGGCAGGACTTCAGGCTACATTCTTCTCATCGATAACAAATCCTAGTACAAGATTTGTCAACAGCCTTGTGTACACAGGCGTTGGAATCATAGGTGCCATAACAGCTATAAAGGGCTTTATATCAGTTGGACAGCTCACAAGTTTCCTGAGCTATGCAAATCAGTACACAAAGCCGTTCAATGAGATATCAGGCGTTGTCACAGAGCTTCAGAACGCGCTGGCATCCGCTGCCAGAGTGTTTGAGCTTATAGACGAGGACCCAGAGGCTGCAGAGCCTGCTGGCGCACACGAGCTCACAGACGTTCACGGTGAGGTGGACCTTAAGAATGTTGACTTCTCATACAACAAAGATGTGGAGCTCATCAAGAACCTCAATCTGAACGTGAAGAACGGACAGAGAATAGCAATAGTGGGACCTACAGGC
>OMDK01001221.1_pt1 | contig 10203 bp, 11 predicted proteins | sample 1645201 | NCBI WGS metagenome assembly OMDK01 (sample SAMEA103958151, study PRJEB25191) | human gut metagenome
GTCAAGTGCGCGCAGACACAAATCTCGAGATTGAAAAATTTTATTTTTCAATCTTCCTCCTCATACCTGTTCTACATGATGACCTGCCGCCTTTAGCAGCCGGTTCATAATTGCCTGTCCAAAGCCGCTTTCCGCAAAAGATTCCGAAAACAGGATGTCCAGATTTTCATCATCGAATTCCCGCAGAATCCGGTAAAGGCTTCTGCCGACCGCTGCTTCGTCCAGACGGCTCCCAACGCTTTTGATACTCGCCGCATTGCTGTTTTGACGGTAGGCTTCCATCGTCTCGTCCGTTGCGATGATCCCCACGCGGTGCCCGTCTGCCGTCGCCTGACGGCTTTTTTCACAGATGGCTTCCTTCACCGCGTCCTGCGCACCCTCGATAATGGTCAGGTCTCCCTTCGGTGCATAGTGACGGTAACGCATTCCGGGTGCCTTGGGTCTTAAATGGCAGTTTGCATCCAAAATCGTCTTGTCAACGTCCACCTGATTTGCAACCTCTTCCAGCATCTTTTGCGTCACATAACCCGGGCGCAGGATCATCGGAATGTCTCCAGTCAGGTCTACAATCGTAGATTCCAGACCAATGCCGACTTCCTCGCCGCCGTCTAAGATCATCTCGATCCTGCCGTCCATGTCCTCTTTTACATACTGCGCCAGCGTCGGGCTCGGTCTGCCGGACGTATTGGCGCTCGGCGCTGCAACAAATCCACCCGCCGCGCAGATAAAGCGCTGCGCAATGGAATCGGACGGGAACCGCACCGCTACCGTATCCAGACCGCCTGTCGTTTCTTTGGGTACAAGCGCGGTTTTATTCAAAATCATCGTCAGGGGTCCCGGCCAAAAGCGCGCTGCCAGACGCTGCGCGATTTCCGGAACCGGATCCGCGATTTTGTAAATATCTTCCCACCGGCAGATGTGCACGATCAGCGGGTTGTCAGACGGACGTCCCTTCGCCGCATAAATTTTCCGTGACGATTCCGGATTCAGCGCATCTCCGCCCAGTCCGTAGACCGTCTCTGTCGGAAACGCCACCAGCCCGCCGGCTTTGATGATCTCGCCTGCCCGAAGAATCGCTTCCCCATCCGGATGTTCTTTATCCAGTGTAACTACGATTGTTTTCATGTTAATTTCCTCGTTTTCTCGTAAAAACCCGTATACAGTATAGCACAGAGGATACAGGGATGCAAACAAATGCACACGGAATCCTGCAGCGGCGCTTTCGCCGCGGTTTGCAAGCCCGGGCGGTTTGATTTATAATATAAATAAAATAATTACAGAAAAGGAATCCCACACTCATGAAAATTCTCGTAACCGGTTTTACTCCGTTCGGCGGGGAAACCATCAATCCCTCCTGGGAGGCCGTCCGCGCTCTGGACGATTCGATCGCAGGCGCGGATATCATCAAATGCGAAATCCCGACCGAATTTGAAGCTTCCATTGATGCGCTCAAGGCTGCAATCGACGCACATCAGCCGAATGCCATCCTCTGTGTCGGACAGTTCGGCGGCAGTCCATCCATTCAGATCGAACGCGTCGCCATCAATCTGCGGGACGCCCGCACCCCCGATAACGCAGGCTTCCAGCCGCACGACCAGCCGGTTGTTGACAGCGCGCCTGACGCCTTTTTTTCGACGATTCCGACCAGGCAGATCACAGATCGGCTCCGCGCAGCCGGAATTCCAGCTGCGCTCTCCTACTCCGCCGGGACTTATGTATGCAACAACCTGCTCTATGCTGCGTTATATGAAAACTCACAGGCAGGAAAAGGAAACTCTGCGCGCTGCGGTTTTATCCATGTTCCCTATCTGCCCGATCAGGCTGCTGCCGCCGTTTCCAATGCTCCCAGTATGAGTCTTGAACTTATGGTACAGGCGTTGACAATTGCAGTGGGGACAATTACAGAATGCAGATAAATTTTTCCGGAATTTCAAAATTTTTTATATTTTTTTCAAATTTTATGTAACCATTTGACCCCCCGGCAGGATATATAAGTAGCATGTCTGAAAATTCTGCTGTATCTTCCTATTCTAAAACCCGCCGCACCGGTATCATCTAATCTTCCCGGTGCGGCGGGTTCCTTCTCATTGCCCCATCTGCCGCCCAAGAAATCCGGACGCAGACTGAATCAGCTTTCGTTCCACTTCCCCCATACCGGGCGTTTTGCTCTGCCCCAGCAAAACCACCGCGCCAATCACGTCTCCCTCACAGTTAATCGGGCTGATTGCTTCGCAGACATATTCCTCCACGCCTTCTGGCGCGATCTGCACAAATGTGCGGTCTCCACGTGTCGCAAGTACAATCTGGCGGCTTTCGATCTGCTGCTCCATTTCCCGGCTCAGCGGTTTTCCAATCAGATTTCGGCAGCCTCCTGCCGCCGCGATAAACTGATCCCGATCCGCAATCAAAACCGTATGCCCGGAGACCTGTGCAAGGCTTTCTGCATATTGCCTGGCAAAGGTCGTCATTTCCCCGATCGGAGAATATTTTTTCAGGATGATTTCTCCCTCCCGGTCGGTGAAGATTTCCAGCGGATCCGCTTCCCGAATCCGCAGCGTTCTGCGAATTTCCTTCGGGATTACGATGCGTCCGAGGTCATCAATCCGACGGACAATTCCTGTTGCTTTCATATAAAAAAGTTCCTCCTGCTTCCTACATACTTTCCATAATTTGTGTGATGTGGGTAGTATGCGGAAAACAGGAGGAATTATGCAAAGCTTTTCTTTTTGTCTGCTCCGACATATGTCTTTTTTAGCGGATAAAATTCGTGCAAAACTGTTTCTCGGTATCGGGATACAAAACGCCTGCTTTTTTGCCTGCTTCAAAGCAACGCATCATCCAGATCATATTTTTTGCAAGGTTGCGCATCGTCTGCATCCCTTCTTCGTCCTTCGGCGCGTCCTCCGCCGTCAGCCCGTGCACCATATTCCAGTAAGTCGAGCCTGCGGTCGGCATCTGTGCGATTCCGAAATATTTGTTCAGCGCGTCCAGCGAAGCCGTCGTCCCGCCTCTTCTTGCGATTGCGACTGCTGCGCCGGGCTTGAATTTGAAGTTTTCATAGCCGTTACTGCTGTAAAATGCGCGATCCAGGAAATCGAAAATGCGTCCGCTCGGGTGTGCAAAATAGACTGGCGTTGCGAACACAAAGCCGTCCGCATCCTTTGCCTTTTCCACAAATTCATTCACACCGTCATCCGTAAACACACATTTTCCGGTCTTTCCACAGACATTGCACTGCAAGCAATCCGCGATCGGCTTACCGCCGACCTGAATGACCTCCGTTTCAATCCCCTCTGCACGGAATACCTTTTCCATCTCTTCAATCGCTGCCATGGTGGTTCCGCGGAGGTGGCTGCTTCCATTTACAAACATAACCTTCATGCGATAAAATCTCCCTTCTATTGCTCTGTGCCTGCGCAGACAGGAATTTATTGTTCCGGTTGGTTCACATTGACAACCCTGACACTCTTCGGCAGACTTTCCTGCACGAGCGCTTCCGTCAGGATCACTCCGCCCTCGAAGCCTGCGAAGGTCACGGCGTACACTTTCCCGAATTTGGAAGACGTCGCCAGGAAATAGCGGTTTGCGAGCTGCGTATTTTTCACCGCAGTCTGCTTGACCATCGCTTCCCTCGCGTCCGGCGTCGTAAAGCCGCCGTTTTGTTCTACGCCGTTCGTCCCGAAAAATCCCTTGCTGAAATGGTATTTCTGGAGATTTACAACTGCTTCCGCGCCAACGATCGCATCCGTTGAGCTTTTTGGCTCCCCTCCGATCAAAATCACATGGAAGCCCTTGTCCGCGAGCCGCTTTGCATGGGACAGCGCGTTCGTCACATAGGTTGCCTGTTCTTCGCGGATATATTCGATCATCCAGCCGGTCGATGTTCCGGCGTCCAGATAAACGCAATCATCCCGCTCGATCAGCGACGCGGCATAACGCGCGATCGCCTGTTTTTCTGCAATCTGGAGATCTTTTTTCTGCACCATCGAAAGTTCTTTGTTGACAATCTGGGCTGTACGCAGCGCAATCGCCCCGCCGAACACCTTTGTCAGCCTGCCCTCCTGATCGAGCGCAATGATATCACGCCGGATCGTCGATTCCGAACTGTGGAGAATTTCCTTCAGCTCCGCTACAGTGATGCTCTCCCGCTCATATACCAGCCGTACAATTTCTTCCTGACGTTTTTCTGTTAACATAATATCTCCATTTCGATCACGTTTGTGTACGCGGGCTGACCGCGCCGTTTTCACACCATCGTAGGATCCCCGGTGCTTCCTATGTTAGCATACAACATCATGTGATGTCCATCCAATGTGACGTCTTCTTTTCCTTTGAGCCTAAAAAGCTATTCTTTTTTATCCATCGGAACCGTTTCAGGCAGCTTTCTTTTTCAGTAATCCAAGGAGTGCGGTTGATACAATCGTTCCGATCACGAGCGCTACCAGATACATCATCGCATTTCCAACAACCGGGAATACAAAGATTCCGCCGTGGGGCGCCATCAAAGTACATTGAAATACCTCGGAGAGTGCGCCGGAAATTCCTGCGCCGATGATGCAGGCAGGCAGTACATGAAGCGGATCGGACGCTGCATACGGGATTGCGCCCTCTGTGATAAATGCCAGACCCATAATGAAGTTGACCGGACCGGACTGTCTTTCTTCTTTTGTAAACTTATCTTTAAAAAGTAAGGTAGCAAGGGCGATTGCACAGGGAGGAACCATTCCGCCGATCATAACTGCTGCCATAATATCGTAGTTGCCTGCCGCAATCGAAGCGGTTCCAAATACATATGCCGCTTTGTTGAACGGTCCGCCCATATCAACAGACATCATACCGCCCAGGATAAAGCCGAGCAGGATCTTGCTGGAGCCGTTCATGCTGGCAAGTCCGGAATTCTCATAACTCCTCCGTTCTTAAACCGCTTATCCTGCAGAATGTATTGTTTTCAACAATGCTTCGACTTCAGCCCGGGTCGCAAGCTGTTCGGAAAATGCGCTCGCGCTTCCGGATGCAATCCCCATGTGGAATGCATATTCGTAATCCTTTTTTTCAAGGTATCCTGCGATAAAGCCCGCTACCATCGAGTCTCCTGCGCCAACCGCGTTGACAACCTTTCCCTTCGGCACAGGGCTCATATATTCGCGCCCGTTCTCGTCAATCAGCACAGCACCTTCTCCTGCCATGGATACGAGGACGTTTTTCGCGCCTTTCTCCTGCAGCTTTTTCGCATAAGGGATGACCTCTTCCCTTTTTTTAAGCTCTACGCCGAAAATCTCACCCAACTCATGGTTGTTTGGCTTGATTAAAAACGGGCGATAGGGAAGTACATTCATCAACAAATCCCGCGTCGCATCGACTGCGATTTCAACGCCTTTGTCCTGCAGATCCGCCATGATGTCCATGTAAATCGTATCCGGCATGGACTGCGGAATGCTTCCCGCGAGCACGAGGATGTCACCCGCCTTTAACTGATTGATCTTCTCCCGAAGCGCCGAAACCTGATCCGCCGCGATGTCCGGTCCCATTCCGTTGATCTCCGTCCCGTCAATGTTTTTCAGTTTCACATTGATTCGGGATACTCCCTCTGAAAGTGTCAGAAAATCCGCATGGATACCATCTGCCGCAACCTTCCGTCTGATTTCCTCTCCGACAAAGCCTGCCAGAAATCCGAATGCTGTGCTTTCAAAACCGAGATTTTTCAAAACATAGGACACATTGATTCCTTTTCCGCCGGCAAGCATCTGTTCATAGGATGTGCGGTTCGTAGCTCCTAATCTGAAATCGTCAACCCCTACGATATAGTCAAGCGACGGGTTAAACGTTACCGTGTAGATCATCTGCCCTCCTCCTTTCTTCTTCGCTTTTGTTAAGTTTATTGTATCGCCAAACTCGTTCAAATTCAATCGTGTTCGTTCACAAAAATGCAAATTCATTTTTGTCTATTTTGACGTTTTAAGGCTGTTTTTGAATGAGTTTGAATGTTTTAGTGCATTGGGTTGGTGTTCACGGACGCAGGGCTTATCATTCATTTCCGTTTAATATCTCCACTAGTCTTTTTTCTTTGATAATAGCAATTCCCTGACTTTCATCGCTCAATAGGATCAGATTATCCCCTGGCTGAATATCAAATATTTTTCTTGCTTTTGCCGGTATCACAATCTGACCTTTCTCTCCCACTTTCGTGATTCCAAAAACATGCTTTCCCTTTGGCGGAACACCCAGGCCAAGATCATTGCTGTTTTCTCTGTCATAATTTACCAAATCATCCAGACTTACATCCAATACTTCTACCAGGAGTTTACACTTCTCAATATCAGGTAAAGATTCTCCTGTTTCGTATTTTGAAAGTGTCTGTCTGCTTATACCAATCTTTTCGGCCAGCTCATCCTGCGAAAATCCATGCATTTTACGCAGAGATACAAGGTTGTCTTTAAACATCTTTTTTCTCCTTTTTCAGTCCTAATACACACCAACAGATAATCGGTATCCTTCTGATGATTTCATACAAAAGCAATGCTCCTGCAAATGCACTGATTCCCACAACTATATAGACAATTCCTTCCGGAAGTTCTGATGTAAAACTTCCAAGGTAACATGCTGCACAAGCTAATGGAAGATAATGAAAAACATAAATTCCCCAGGATTTTTTTAACATCCATCTTGATACTTTGTTTTCCGCGTTCCCATATTTTTTCATAAATGCCAAAATCGCAAGAATTGAAAACCAACAATAAATACAGGCAGGCAGATTATTAAGCACAGGAGCTACCGCATAATTTTCACCAAAATAATATATTGTGTAGAATATTCCTGTTGCACCAGCCACAATCAAAAAAATCCACCACCATTTACTTAAACGTTCAACAATCTCATCATGTGAAAAAATAAAATAACCTGTAAAAAAACAGAACCCGTAAATTCCAAACCGGTACACAGTTACTACCGGCGTATTAAGAACTTGTGAGAATCCATATACACAGACAGTTAACAAAACCAGCAGCCATACTGGTGTTTTTTCTCCTTTTTTCCAGATACGATCCCTTTCAAATTTTCTTACCACCAGCAGAAGCATCGAAAAAATCCATAACACCTGTATATACCAAAGAACGCCGATTCCTGATATAGCCATGATCACATACCGAATTATTCCTGGAACTGACTCAAAACTTTCCAAAGCACCGCTGATTTTCATATTATAATATCCCAATATCCATTGAAAAGCAAAAAGTCCAACGGTGGAAGGAACCAACAGCTTGCGTGTTTTATCTCGAATAAATTCTTTTACATTATGCTTTTCCATATAATATCTGACTGTCATACCAGACACCGTAAATAACAAAGCCATCATCCAGGGATATACAAAATATTGAAAAGCATCCTGCAGCTGCTGTTCTTTAAACGGACCGATTACTCCAAACGGCTGGACACCGTTATACATATAAATCACGTGATAAATTACAACAATGCAGACCGTGATCCAGCGAATATTATCCAGATATATTCTTCTTGTGTTATCCATATTTTCCCACCTTTGCAATTATTTTTAACATATTTTAGCATATAAAAAGTGGCCTTACGACCAACTTCCCTTAACATTATCTACTCAATGTTGTTAAAAATCGTTGCATTATGCTATCCCTTTATTCACAGCTTATTCTATTTCTTCTCATAAAAAAGATGCCAGGATTTCTCCTGACACCTCACAATTGGTCTTCTTACCCTACCTACGGCTGTCTGTGAATGTCAGAAATCAACTTCTGTGCATCATAGGTCACTCCTCTTTCATTGTCCTAAAATTTTGTTTATCATATTCTGTTTGCCTTTCGTGTATGCGACCCTGTCATCTGCATACTTACTTTCAAGTTCTTCCTTTAATTTTTCATACTGCAATGCCACATTCTCATTGGCATTAAGATAATCCCTGAAATGAATATAATTCTTCCATTCGGTTCCGTTCCATTTTACAATATGAATATGATGTGTTCTGATATCCGCCTCCATATCACCCATTACATAAAGGACCTGATGTTCGACATCTGAACCGCGGTAAAAAATCCCTTCCTTCTCTAACTGCTCATTATGTGACATTATTTTCTCAAAGTCAGTTACCCCAACAGCAATATCAATAATCGGTTTTGCTTTGATTGCCGGTATTGCTGTACTCCCAATATGCTGTATATCAATAGCATCATCACACAATATGGATTTAAGTGTTTTGATTGTTTGAACAGCAACATCATCCCACTGTTTATCATGTGGCTCAAGCTGCACGGTTCCTCTTCTTAATCCCAATGACATAGCAATCTCCTTAATATTATATCATAGCTACATATTATTCCGCCATCTTTTTCAAAACATATGTTCATGACAGTTACTCCTGGCTTATCTATTCTGACCATCCCTTATAAATGGTTTCTTGATTTCTTTACTTAACAACTGACTGTATGCTTCTACCTTACGAAATGTGTTTCCTAACATTTCCCGATTCCTATATTCTCTAATAGCTTCCATATCAAACTCCGCATATAAAATCCCCTCTGTCTTATCGTCAGCCAGCAAAACTGTGTTATCAACACAGTTTCCATTTCTATCCCAACAAATGGGATTAAATGCACAGGAACATCCAGCATTATCTCCATTCGGATTTGCCATAGCAACTGCGACCATATTTTCATATGCTCTTGTAGAAAGTGCACTTACTCTTGGCTGCATAGAACCACAATCATTCGGTACAAGAATAACCTCTGCACCTTTCAGCATCAGTATTCTTGCGCTTTCCGGATACTCTCTGTCATAACAGATCATAATGCCTAATTGTGTTCCTTCAAAATCGCACACCTTAAACTCTTTCCCTGACTCAACATTTTTTTCATCTGCAAAATCACATGTATGTACTTTAGAATACTTCATCAATATATTACCCGATTTGTCGATAACAAAGGCTGAGTTCTGCGGTTGTTTATTGCCTTTTGTAAACGCAGTAAGTACTACGCCTACTTTATATTTTTTAGCATTCTCACATATTTTTGCAATTCTTAGATCATCATCTGCAATGCTTTTTTCATATGACATAGGCAAATCATATCCTGTAATAAAACATTCCGGCAGCAAAAGAATATCTGCCTGGTTTTCCGAAGCCTCTTTCATTGCCATAATGATACTTTCAATGTTCTTATCTATTTGTGCATGAATGGCACGTTTTTGTAATATTGCAACCTTAAACATTTTTATTTCCTCCTTGAAAAATTCCACTTCCCTGGAGAAGTTGATACCCTTGTTCTTTTCATCTCTTTACGCCAATCTCAATATTATGACTGCAGAATTCTTCACCGAGCATTTTTATCCGCATGCTATCTACCCTTAAATTCCTTCTCTATATGACAATGTTCCTGTTTGGCAGCCAACTTAAAACTGTAAAGCGGACATTCAGATTCCGTTTTCGCTTCTTTCTCATGAACACAGGTTGCGTTACAACTGCTTTCAAAGTCCAGTTCGATAATATATGGCATCCAATCTATAATTCGCAGAAAATCTTCACAGCCAAAATTATTATCATAAAAATTCAATATCGTACTAAGGGCAGTACCATGGGTTCCTATAACAATATCTTTATCCGTATTATCTGACAAAATCTCATTCAGTGCCTCTATGTTACGATTTTGCACCATAGCAATAGACTCTCCGCCTTCTTCATGATAATTATGGTCAGCCCATCGTTTCCGGAACATTCCGTGGTTGTTTCCATCAGGTCCCTTTTCACGCTCCCTCAATCTCTCATCTGTTATAATCTCTTTTGTGAAAAAATCTGCTGCCTCTGCAATGGTTTCCACGCTACGTTTATACGGACTGCAATAAAACGCATCTATTTTCTTATCCTTCAAAAATCCCAGCACAATTGCAGAATCTTTCTTACCTTCTTCCGTCAAAGGTCTTGTCCTGTCATCTTCCCAATCGTGTTCCGGCTGCGCGTGACGGACGAAATAAACTCTTGTCATTTGATCAGCTCCATTTCATCTACCATTACCTTTACAGGCTTTCTCTTAGGAATAATCCTAACCGTTCCATCACCTGCTCATCTCAAGTATTCTTTTACTTCCATCTGTAATTCGTCACTGAAGTCTGATAAATCATCATATGTAATTACTTTCAGTCTAATAAGCCGAACAATATCCCATATCACCTCTGACTTACTCATCTCCA
>OMDK01001223.1_pt1 | contig 10191 bp, 8 predicted proteins | sample 1645201 | NCBI WGS metagenome assembly OMDK01 (sample SAMEA103958151, study PRJEB25191) | human gut metagenome
GTGCCATTTGTGATAAATCAGAACAGATACAGCATACTGGACAGATCTGTCGAGAACAATGGGCTTCTGAAGCAGACATACGCATCAGGCAAGGGACTCATATGCTTCTCGCCTCTGGCACAGGGAATGCTGACAGACAGATATCTGAAGGATATGCCGGCGGACAGCAGGGCAGTGAAGGACGGAAGATTCCTTCATGAGGATCAGGTGCTTGAAACTAGACCTCTCCTCAACCAGTTAAATGAGATCGCAGCCGGATATGATATGAAGCTATCAGAGCTTGCCATCGCATGGCTGCTGAACAAGCCGGAGGTCACAACAGTGCTGATCGGTGCTTCAAAGCCTGAGCAGATCATCAGCAATCTCAAGGCTGTTGAAAAGCAGGCACATACAGTCATGACCGATGACGAATTACAGAAGATCGAGGATGCCGTTGCAGCATTTGAAAGATCATAAAATAGGCAAAACTTTTTTTATACCCCCTCGCAGGAGAAGCCGGATAGAGCTTCTCCTGTTTTTTATATCTGTGCAGACGTTGGGAGAAGTCTGTGCTGTTACAAATACATAAAAGTATGGTATTATATCACACAGAATCTATGTTACGGAGAAAAATTGTGAAGGAATATATAAATGAAGCGCTTGAAAAATATACAGAGAAGGGTACATACCCATGGCACATGCCGGGACATAAGAGACAGCCGCTAGAAGAGCCGGACAACTTCTGGAATGGGGTGTATGCGCATGATTTCACTGAGGCAAAGGATCTTGACGACATGCATGAGCCGGAGATGTTCATAGCGGACAGTCTTGCCGAGATGAGGAAGGTGTATGGAACATTTGCAACATATATGCTGGTGAACGGTTCCACATCCGGACTTATGACAGCTATACACGCCACCTGTCACAGAGGAGACGTGATACTTGCGGCAAGAAACTGCCACAAGGCGGTGTACAACGCTATCTGTATGTTGGAGCTTGAGCCCGAGTATATAGTGCCGGATTATGTGAGTATGAGCTGGCCTGACGGTGTGGGTCAGAATGAAGTCGGAGCAATATCGAATGGAATGTCAGATGATGGAGAAGATGACTGCGAAATATCGCAAATGATGGCTCCAGGCGATGAAGATGATCGTGAAATGTCAGAGAGGACAGACATACTGGGTGACATATCGCCGGATAAGCTGGAGCTTGCTCTTAAGGAATTGGTAGCAGATGGCAGAAAGCCAAGAGCGGTGATAATCACATCGCCGACATATGAGGGTGTCATATCTGATATAAGGACCATAGCTGGGATAGTACACAGGTATGGAATATATCTCATTGTGGACGAGGCACAGGGAGCACATCTGAACTTCATGGAAGGACATGAGACTGCCATGAAGCAGGGGGCAGATATTGTCATCGAGAGCCTGCACAAGACCATGCCGGCACTCACACAGACATCACTTCTTCATGTGATGAATCCTGAGCTTGATGAGAGGGTTAGAAGATATCTGCAGATATTCCAGACATCTTCGCCTTCATATATATTTATGCAGAGCATGGAGAAGGCAGTTGCATTTGGCGCAAATAACAGAGATGAATTTGCCAGGTATGGGCGGAGGCTTGAGGCATTTGCCGGGAAATGTGATGGGCTCAGAAATATACGGCTGTTCAGACCTGATGCTTCCTCAGTGAAAAATGATGAGATCTGTAATGCGTGTAAAGTGTTCGACCATGATGAGGGCAGGCTGGTATTTGTCGTGAGACCGGGAACTGTAGACGAGTCGGGACAGAAATTTACAGGGGTTATGCTTGCTGAAATTCTGGCGGACAGGTATGGGTTGATTGTTGAGATGGCATCGTTGAGTTATGTCATTTGTATATCATCTGTTGTGGACAGTGCAGACAGTTATGATATACTATTTAATGCGGTGGCTGAGATAGACGGGAACCTTGGCTATGAGCCGGATAAAACAGACCTGCAGGAGCTGGATATCATATCCTGCAGAAGGTCAGCTATGCCGCCGGGAACCGCGTGGGACAGACCAGTGGAGAGCGTGCCGATTGAGGGTGCGGCTGGAAAGGTGTCGGGGGCATTTGTATATGCATATCCGCCGGGAATACCTGTGCTGGCGCCGGGAGAGGTCGTTGACCGGCAGGCGGTGAACGGAATAAAGTCCATGATAGACAGCGGACTTAATGTGGCAGGAGTCAATGACGGTTATATCAAAGTGCTGTGCGGAGAATGATATGTAGCATTATGATCTGGAAGGTTTGATAAGAATCACAATATAAATATGAAAGGTGTACATGTGCAGGAACAGCATATGGCAGGGTTAGGATATGAAAGGAATATTTATAACTATAGAGGGCCCGGACGGAGCGGGCAAGACCACACAGAGGGAGCTGCTTAAGGAATATCTGGAGAAGAAAGGCTATGACGTGCTGATAACCAGAGATCCGGGGGGAAATCCCATAAGTGAGGCGATCCGCGAGGTTATATTGAACAAGGATTTTACAGAGATGGGATATATGACTGAGCTGCTTCTGTATGCTTCGGCGAGAGCCCAGCTTGTGAAAGAGAATATCAAGCCTGCACTGGATGCCGGTCAGGCGGTGATTGCAGACAGATTTGTGGACTCATCCGCTGTGTATCAGGGAATCGGAAGAGGACTCGGAGTTGACACGGTGTATAAGGTAAATGAATTTGCACTTCAGGGAATCATGCCGGATATGACATTCCTCATGGATCTTGACGCCCAGGAGGGAATATCCAGAAAGAAGAACCAGGCTGAACTTGACAGAATGGAGAATGAAAAAATGGAGTTCCATCAGAAGGTCGTGGATGGATACCGCATGCTTGCGGATATGCACACTGAGAGAATAGTGAAGATAGACGCTACTTTACCTATTGATGAGATTCATGGTATAATAGAATCAGTCGAAAAGATAATTATTGGAGAAAGGGCTGATTTGCATGAAAAAAATAGATCATAATGCGCATTCAGTATATATGATGTACTATCATCTGATCATGGTAGTGAGATATCGAAGAAAAGTCATTGATAATCCAATTTCAGAAAGAGCAAAAGGGATATGGGAACATATTGCTCCAAGGTATGGGATTGTTCTGGAAGAATGGAATCATGACATTGATCATGTGTATGTAATGTTCCATGCACAGTCGAGAACGGAACTTAGTAAATTTATCAATGCCTGAAAAAGTGCCAGTAGTAGACTATTGAAAAAGGAGTATCCGGAAATCAGGGAAAAGCTTTGGAAAGAAGCCTTTTGGAGTCAGAGTTTCTGCCCTGCTGACAGCAGGAGGGAATCTGGTAGAAGTAATCCATCAAGACATTGAAACCCAAGGAGGGAAAAAGTATTGAACATAGCATATCGTTTCCAAATTTATCCGACAGAAGAACAGAAGATACTTCTTGGCAAAACATTTGGCTGTTGTCGTTTTCTGTATAATCAGATGCTTAATGATAAGATACGAGAGTATGCAAAAACGAAGAAAATGTTAAAAAATACACCGGCCATGTATAAAAAGGAATATCCATTTTTGAAAGAAGTAGATTCGCTGGCGCTGGCAAATGTCCAGCTTCATCTGGAAAAGGCATATAAGAATTTTTTTCGAGTCAATGGAAATATCCTGGTGGAAAGTAAGCGGATCCGGCTTCCTAAATTAAAATGGATCGCCATGAAAAAACACAGGGAGCCAGCAGAAGGCCTTCGCCTGAAATCAGTGACAGTCAGTATGGAATCATCCGGAAAATACTTTGCAAGCCTGCTTTATGAAGGATACAGCTGTGAAAACCAAGCTGCTGGACCGGATTACAGTACTGCAAAGATACTTGGGATTGATTATGCAATGCAGGGAATGGCAGTGTTTTCAGAAAAGGTTGAGACGGAAGAAGCAGGATTTTTTAGAAAAAATGAAAAAAGACTGGCGAGGGAACAGCGAAAGTTGTCAAGATGCGTACGGGGAAGTCATAATTATGAACTGCAGAAAAAGAAAGTTGCCAGATGTCATGAAAAGATACGAAATCAGCGAAGAGATCATCTACACAAACTTAGCCGAAAGATTGCAGACGGTTATGATGCGGCTGCAGTGGAAGATATCGATATGAAAGCAATGGGTCAGTGCCTGCATTTCGGAAAAAGCGTACAGGATAATGGATATGGAATGTTCAGGGAAATGTTAGACTATAAGCTGGCGTGGAAAGGGAAGAAAATGGTAAAGGTAGACCGTTTCTTTCCTTCCAGTAAAAAATGCTGTAAATGTGGAAGGATAAAGAAAGAGCTGAAATTATCCGAAAGAGTCTATCACTGTGAGTGTGGAAATAAGATGGACAGAGATCGTAATGCAGCAATCAACATCCGTGAAGAGGCAAGAAGGATGTTGACAGCATAAACTGTCCGTATCCGGACAATTGGATAATAAGAAAACATGCCCGTGTCCGGGCAAAAGAATCGCGGGGCACGCGAGGATAGCTTGTAGATACTTGGCTCAGTAGAGCCATTGAGCAAGAAGCCCCCACTTCAAAATCAGGGATTTAAGTGGTGGGAGCATGTCACGAAAGTATAAGGAGAATGCAAATGAAAAATAATTACAAACCACAGGTTCCAGATGTGATGGAGGTAACGATAAAATAAAGCGTCAGTTGGGAATTGGATTACAAGTATCGTCTATTACAATGACAATATTTTATATTATTTTGATGTATGTCTGGAAATTTACATTCCCAGAATTTAAAATACCCGTGATCATTGAAGTTATAATATGGATATCAGCGATAGTCAGAATTGTGATATGTATGTTTCCACAGAATAATTGGTGTACAGAACAAACATTCGAATAGTTCTGTACTTTTTTTTATTACTTTGTTATAATCATGCATAGATGAAAAGATAAGAGATATTTCATAAGGGAGAAGTTATATGGATCATTTTGAATTAGTATCAGAATATGAGCCAACTGGGGATCAGCCACAGGCAATCGAGAAGCTGACCAAAGGATTTCAAGATGGGAATCAGTTTGAGACGCTTCTTGGAGTGACTGGTTCAGGTAAGACATTTACAGTAGCAAACGTAATTGCCAACGTGAACCGCCCTACTCTTGTGCTTAGCCATAACAAGACATTGGCTGCACAGTTGTATGAAGAGATGAAAGGATTCTTCCCGGAAAATGCCGTGGAATATTATGTTTCATATTATGATTATTACCAGCCAGAAGCATATCTTCCGCAGACAGATACATATATAGAGAAAGACCTTGCCATCAATGAAGAGATAGACAAGCTGAGGCTGTCTGCCGTGTCTGCGTTGCTCTCTGGAAGAAAGGATGTCATTGTAGTGTCTTCCGTTTCATGCATTTACGGTATGGGTGGTCCTGCTGCCATGGCGCAAAGCGTGATAACGGTCAAACGAGGACAGGTTCTTTCGCGCAACATGTTCCTTCGCCGTCTTGTAGACTCGCTTTATGTGAGGAACGACTTGGAGCTGCAGCGTGGCAATTTCAGGGTTAAAGGCGACACAGTGGACATATTCATGGCATATAGCGACAACGTGTTGCGCGTTACGTTCTGGGATGACGAAATCGATTCCATCGAGGAAGTTGACTCTGTAACGTTCCACAAACTTGCATCATTCAACGAGTATCAGATTTATCCAGCCAATCTGTTCATTACTTCAAAGGAACAGACACAGGAAGCCATCAGCGAAATATCCAAAGATCTTGACGAACGCATTGAATTCTTTAACGAAATTGGCGACAACATTAAGGCACAGAGAATTAAAGAGCGTGTAGAATATGATATTGAGATGATAAAAGAGCTTGGACATTGTTCTGGAATAGAGAATTATTCAAGGTATTTTGACGGACGCTCGGCAGGTGACAAGCCTTATTGTCTTTTGGACTTCTTCCCTAAAGATTATCTCATGGTCATTGACGAAAGCCACGTCAGCGTGCCTCAAATAAGAGCAATGTATGGTGGCGACAGGGCACGCAAGCAGAATCTCGTGGAGTTTGGCTTCAGACTACCTGCAGCATTCGACAACCGTCCTCTGAAGTTTGAGGAATTTCAAGAAATGACAAATCAGGTGATTTACGTATCTGCCACTCCCGCAGACTTTGAACTGCAGGAAGCAGAAGGTGTCGTAGTGGAACAGGTGATACGCCCTACAGGACTGTTGGATCCGGAGATTGAAGTGAGGCCAAGCGAGAATCAGATTGACGACCTGATGAACGAAATACTGATGCGTTGCGAAAAAGATGAGCGTGTGCTGGTGACCACTCTGACAAAGCGTATGGCGGAAGAGCTGACTGAATATCTTTTGAACCATGAAGTGAGGGCAAATTATATACATAGCGACGTGGCAACTCTTGACCGTGTGAAGATAATGAATGATTTGCGGGCCGGTCTCTTCGATGTCCTGGTTGGTGTGAACCTTTTGCGCGAAGGACTTGATCTGCCGGAAGTGTCATTGGTTGCCATTCTCGATGCTGACAAAGAAGGGTTTCTGCGTTCTCATCGCTCGTTGACACAGACTGCGGGTCGTGCTGCACGAAATGTTAATGGCAAAGTCATCATGTATGCTGACACCATCACAGAAAGCATGCAATTGACAATCGACGAGACGGAACGTCGCAGAATGAAACAAATGGCGTATAACAAGGAACATCATCTCACGCCAAAGAAAATCGAGAAGGAAATCAAGACAAGCGCCCTGGGAGTCCAACGCAATGGCTCTAATGAAATGGAAACAAAGGTTGGACACAAGACCACCACGTACGCTCCATACGTTGAAAAAGATTCGTTGGCATTTGCAGCTGATCCTATAATGATGAAGATGAGCAAGGCTGAAATCGAGACAAGCATTGCCGACACTACGGAATTGATGAAGAAGGCTGCAAAGAATCTTGACTTCATTCAGGCTGCGCAATACAGAGATGAGATATTGCGCATGGAGAAATTATTGGATGAGAAGCGATAAACCATCATATTGGCGCTTAATCAGACAATTTGTCGATTTCCTCAATATCGATGTATCCTTGCATTACTGCATAAACCGTGAGTGCGCCCACACTTTTGCGCTTCAGCTTTTCCGTGATGTTCTTTCTGTGGGTAATTACAGTAGACAGGCTGATGCACAGCTTGTCAGCGATTTCCTTGTTGATATACCCACGCACAATATGAGTCAGGACCTCTATTTCCCTTGGAGACAAACCCTTTGACATTTCTTTTGCGGTGTGTTCAGGAAACTTGTTGCCATGTGCATGTGCACTCTGTTCAAGATGAAGCAGAGATTTTACGAGTTCACTTTCTGATACATTCACGTTAACGCTGTGGAATTTTTCCACTACCAGACTTGGTTCATTGGTGGATGTCAACACAATAGTCTTTTTCTTGTTATCTCTGAAGAACTGCAGGTTTGTGAACAATATGTGTTCGGTCACGAAGAAGTGATAGTACAATTGCATGTCATTTGTTTCCAATTCAGAAAACGAGCGGAAACAATCAACAGTAATTTCTGGCATTATGTCCTTCAATAATGATCTCAATCCAATTGCCGCAAAAGTGTTTGAATCAATGATTGCGACCTGTGGCTGCTGTGGTAGTGTGGAATGTGCTGTATTCATCAATTAAACGTGTTGAACTAATAATTGTACATTGATTAAATTATGCATGATGCTATAAAATTGCATGACAACATATGGATAATTGCATGACGATAATGGATTGTAGCATGACACATAAGGATTGTAACATATGAAAACAACAAGCAGGAGATAGTCGTTATCTCCTGCTATTATTTATTTGCCATAACAGATTCTGCTGTCAGGTCAGCTTTATGAGAAGAATCCCAACAATGCTCCTGCTGCTACAGCAGAACCGATCACTCCTGCCACATTCGGTCCCATGGCATGCATGAGAAGGAAATTATGGCGGTCGTATTCAAGTCCCATGTTGTTTGAGATACGTGCACACATCGGAACGGCACTCACTCCGGCATTACCAATCAGCGGATTTATCTTCTTGTGCCTTGGCAGGAAGATGTTCATGAATTTCACGAAAAGAATACCCGTAGATGAAGCAATGATGAATGCGAAAGCACCAAGAAGGAATATGAATACCGTATTCATCGTCAAGAATTCACTCGCCTGTGTAGAGCATCCTACAGTCAGACCAAGGAGAACAACTACGACATCATTGAGCGCACTTCCCGCAGTCTTTGCCAATCGTGTGGTCTTGCCAGACTCTTTAAGAAGATTTCCGAAGAAGAGCATTCCGAGAAGCGGAAGACCTGACGGCACCATGAAAGTAGTGAGCAGCAATCCAATGATAGGGAACATGATTCTTTCCAACTGGCTTACCTTTCTTGCAGGCTGCATACGGATGAGTCTTTCCTTCTTTGTGGTGAGAAGACGCATCAATGGAGGCTGGATAACAGGAACCAGCGCCATATATGAATACGCACATACAGCGATTGCTCCCATCAGGTTAGGACTGAGCTTGGAAGACAGGAAGATAGCCGTAGGACCATCTGCTCCTCCGATAATGGCTATGCCGGCAGCCTGGTTGGGTTCAAAGCCCAGAGCCAAGGCAATCATATAAGCTCCAAAGATTCCGAACTGGGCAGCAGCACCTATAAGGATAAGCTTAGGGTTGCTGATAAGTGCAGAGAAATCTGTCATCGCTCCGATACCCAAAAACACGAGTGGTGGATACCATCCCTGACGCACGCCCTGATAGAATATGTTGAGTACGGAGTTGTCTTCATACAATCCTATCTCAAGTCCGGCATCTGCACGGAAAGGTATGTTACCCAAAACTATACCTAAGCCTATAGGCACCAACAGCAACGGTTCGAAATCCTTCTTGATTGCCAACCAGATGAAGAAGATTCCAACAACGATCATGATGATGTTTCCCACTGTGGCATTGGCAAAACCAGTAAAGGAAAGGAATTCATTAAAGTTGGAAACTATGAAATCTATAATGTTCATAATGTTCTATTCTATATTTTATAATAACTCGAACTATCTTGAACCTTTATCAGGCGATTGTTATCAAAGCGTCACCTTCCATAACGGTATCGCCCTCTTTCACGAGAACAGAGCTAACGGTACCAGACACCTCAGCCTCTATGTTGTTCTGCATCTTCATTGCCTCAAGAATGATGACAGCATCACCGGCTTTAACGGTGTCACCCACTTTCACCTTCACTTCCGTGATAGTTCCTGGCAATGGTGCTCCGACCTTCGTTCCGGCTCCTGCCGCCGGCTTGGCTGCAACAGGTGCCGGAGCCGGAGAAGCGGCTGCTGCAGGTGCTACACTTGCAACCGGTTTCTTCACAGCTATTGGATGCTTAGGCATTGTCGAGGCATGGATAGGCTCTTTCAGCTCCACCTCAAACTCGATGCCATTGACCTTGACTTTTGCGATATTGCCTTCCACTTCAACGATTTCTACATCGTAATCTACACCTTGTACTTTATATTGATATTTGTTCATGATTTTTTATGCTGTTATTAAATTGTACAATCATTAAAAATGTTTCTCTTCGATATGGGCATTCCACATAGTGCTATGCGGCTTGATGGTAATGATATTGCTTTCATTGTCATGCACATCATCCAGATATTGCTTGAGAGCCATTGATATCACGGCAATATAGACCTCTTTATCAATACCCGACGACTGCAGACCGTCCTTCAATATCACTTTTGTCTTGTGTCCAGTCTCTGCGATCACCTCTCCGGCAGCTACGGCAGCCTTTACAGGCTGTATGTTCTTTGCCTTCTTGATGGTCTGCTTGTGAGACATGAATATACCCAAAACACGGAAGAAAACATAAAGCAAGGCAAGGCAAGAGAATACGATTCCCATTGACAGGATGGCAATGCCAAATCCGTATGGATCTTCTCGTTTCAGTTTAGCCACTTTTGATTCACCTTCTTTCAACAAGTTGTTCGTACCAGGAGTCACTTCTGCCGGGCTTTTGATTTCCCATTTCACAGAGCCGTCCTTTTCTCTGGCAAATGAGCAATCATCCTTCAGAGCAGGTACGCTGACTGAATCAATCAGGTCAACAGCATTACCGTCATAGATGGCAATCCACATCGGCTCGTTTGGCATAGCCTTCTCGCCGATATAGAAAGAACCTTCGGCTCTATGTGAATCAAGATAGAACACGACATGA
>OMDK01001232.1_pt1 | contig 10151 bp, 7 predicted proteins | sample 1645201 | NCBI WGS metagenome assembly OMDK01 (sample SAMEA103958151, study PRJEB25191) | human gut metagenome
TATATAAAAACATTATAAAGCCTTTAGATAGAGCTCGTTATCCCGAACTGAGGTATATTTTATTCGAATTTTATTCGTACTTTTGCGTCTGACATTCAGAATTTAGCTTGTTTTCTAACTGCAGCACTTAGGTGAGTGAAAGTTCTTGGATGGAAAAATCCTGAGTCATTTTTGTAGCTTGGGTGCTTATGGAATAAATGAGTGTTGCGGAATTTGGGTGTGCAAAATATAAAATTAAAATATGAACTCTGATGAACAAATTCTCTACGAACTGCTGAAAGCCGGTGATGAGAAAGCATATGGCATTCTTTACAGGAACCATTATGCCATATTGTGTCATTTTGCCAATTTCTATCTACATGATAGATTTTCTGCAGAATCTGTTGTGGAAGATGTTATCTACCACTTATGGGAAAATCGTGAAAGTTTGAATATCACCAAATCCATCAGAAGCTATTTAGTAATGGCTGTAAGGAATAAGTGTCTTGACACGCTCAAGCTTAAGAGAAACCAAAATGAAAAGCCCATATCTAGCTTGTCGGATAAAGCTGGCTATTATATGGATAGCCAAACTGCCGGTGATTCTCCTTATGGAACTCTTCTCTCCAAAGAGCTAGAGGAAAAAGTAATCCAGGCTATTGAAGCTCTTCCCGCCGAATGCAGGCAGGTGTTCTTAAAAAGCAGGATGGAAAACAAGAAAAACAAGGAAATTGCAGAAGAATTAGGCATTTCTGTCAATACAGTAAAGTATCATCTCAAGAATGCACTCAAGATATTGCGAGAGAAACTGGAGCACTATCTTATAGCTTTATCCTTATTTTTGTTAATGAACTGAAAAAGATATATTTTTCACAACACTTCTTTACCACAACATCGTCAATAAGTAAAACGTATCAAGAATATGAACAAAATACAATTTGAAGAATTAGCTATAAGATATTTTACCGGTGATCTCGATTCAGAAGGAATCCTTCTTCTTGAAGACGAAATCCGTCAGTCTAAGGAAGCTAAAAAAACATTTGATGAACTGAAGGAAATCTGGGCAGCCAGTACTACCCATGATGAGCTGGACAGCTACGACTACAAGGCTGCCTACCAGCGTTTCTTGCATAAGATTTCAGAAGGCTCAGATGAAACAGATGAGGATCAGAAGGAAGAGAATCCTCGTTTCTACCATATATATAGGTGGATTGGCGGTATAGCAGCCTCTCTCCTTATATTGTTTGGTGCCACCTATCTGTCTTATCAGCAAGGACAGAAGAATCTGCAGAGCACCTTTGCTGATATCGTTGTTGCCACTCCTAATGGCTCCAGTACCAGTGTTAACTTGCCGGACGGCTCCATTGTGAAGCTTAATGGAGGTTCCAGTATTTCATATTCGCAAGGATATGGAGTGGATAGCCGTATCGTCAATATAGAAGGTGAAGGATATTTTGAGGTCAAGAAGGATAGTACCAAGCCATTTATCGTCAACTCTGCCAACATCATCGTCAAGGTGTTGGGTACAAAGTTCAACTTCTGTGATTACCCACAGGAGGAACAGGCTCTTGTAGCTCTTGATGAAGGCAAGGTGAACATGACAAGCGTTGCATCGAAGCAGGAAATCACCTTGCTTCCGAACCAGCATGTGGTGCTTGACAAGAAAACCGGTACCATGACATTGCAGGATACAAAAACTCTGGTTAACAAAGGTCAGTGGACCAAAGGTGTCATTGCCTTTAATGGCGAGTCTCTCAAGGACATAGCAGCTGTATTGGAAAGATGCTATTCTATCAAATTCAAGATATCTCCATCTAAGCAGAACTCACTCCATTTTTATGGTGTTTTTTACAGAAACAGTCAAAATGTGTATGATATCATGGAGGCGCTTGCTGCAACAGGAAAGTTCACCTATAAAATAAGTGGTAAGACTATCATTATTCAGTAGGAAATTGAGGAAAAAAAGTTTTTTTAGAAAAAATATGCTTTTTCACTACCCCTTTTGCAAAATACATCGTCTATAAGCCAAATTTAGCAACAACATTAACAACTTAAACGAAATTTGTTATGGATAAAAAACAAATCTTTCTAACTGCTGCTGCCTTGTGCTTGAACATGAGCATTTCGGCTCAGAGCGTGAATTTGCAGAATGTCACGGTAAAGCAGGCACTTAACAAGTTGCAGCAGACTTGCGGCTATTCTTTTGTTTATGAAGCAAAAGACCTAAACACCAGCAAACGTGTTTCTGTCAATGCATCCAATTGCGCAGAAGCTATTGGACAAGTCCTTAAAGGTCAGGGGGTAACCTATACCATGAAAGGAAAAAATGTCATTATTTCAAAGGCTTCTGTCAAGCACGAAGGTACTCAGCAGGTGGGAAACCAGCGACGTGTAAAAGGTGTCATCAAGGACGGAAACGGTGAACCTATCATCGGTGCTACCGTTAGAGTAAAGGGACATGAGAGCAATGGAACCATTTCTGATCTTGATGGTAATTTCTCGCTTGAGGTATCTCCTGGTGATGAGCTGGAAGTTTCTTATGTAGGTTACAGCACAAAGCTCATCAAAACAGGCAACTCATCATTACTTAGTGTGATCATGAAGGAAGACAAAAAGTCTCTTGAGGAGATTGTTGTGGTGGGCTATGGTACGCAGAAGAAAGTTTCCGTAACAGGATCCATGGCATCTACCAAGGGTGATGACCTGGCAGCTGTTCCTACTCCTAACATTACCAATACATTGGCTGGCCGTCTCCCTGGTCTTATCTCCTACAACCGTAGTGGTGAGCCTGGTTATGATGACGCTGGTCTTCTGATTCGTGGTGCCAGTACAATCGGCAATGCATCTCCTTTGCTGGTTGTGGATGGCGTGGCTGACCGCGCCGGTTCTTTGGGACGTCTGGATCCTAATGATATTGAGAGTATCACCATCTTGAAGGATGCATCGGCTGCTATCTACGGTTCCCGAGCAGCCAATGGTGTCATTCTGGTAACCACCAAACGTGGTTCAAAGGGTGATTTCAAGGTTCAATATACTGGTAATGTGGGTGTCAGCTCTCCTACAGTATTACCTGAGATGTGTAACTCATGGCAGTATGCAGAGTTGCTGAATGAAATCACTCCAGGTAAGTATTCTGCAGAAGAAATTCAGAAGTTCAAGGATGGAAGTGATCCTTTGAACTATCCTAATATTGATGCATTTGACCTGATGCTCAAGCCTGCTGTTCAAACCCAGCACAATGTTTCTGCCAGTGGCGGCGGCAAGACCGTATCGTATTATGTTTCTCTTGGTTATCAGTATCAGGATAACTATTACAAGAATAGTGCCAGCAACTATAACCAGTATAACTTAAGATCAAATATTGACATCACTCCTTCGGATCTCTTGAAATTCAGCGTGAATGTAGCCTTCCGTCAGGAAGACCGCAACTCTCCTGTTACCGGTTCAGAAGATATCTGGCGCTATCTTATCAAATATAATCCGATGGTGAATGTCTGGTATCCTGGTACCAACTATGGTACGGTATCTTCCAAGCAGGATAACTTCGCACCTGCCACCGGTATGGATGATACAATGGGGTATCAGCGGGACCGTCGTTCTTATCTGAACGCTGACCTCACCATGCATCTGGAGATGCCTTGGTTGGCAAAGGGGCTCTCTGCCGATGCAGGATTCTATGTGGACCGTTCTGATGTATTCTATAAGAATTTCCAGAAGAAGTTCTATCTCTATTCGTATGAGAACAATGACTATGTTCCTGTACAGCAGGGGCAGAATGTCTTGTCGGAGAACATGCACCAGACTTTGGGTATCACCATGAATGCCCGAATCAATTACAAGCGTACATTCAATTTGGTACACAATGTAAGTGCGTTTGTTGCGTGGGAGCAATACAAGAGCCGCTACGACTATCTCTCTGGTCGTCGCCAGGACTTTGTTTCTACTTCCATTGATGAGCTTTTTGCCGGTGATTCCAATTCAGCAACCAATGACGGAACTGCATCCGAAACAGCCCGTCTCAACTACTTTGGTCGTGTAGATTACGACTATGCTGGCAAGTACCTCTTCCAGTTCAACTGGCGTTATGACGGTTCCGAGAATTTCCCTAAGGGTAACCGCTTCGGATTCTTCCCTGGTGTATCCATGGGTTGGCGCATTTCAGAGGAGAAGTTCTGGAAAGAACATGTCAAGTGGATGGACTACTTCAAATTGCGTGCTTCATGGGGCCAGATGGGTAATGACAAGGTTTCTGCATTCCAGTATGTAACTGCCTATACATTCAGCAATCCTGGTGTGTTTGGTGCCAATGGTGGAAAAGCAAATACAGGTTTGCGTCTCAACCGTACCGCCAATCCTAACATCACATGGGAGGTGGCTGATACATGGAACGTTGGTATCGAGTCTAAATTCCTGGATTACTTCAACTTTGAGGGTGACTTCTTCGTAACCAAGCGTAGCAATATCCTCACAGCTCGCAATGCTGCGATTCCAGAGTATGCAGGTCTTTCGCTTCCTGATGAGAACATCGGTAAGTGCAAGAGCATCGGTACAGAACTTACCCTTGGTTACAATCGTCAGCTCAACAAGGACTGGGGACTTCATCTGAGTGGTAACTTCAGTTACAGCCATGGTACGATAGATTATATCGACGAGCCTGCAGAAACCTTGGAATGGCAGCGCCGTACAGGCAAGACCATTGGTACACAGGGCAGCAACTATCTGATGTATGAGTCTATCGGTATTTTCCGTACCCAGGATGATCTTGATTCCTATCCACATCTTTCTGATGCACGTGTAGGTGATGTCAAGTTCAGAGATGTGAATGGTGATAAGAAAATCGACGGTGATGACAAGGTTAGAATGGACAAGCCTGCTGTACCTGAAATCATGTATGGCATCAACATCGGTACCACCTACAAGAACTGGAGTCTTAACATGTTGTGGCAGGGTGCGGCCCGAGTATGGCAATATACCTTCATGGAGGCTGGTATCATTGGTAACTTTACCAAGGATTTCTATGACAACCGTTGGACGGAGGACAATCCTAATGCCAAATATCCTCGTACCTACAACCGTGATGCAACGGTTACCGGTGGTGGTAACTACCGTAACTCATTCTGGCTCAACAATGCATCCTATCTGCGTTTGAAGAGCATTGAATTGGCATACAACTGTCCTAAGAGCTGGTTCAAGGGCACTCCAATATCTGGTGTCCGCCTCTGCTTGACGGGTTATAATCTTCTTACCTTTACTGGTATCAAGAATATCGACCCTGAGACACAGGAGAACAGTCAGGGATGGGCTGCATGGAACACTCCACAGTCTAAAGTGTACAATTTCGGAATTAACGTCACATTTTAATTAGAAGAATTATGAAACTATATATTAAGTACCTTACTATAGGATTGATGGCTACCACGATGTTGGCTTCATGTGCTGATATTTTGGACAAAAAGCCTTTGACTGAAATCTCTGACAATGACCTCTGGTCGGATCCTGCTCTCTTGAAGGCATTCGTCAATTCAAGATACAATCAGGTGGGAGTTAATGGTGCAGAATCCATGCAAAGTTCTATTGTGGATGAAACGGAACTTACCTGGTTGCGCGGTTGCGAGACTCATAACTTTGCCCGTTTGAGTCCTACTGACCTAGGTAGAATGAACGGTGCCTGGTGGGGATGGGACAATCGTTCCTGGAGTACCAAGTGGACCAATATTTCCAACTGCAACATCTTCTTTGAGCGTGTGGACAATGTAGGTTTCACTGACGAGACTGAAAAGACGAAGTTGGTGGGACAGGTACGATTCATCCGTGCCTTTGAGTATTGGGATCTTATTGCCAGATGGGGTGCCATGCCTATCATTACCAAGAGCTTTTCTATCAACGATCGTGAAGAAATCGTAGGACAGAAGCGCAATACGTATAAGGAATGTATTGATTTCCTGGTTAGAGAATTGGATCAGGCTGCCAAGGAATTGCCGGCTAACTGGAGTGGAGATGACTATGGACGAGCAACCAGCGTTGCCGCTTTGGCTCTCAAGTCCCGTATCCTGCTTTATGCAGCAAGTCCTCTTATGAATGAGGACGTCAAGATTCCGGAGGTGGGATATACCACCCCGGAACCTGACAGATGGCAAAAGGCTGCCAAGGCTGCAACAGAAGCACTGGATGCAGCACAGGCCGCTGGATATGAGCTTTACAACCTGAATGGTGATCCTTCTAAGAATTATCAGATGATATTCATGGACAATACCGCAGCAAACAAGGAAACCTTATTTGCCCGCATGGGTACCAACAGTGCTGGCGGTGAGAGTATTTCCAGCTGTGACCAGTATAACAATCCTAACGGATATGGTGGATGGGGTGGCAACTGTCCTCTTCAGGAGCTGGTGGATGCCTATGAAGTGGTAAAGGATGGTGTTGCCAGCAAGTTCGACTGGAACAATCCGGACGAAAAGGCAAATCCATATGCCAACCGTGATCCTAGATTCTATGCCACTATCTTATATGATGGAGCCAAGTGGATGACCAGAAATGTGGAAACCTACTTCGATGTTGACAGCAATGGCAATATCACTGGTGGTGGAAAAGACACCAAGTTTGGCAATGACAGTTGGAATGCTTCTCCTACGGGCTACAATATGAAGAAGTTCATGGATGAGGGCTATGCCTTGAACTCATGGAACTTCTGTGCCCGCAACTGGATCCACCTCCGTATGGCAGAGTTATATCTCAATAAGGCTGAAGCGCTGTTTCACACAGGTGACGAAGAAGGTGCTAGAGAAGCATTGAAGCCAGTAAGACAGCGTGCAGGAATGCCTGCTGTCACAGCTACAGGTGCTGATCTGCTGGAGGCTATCAAGAACGAGCGCCGCATTGAATTCGCTTTTGAGGAGCATCGTTACTTTGATGTACGTCGCTGGAAGGAAGCTCCTAAATACTTCGGTTCTACCGTTCATGCCATCACTATCAAGAAATATCCTGATGGAAAGAAGACATATGAGGTGGATAAGTTGAGAAGTGATGTGGGTGGTGACCGTAAATGGGATGACAAGATGTACTGGTTGCCTATCTCGAAGTCTGAGATGGATAAGAATCCAAATCTCGTACAGAATCCTGGATATAACAAGTAAATATATATCAGTATGAAGAAAACAGTCATAACTTTAGTTAGTTTGTTCATGGTTTTGGTTAATAGCGTCTGTGCCCAGGAGAAGCAAAGCTTCCGCGAGTGGGCACAGACCCCACCTATGGGTTGGAATAGTTGGGATTGCTATGGACCTACAGTTACAGAGAAAGAGACAAAGGCCAATGCCGATTTCATGGCTGAGAACCTGAAGCAGCATGGATGGGAATATGTCGTGGTGGATATCCGCTGGTTTATTGCCAACGACAAGGCTGGAGGATACAATGAGAGCAATCCAGTTTATGTCATCGATAATTATGGTAGATATCAGCCTGCCGAGAACCGTTTCCCATCTTCTTCCAATGGAAAAGGATTCAAGGCACTGGCAGACTATGTGCATGGCAAGGGCTTAAAGTTCGGTATCCATATCATGCGCGGTATTCCTAAGGTGGCTGTGATGCGTCATCTCCCGATTAAGGGAACGAACGGCATTACTGCTGACCAGATTTACAGTGAGGAAGGTAGATGCAAGTGGTTGAAGGACAATTATACAGTGGATGCTTCCAAGCCTGGAGCACAGGAATACTACAACTCCATATTTGAGATGTATGCAGAGTGGGGAGTGGATTTCATCAAGATTGACGACCTGTCTGCACCAGACTATCATCAGCCTGAAATCGACATGATCAGAAAGGCTATCGACAAAACCGGCAGGCCTATCGTGCTCAGTACCTCTCCAGGTGAGACTCCTGTAGCAGCAGCCAAGCATGTGGACAGCCATGCCAACATGTGGAGAATGGTAAACGATGTATGGGATGTATGGAAGGACTTTACACATCTTGTAAAGGTTGCCCATGATTGGTATCCATATATCGGTGAGGGAACCTGGCCTGATTGTGACATGATTCCGCTCGGTCATATTGCCATTCGTGGTGAAAGAGGAGAAGACAGAATGACTCGTCTTACCAAAGATGAGCAATACTCACTGATGACATTCTTTAGTATTTTCCGCTCCCCTTTGATGTATGGTGGTGACTTGCCTTCTATTGATCCTTTCACATTGTCATTGCTTACCAACAAGGGAGTATTGAAGATGCACAGAGATGGTACTAGTGTCAAGGAATTGTTTAATGATGAGCAGAAGCTTGCCGTTACTTCTAAGGACAAAAACAGTGGTGCAACCTATCTGGCTATCTTCAATCTTTCTAATAAGACACAAAAGATCCAGGTTCCAATGAGCTCTATTGGTATCAAGGATACCAAGCGTGCAACCTTGCTATGGTCTAACAAGCAGGTAGGAAAGGTAAAGGGAAAAGTTAGTGTAACTCTCAATCCTCATGCATGTACATTATACAAGCTTGATTAAGGTTGAGAATTTAAAAAATAATTTAGTATTATAATACATGCCTGAACAATAGCTTGTTGTTCAGGCATGTTCGTAGAAAAAACTCTACGAATATGAAGAAAATCTTTATTTTAATTCTCGCATCCATATTTATGGAAGCTCCATTGTATGCACAAAAGTATTCTATGCAATCTCCTGATGGACATATTGCCTTGACGATCTCAAACCAACAGCAGTTAACCTATTCTGTACAGCTGGATGGGAAAACACTTATCGCACCATCTCCTATGGGATTTCAGTTGAAAGACGAAAAAGAAATGAAAGGCAACTTTATCGTAGAAAATGATGCTAAAGTTAAGAGTGGCATAGAGTCCTGGATACCTGTTGTACGAAATAAGCATGCAGAATGCAAAGTTCCTTGCCAAGAGCTCACATTGAATCTGAAGGAAAATGGTGACCAATATCGTCGCATGGATGTTGTATTCCGTGTAATGAATGATGGCGTAGTGTTAAAACTTGGAAAAACGGACAAAATTATGTCTAAATCCCTTGGAAAAACGGACGGAATATAGTACTTTTGCCTTGGAAAAACGGACAAAATGCATCCGTTTAATATTAGAAAAGAGGACAAAAAATGATTAAGCGTAAGATAGACAGATATTTAGCTGACTTTTTCGATACCCATAAGAAAGCGTTGATGTTGACAGGAGCAAGACAGATAGGGAAAACATATTCTATCCGTCGTTTCGGTCATGAACATTTTGAAAGATTCGTTGAAATCAATTTCATTGAAAATCCGGGTTTGGTAAAGGTCTTCAGCAAGGCGAAGAACTGTCAAGACATCTTGTTGCGTCTCTCCACAGTGACCAGCCAGGATTTAATAAAGGGTAATACTCTTGTGTTTTTTGATGAAGTGCAGGAATGCCCGGAAATTGTAACTGCCATCAAGTTTTTGGTGGAGGAGGGGAGTTATCGCTATATTTTAAGTGGTAGCTTATTGGGTGTGGAAATTAAGAATCTCCGTTCAGCTCCAGTGGGATATCTTCCTTGTGCCGCTGCTGTTTCCTCCACCAGTTGGTCTGTATTGGTATCTCCATAGCCACTGATGATGACGTTGCTGACCTTGCTTTGAGGGGCACAGCCATCAATATTGATTTTTGCCACCGTTGCCTTGAATCCTGGTTGCTTGGCTGCAGCAAATGCCTTCTCGAAATCCACGCCTGCTGATTGGAACAGACGTTGGGTGGCAGGAAGGCTGATCCAACCTTGAAGTGCCACTTTGTCTGCATTTCCCTTGTCGGATACTAAACTAAGGTTCTTGCTTCCCCAAGATGCCTCTACTACGTTCCATCCGTAGGAAGCAGGTTGGGTGTTGTGGATAACCAGAACGCCTGCAGCATCTTGACGGCTGGCCTCTTCAAACTTGTTGATTTGCTAAATTTTGAAGAATTCATGAAGGGCTAATCAAGTTTTTCGAGATTTCTTTGCAGGTTTCTAAAATTAATCGCAAGTTCAGCATAGAACTGCAATTTCTGGTAGATGAGAATAAATAATCTAATACCAGAAAACACCGAGGGGTTTGGGGGAGAGAAGCCCCCATCAGAAGAAATTTCAGCTAGCGATGCAAGATAAAGTACAATATGGCATTCTTATTTATAATATATTATACTTTTATTGAACTTTTCTTTGAGTTTTGTCATA
>OMDK01001240.1_pt1 | contig 10099 bp, 10 predicted proteins | sample 1645201 | NCBI WGS metagenome assembly OMDK01 (sample SAMEA103958151, study PRJEB25191) | human gut metagenome
TACCCATAAGGAACTCCATAGACAGATAATAAACTGTCTTGACGTTCTTCTTCTCATACTCCTTGTGTGTAGCAATCCATCTGTCAATGATGTCGTCCTTTACTGCGTAGCTGACTGCCTGGAATACCTGCTGTGGAGTAGCCTCCTCGATAGGCTTGCGGAAAAGGGTCTTTACGTTAGTAATGACTTCCTTCTTGAAGCCTTCCTTATCGAAATCTGCTAACATCTTCATCTGATTCATTCCCTCCTTGGATAAATAGATATAATTTTTTCCATTTTCACTGTTTCATTCTATCATCAACCTTTTTTTTTAACAATACATGAGAAAAAATTTGTTAAATAACACTATAAAATTAGACTATGGTCAAATAGAATTTGCAGTTTTTTTACATAAAAGGCGATAAATGTCTGATAATATCGAGATTAATCGGGGGTTCTAGCGTTTTCAATGATTACCAGAATATTGTAAATGCACCACGTATACGATATAAAACCCCTGGGAGAGGCAACTCCCAGGGGTTTTATATCTAACTTCGTCCGTATCCACTCGGCATGCAGCACACGCAAGGCATACCGCCCATGCAGCACGACATGAGAGCACATATGGTACAAAGGTTGTTGCAAAACTTTCCGCCGGTCGGCATATCCATTCCATACCCGGCACCTCTGTCCATGTACCACTGACGGCCGCTCTTGATGGACTCATATGCCTGACGGTATTCCTGATTGCCCGGCTCAAGCTCCATTGCACGCTTCAGCATCTCCATGGCTCTTATCTGATTGCCAAGTCCGGCGTTGCACACGCCACTGTAATAGTGCCACTTGGCATCGTGATTCTCTATCTGATTGAGGACGTTCTTCGCCTCCTCATAGCTTCCGCTGTTCATATAGTTCTTCGCGGCCTGAAAATATCTGGAATCTTTATCATTCGGATCGTAGTCATTCTGTCTCTGATAGCCACCGAAACCAAATGGGCCAAATCCTCCGAAACCGCCAAATGGATCATCATACTGTCCGTAGCCTCCTGACGAACCGCCGTAAGAACTTCCACCATACGGACCATATGAACCGCCAGATCCATAACCGCCGCCGTAGCCCTGCGAGCTTCCAGTTCCATACCCACCAGCACCACCATAACTTGCACGGTCAGCCTCGCCGCTCACTATGGACTTGTAAGCCTGCTGTATCTCCTTGAACTTTTCCTCAGCCTCATCCTTGTGAGGATTGTTGATATTCGCATCCGGATGATACTTCCGGCTCAGCCTTCTATATGCTTTTTTTACTTCTTCTTCGCTGGCACCTCTTTTGAGTCCCAGCACCTCGTAAGGATCTTTCATAATTTATTCCTCATCGCCGCATCTTCTATTTGTAGTCGAATAATATGCTTCCCATATTCCTGAGTATATTATGTTCCTGAGTATACCTACATTTTCAATAATAGGAAGCATCTCATACTCTTTTGCAAGTGGTGCCACCATCATCATCAGAACATCCTTCGTCCACTCTGCAAGCTCCTGCCATTTGTCCTGTTCTATGGTTTTATCCACACCCACTGATTGTACCTCAACACCCAGCTCATGCGCAAGCCTGCACACGAATGGATTGTAATTTCCGGCACCTATATCCTTCTCTATATCGTCATACGCGTCCATTATGTAGACAAATTTGCCCAGATAATAGCCTATGGTGCGGAGATATGATTCCCACTCATCATGTTTCGGGGCACATATCTCTGCCATTATATTACCGAAATGCCCTGACAATGCATCCATGTCATCGGATCCCACCTCCTCAAGCTCACTTATCGCCTTGAGGTTCTCCGCAATAACCTGGATCTTCTGTTGATAATCTTCCTTGAGCCTCCTGCCATTTTGTCCTGCGAGCAGTACATCCGCATACAGCTTTCGGGTAAGCATATGCTCATCATCCCAGTCATCTATACATTTATAATAGGTAAGGATCACGTTCATATCAGCAACATAATCTGTGTACTCGTTCTGTACATAAGTATGCTTCGATGTCGGGTGTGCGATACATCTTCTGCTGCCCGAGTGCTTCTCCGGTTCGTACAGTCCCGTCAGAAGAAGGACCAGAAATGTCATATCATAGCTGAGACTTATCTGTCCTCTGGCACCATATCTGTCCTTCAGCGATTTGCACAGGCCGCAATAATACTTACGGTATTCATCATATTCTTTCATCTTAAGCTCAGGCTGGTTCACCACTATATATCCAAACATCTCTCAATCTCCACACTATATTCCAACATAAGACTTTATCCGTCTGCGCTGTTACTAAGACTTCTTCACAAATCTGTTGCCGCACTTAGGGCATCTGATCTCTATCTTGCCCTTTCCCCTTGGAACTCTGATCATCTGCTGGCATTTGCTGCAGACAAATATCTTGTATTCCTTGCCGGCTTCCTTCTGTTTCTTCGCACGCTTGAATATATTTCTCACGCCTGCGGTGTGCTCCATAAACCATCTGTTCTGAGCCGCGCGCTTGTCATAGTTCTTGGACATGATCCTGACATATCCATATATTAACATGAGAAGTCCAAGGAAATAAAATATCCCTGTCTTGATAAATGCATCCAGCACCATAAATATCAATCCGCCCCAGGTAAGGAATGATGACAACTGATCGTTGCCGTACCTGGATCTCATAAATCTTATAAATTTGTCTTTCATAATTCACCATTCTCCTCGCAAATTCTTACATTGTCTCCAGTTTCTCTGCGGATTCCTGGAGCTGTCTGTAGGCTTCCTTCATCCTGCCCATCTCCACGTCATCTACATGATTCATGTCTGTTCGTGTCACAAGCTTCCTCAGATACTCGCAGTCGCTCTTGATCCGTTTCATCTCCTTCTTGTCGAGCTGTGCGCCCTTGGTCTCAAGAAGATTCTCTACCTTATATACATACGCCTCGGCCTCGTTCATAATGTCTTTGAACTCTCTGGCTCCAGCCACATCATCCTCGTACTTCTTCGCATCCTCCCTGGCTCTGCGGATCTCCTCCTCCGAAAGGTTGGTGCTGGATGTGATCACTATCTGCTGTTCCACACCCCTGCCCAGATCCTTAGCTGAGACCTTGAGGATACCATTTGCATCCATGTCAAATGTGACCTCGATCTGAGGAACGCCCGCCATGGCTCTCTTGATACCACTGAGTCTGAAGTTGCCTAGCAGCTTGTTGTCCCTTGTGAAATGCCGCTCGCCCTGGTATACCTTGATCTCGACATCCCTCTGGAAATTGCCCGCCGTGGTAAATATCTTTGATGCCCTGGTCGGAATGGCAGAATTTCTCGGAATGATGACATTTGCCACGCCTCCAAGGGTCTCAATGGACAGCGAAAGAGGTGTCACATCCATGAGGAGAATGTCATTCACCTTGTTCGACACGGTGAGCTCGCCGCTGAGCTTGCTTCCCTGGACCGCCGCACCCATGGCAACGCACTCGTCCGGGTTCATATTCTTGGATGGCTCCCTGCCGGTTATGGCACGAACCTTATCCACAACCGCCGGTATACGGGTGGAGCCACCCACCAGCAGCACTTTGTCTATCTGATTTCTCGTTATGCCCGCATCGGATAATGCCTGGTTTACAGGTCCCGCCGTTCTCTCCACCAGGTCATAGGTGAGCTCGTTGAACTGCTCCCTGGTTATCGTCATGTCTAGATGCACCGGCTGATTCTTCACTGTCGATATAAATGGCAGATTGATGTGTGCAGTCTGCGCAAATGAGAGCTCCTTCTTGGCATTCTCACAGGCTTCCCTCACTCTCTGGGATGCCGTGATATCCTTCGCCAGATTGACCTTTGTCTCCTTTTTAAAGGTCTTGATGACGTAGTCCAGCAGCCTCTCATCAAAATCATCTCCGCCTAGATGATTGTCTCCCGCGGTGGCAAGAACCTCTATGACGCTGTCCCCTATCTCTATAACAGACACGTCAAATGTTCCTCCGCCCAGATCGTATACAAGTATCTTCTGCGCCTGTCCATTGTCAAGACCATAGGCGAGAGCCGCCGATGTAGGCTCATTTATGATTCGAAGCACATTCAGTCCCGCTATTCTTCCGGCGTCCTTTGTGGCCTGTCTCTGGCTGTCGTCAAAGTAAGCCGGAACTGTTATGACTGCATCAGATACCGGTCCGCCCAGATAACTCTCAGCATCGCTCTTCAGCTTTGCAAGTATGATGGCGGATATCTCCTGCGGCGAATAGTCCTTGCCGTCTATCCTCTTTCTGTATGTTGTTCCCATCGCTCTCTTGATGGATGTGATAGTTCTGTCCACATTCACAGTCATCTGTCTCCTGGCAGACTCACCCACCAGTCTCTCTCCATTCTTTGTGATGGCTACTATGGAAGGTGTGGTCCTGCCGCCCTCCGAATTCGGTATGACAGTTGGCTGATCGCCCTCAAGCACTGCCACACAGCTGTTTGTTGTTCCCAGGTCTATTCCTACTACTCTGCTCATATATGTCAACCTCTCTGTAATGGTATTCTAATCTACTCATGGGTACGGAGGGGTCAGGTACCTCCGTCCCTATATATTGTATATAATAACCATCACTTATGAACATAATTTGGACAAAAAATAAAGTAAGTATAAAGTTAGGTTAAGAGAGTATAAAAAAAGGGACGGAGGTACCTGACCCCTCTGTCCCCGGATTTAATATTCTACTTTGATACTTTCTCTGCCTTGATAACCGCCTGGAATTCCTTTATATCCTTTGCGATCTCTCCGCTTAATGCCAGCAGACAGATAAGGTTCGGAATCGCCATGAGCGCATTCGCTATATCTGAGAAGTTCCATACAAGATCCAGTGATATCGTCGCGCCTACGTATACAACGAGCGAGAACACTATCCTGTATATCATATTGTACTTGTGCGACTTGAACAGGTACTCGAACGCCTTCTCTCCGTGATACTCCCATCCAAGGATCGTGGAGAATGCGAAGAGCACAATTCCTATAGTTACGAGCCAGCCTCCCACCTTGCCAAGTGCAGAGCCAAATGACAGTATCGTGAGAGCTGCACCTTTTATAACAGTTGAGCAGGCAAATGTTCCATCCTCAGCAAATGTATAATGGTTTCCGGCTGCATCAGTCCATGTACCGGTAAGACTTCCTATGGCTGCCTGACTCTCCTCCACCGCAAGCTCACTTGCAAGCTTTGTATTCTCATCCTTGTTGAGTTCGTCGGATGGAAGAACTGAAAGCGTCAGGGTATTTGACGAATTGGATGTATCTGTCAGAATGAGCTGGTCATCTGTGAATTCATATGTATAATCCGTCGTGGTAGTCTTGTTATCAGAATCAACAGCCTCCACAGTAACCGCCGTTCCGCTCACCTGATAGCTGCCCTTTGTACTGTTCTCAGTAATACCAAGCACACCCGATGATGCAATACAGAGACCTGTGATGGTACAGACTACTATGGTATCCCAGAATGTACCTGTCATATTGATGTAACCCTGACGGACAGGATTGTCTGTTGTGGCAGCTGCCGCCGTGATGGCCGCAGAGCCCATTCCAGCCTCATTTGAGAATACTCCTCTGGCAACACCGAATCTCATGGCATTCATCATAGCTGCTGTGATCGTACCACACAGACCGCCACCGACTGCCTTGACTGAGAATGCCATCTTGAATATCATAACAACTCCTGCCGGAAGATTCTGGATATTGACGATTATTACAATAAGTCCGGCTACAACATAGAATATCGCCATCAAAGGAACAACAACTGATGACACCTTAGATATAGTCTTGATTCCTCCAACTATTATAAGAAGGGCAAAAACCGTAAGTATAATTCCTGTCACATATGTAGGCACGCTGAATGTGCTGCTAAGAGATTCAGATATGGAATTGGCCTGTGTCATATTTCCTATTCAAAATGAGGCGATGACTGCAAAGAGTGCGAACAGCCAGCCCAGCACTGCACCAAACTTCTTATGCTTGAATGCCTTCTTCATAGTGTACATAGGACCGCCGCTCATCTCGCCCTTGGCATTCACCTCACGATACTTGATAGCAAGCATACACTCTGAGAACTTGGATGTCAGACCAAATGCTGCGGATATCCACATCCACACCAGTGCTCCCGGACCTCCCGATACCATGGCCGTTGCAACACCAACGATATTTCCCGTTCCTATGGTTGCAGCAAGCGCGGTGGTCAGTGCCGAAAATGGTGACACGTCTCCGGTTCCTCTGCTCTTTGTCCTTGCCTCCTTGCTAAGTGTACTCTTCAGCGCATAGCCGAGATTCCTCCAGGGAAGAAACCCTGTTCTGATCGTCAGAAATATTCCCGTTCCAACCAGAAGCACCAGCATGACCGGTCCCCAGACAAATCCATCCACCGCCGACACGATCTCATTTAACTTTTCCATACAACCGCCTCCTCTTTCCAGGTTATCCATATCATCCGACCCGGCACTCCCCTCATTTTTTGTCCCGAATCAGTTTATATACCCGTAAATTTACTTTATTTTTGCCACAAAGTCCAGAGTATTGTGGTGTTATGGTTATTTTCCTTTATTAATTAAGTTATGCAAGCGGTTGGCGAAATATTATGCGGTATTATAGTAGCAATCTCTTCCTGTGAGCACTCTAGGTCTTCCGCTATTCGCTCAAGGGTAAGTCCTTTTTTTATTTTACGTTCCACCTGTGTTTTTTAAATTTTTTGGATTCTCTCCGTACGACCTTGAGTGATTCCTTGAGCAATTCCTTGAGCCCGTCCTTCTTCCCAAGACTCCTCATTCTCCTGCTTTATGTGTTTTTCCTGATCATATTCAAATATACTCGTTCTCAACACCTCCACTCTATTCCTGCTTAGAAATTCTGCCAAAATGTCATTCTTTATACAACTGTCTATCGCAAGATCCATCGCCTTTTCAAACGGATATGATTCATCAAAGCATCTGAAAGCTTGAGTTCATATCTCTCTGGCAACAAATCTTAGATGTGTATATCTATGCTTTGGACGGATTGTAGCACCGAGAAATTGCTTTGTCTATAGTTTTTCCCAGACTCGCTAAATAAGCGCAAAGCTCATAAAAATGCGCTAATTACACGCATTTTCATACTGTTTTGTTCTGTTTTCGATGAATTTAAAAACCGTTTTACGCGGCTTCGCAAATTATTCTAATTTGCGAAGCCTTGAATGATGAAAAAAATATATTGGAATCCTTATTAATATTAATCAATAAAGCAAAGGAAATCTGACAAATATGACACGAGACATGATTTAGAAAGAATATTGCCCTCTCACTCTCTACGTGCTACACTACAAGTCAGAGGGAAACAGAATCCATACATCAGCAAATTAATATACTTTAGACAGATACATAAAAATATTCACGGGGAGGAGTATTATGAAAAACAACGACAACAAGAAAAAGAAGATCGCAGTAATTGTGATTGCAGTAGTGATTCTACTGTTAGTAATAATCGGATCGGGCGTAGCCATTGGAGTATTCCGTAGCACAAAGGGAAGTGCATCTGGTAGAGGAGACAAGAAGGCTTTCACAAATAAGCTTACAACCGAGGCTACCACTTTAGTCAAAGCAACAACAAAGGCTACCACAGAGAAAGCAACGACAGAAAAGGCTAAGAAGACTACGACAAAGAAGTCTAAGAAAGTAGCCAGTGTAAGTGGTGGTATCACAACAGAGTCTAAGAATGACAGCAACACAAAGGCTACAACAGAGAAAGCTACACAGGCTCCATCAGATAATTCAGGTAATGGTGATTGGAATAACCCAACAGAAGCACCATACGTTCCGGATACTGAAGCACCAACAGAAGCTCCTACTCAGGCGCCAACTGAGGCTCCTACAGAAGCTCCTACAACACAGCACCAGCATACTTGGGTTGATGTTACCGAAACTACAACTGAAAGAGTTAAGGTTAAAGATGCTTGGGACGAAGAAGTAGAATACTACAAGTGTTCATACTGTGGTGCTAGAGAGACTGATGTTGGTGAGTTTCATATCAGTGATTGTGGAGAGAAATATTACGATGAATATTTTCATAAGTGGTTATATGAGGGTGCTAGCTGGGTTTCAGGCTGGGATACAATACATCACGATGCAGAATACACAACCAAAGAAGTTACCAAGGTAGTGGGTCAGAAGTGTTCTACTTGTGGTGCTACAAAATAAAAACAGGAGGTAGTCCTTTAATCGGGACTACCTCTTTTCTGTGTAAACAAAAGACCAGTAGAAACTGGTCTTGGTTATCATCATGCTTGAGATTCGGTTAAAAGCAGAAACGACTGTTACATCGAATCCGCCGTGTTTTAATTAAAGAACTAGCATTCTTTAATTAACGTCTGCTCAGATTTTCACAATTATCTGGGCAGTCCGTTTTTTGGTATGAATAACCACGCTCAAAAGGTGGAAATTCACTTTCTTCTTCAACTACATTATAGAAATAAATGTAGCCTTTGCCGCACATACACCTGTCTTTATGATCAAGTTCAGTGTATGGCTGACTTAAAGTGTGCCATCCCATACCCATGATGATAACCTCCTTTCCAAGACACAATATACAGTTATGCTTTATTTAGTACATACTATAACATGTGTATTTGGTTGGTTCAACTTACAAAAAGTTAATGTTTGCACACTAGGCTCTAGCAGTGTAACTCCTGCTAGAGTTTTTAGCTGTATTATGTTATTATGCTGTCAGGTGTATATCAAGCACTTAACGTACCGCGTAGCACTTACGATAAACTGAATGGTATTATAAATGATTGCGAGGTTTGATTGAGGTGGGATTTATGAGTTTATTTGGTGGAACTGCTGATCTTGAAAGTCATGAGTATATTGTGTGCTTTCAGGATGAAGAAATTTTTTCCATAGATCGGAACGAGGGAATTGTTCATATTTTTAATAAAAATAAACTACCGTTTGATATCTATTTAGAAGAATCTGATGATTTTAGCGATCGTATCAATAATATACAGAATTTTAATTCATGGTGTTCAGAACGTATGCTAAGTTTAGACAGAAAGTATGCTAAGGAGATATGTAATTGTCTTGGTATACCGCAACCATTTTCTGATAAAGAACGTGCAACAATAGTTATAGCATTACGTGGCTTATCTATAAATGATTGTTTTTGGATTAAGAAATCTGGTGAGAACATATCTTGGTCTCAAGTTAACTTATTTGATAACAGTTTGAAGAATCATGTTCTGGAAGTTGCATTATTTGGAATATCACCTACTATCACAAACCAGAGCCTCGTGTCTCCTGATATTTCTACAGCCGGAGCGGCACCTAAGGCATGGAGAAGAACAGATTCTGGTTTTGAACTACTGAAGGGCAACGTGAACGGTTCAGTAAGGAGAGAAGTGGAAGCTTCACAAATGTTACAAGCCATAGGTATAGATGTTGTTAACTACCATAGTGGTAGATTTAAATCGAGACTTGTTTCAGTATGTGATTGTTATACATCTAAAGATGTTTGTTTTGCAAGAGCTAAGTATGTTGATATATGGTGTATGAATCATGATATCGATTTTGCAGATATAATCTACAAGCATAAATTACGTTTTGACATGATGAATCTAGCGGATTATCTTGTAGGAAATTCTGATGAGCATTCCGAAAATTGGGGAATCATTTATGACAATGAATTTAATATTATAAATATATCCCCAATCATGGATTTTGATCATGCTTTCGAAGCTGGTCCCCAGTTTATCTGTCAGCCTGCTCAATATCTTGGAATGCAAATTTCGTTACAGGATTATGCTTTGTCTGTTATTGATAATTATGCAGATATTATCAATTTCGATGTTGACCTGAGCAAATATAAGTATGGGGATTTTGTAAAATCCAAATTATTGCTTTTGAAGGAACATGTTCAATAAAACGTGGTAGATTCTACACATAGAATGCAAATCAATTGACTCTAGCGGGGTAATTCTTGCTAGAGCTTTTTACTGATATTTAAAATCTAAAAGAAAGGTGTTATTGTATTTACGAGGTGATTACTATAACAAAGAGTGTTTTATTGGTATGGCGAAGAAAAATGGTATAGAGAAGATAGGGGACTACCTCTTTTCTGTGTGAATAGACGT
>OMDK01001248.1_pt1 | contig 10025 bp, 10 predicted proteins | sample 1645201 | NCBI WGS metagenome assembly OMDK01 (sample SAMEA103958151, study PRJEB25191) | human gut metagenome
CTTCGTTCGGGAATCGAAGTACAATCGAAGATGGATCGAAGAAGTATCGGAGGTACATCTGAGGCAAAACGGAGGCAATACGGAGATGCATCGAAACTCTAATGGGAAGCCATGAGAAAGGCAACCCGAACAAAACTTTATTTTTTAATCATTTAAATCCAAATTATTATGGCAAGACTTACTGGAATTATTTCCAAACTCAACGGTTCTGCAGGTAACCTTACCTTCAGACAGAAAAGTGGCAAGACTATCGTGTCGGAAAAGATCACACAGACTACAAATGCGAAGACCGAACTTCAGGTGAAGCACCGCATGAAGTGGGCAAATATCATTCGCGAGTATCAGGTGCTGCAACCATACATGAAGTTGGCATTCGGAGGAACCCGTAACGGCCGTAACGACTACAACAAGTTCGTGTCGACCAACCTCTCGATGATTCCTGTATACCTAACCAAGGCGGAGGTGAATGCCGGTATGTGCATCGTGGCTCCTTACGAGATTACCCAGGGTAACGTCAAATCGATTGCGATAAGCGGAAAGGGCAAGAAGGCGGTTACGGACATCAGTCTTGGCGCGCTTAACATTACCAGTACGACGACGGTGGCGGAGTTCTCGAATGCTGTGGTGCTGAACAACAAGCTGTACGAGTATGGTGACCAAATCACTTATTTCCTGGTACATCAAGTGGTGAACGAAGTGACCAACATCCCTATGGCGGAGGTGGATGCCTGTTGCATTGTGCTCAACAAGAGCAATGAGGCGAAGCTTCTCTCGCTTGTGGACGCCAGAGGTTTCTCGGTGCAGGAAGGGCATCTTGCTGCACTTGCTTCTAACGACTTCGGCAACCATGGTATGGTGTGGATTCACTCACGCAAGCATAACGCCAAGACGGTCATCTCTACGCAGTATCTTGTATGCGAGAACGCATTACTCGAACAGTATCAGAACGAGGATGCTTATCTGAATGCAGTGGAGAGCTATGGCGGTGTGAACGATGTGTATCTCACTCCGAGTGGAAAACTCAAGCCTTCTTCTACTTCTTCGTCTACCAAGCCTTCTAACCCTTCTAACCCATCGGGTGGTTCGGATGGTAACACTGAGAATAGTGGTACTACTGAGAACCCTGGCAATACCGGTTCGGAGGATGGCAGTGGTAATCTTGAGCCAAACGTCTAATTGTATTGTGATTTATGAAACTCATTTTATTAATGTACTTAAAGACTACAAGTATGAAAATCGACTGGAAACGTGTGGCACTGTATGTGCTGCGAGTGATTGGATTGATCATTACGGGTGCCGCTGGCGGTGCCATGACACAAATGTAAAGCGCAAAGCGCAATTTTGAATTTTGAATTTTGAATGTTGAATTTTGAGTTGTTCTCGGCTATGCCTGCGATTGAGAGTTGGTCAATTATGAGTTGTTTCGCACCCTAACAATTTAACATTTAACACTTAACCAAAGTAATTCGTGGATAATTCGTTGTAATTCGTGTTCTATGAAAGAATTGTGAGTTTGACACTAATCTTGCTCTGCTATTTCGAAGTCTTCACGATGTACGTTGCTGATGGCTACGGCATAGCCTCCGAATTCCATTACCAGTTGACGATCGCGCAATATGCGCACTACGTAACCTTCTTGTCCGCGTAACACTCCTGTCAGTACTCTGAGCTTGACATGGTCTTTGGCAAACTTCACGAATGGATCTCGCAGGAACGTGACTCTTTCGGGCTCTTCTGACATTATCTTCATGAACGGACGCATCAGGCTGTCGGCTATGGTGGCTGATATGCTGGATAAATATATAGCCCCAAGGCGCATGCGGTTCTTCGGTTAAGGGTGTTCCTCCCACTTTCGAAGCCGATTTGTCATCAGCCACGACTATGTGGATGCCCTTTGGTAAACGCTTGTTGTTGTACATATCGATTACGTGGGCTGCAGAAGAAGAAAGCGAGCAAACCTGCGTCTTTTTCTTTTTCTACTTTATGTTATTGTTGGCAGTCATCTTCAGGGACGACTGTGATGCGGTGACATTGTTCATAAATCCATTCTTTTGAAGTACATGAAGTTTACTACTTAGTGGCTTTGTTACCTTATATGTTTTATCGTATATGCTAGTGTGAGATAAGATTTATGTTACATAAGGTACGTTTTTTTCTTGTACTTATTGACTTTTTATACTGAAAAAATGGATTCTCTTTGACTTTATATATGGTTGTTTAACACGGCAGCTGTCATTGCTCTGCATAAATGCTTGATTTTCAGCAGCAGGATGGCTGACGTCTTATCTCACACTAGAAGATACGAACTTTTTTCTTATTATTTTCCGATGCAGAATGTAAAATCTGCAAATATAAGTAATTGATAATCAGTACATGTACCTCCAATTACGGGGGACAGATACTATGCCGAGGGACGGAGGAGGGACGGAAAATATACAAACATCTGCAAATGAAGCTGCCGTCAAAAATAAAATATACAAACATCTGCAAAGAAGTTTTTCCAGTTCTTCGTATATTCACATTCGTTAACACGAATTTTTGCAGATTCCTGCAATAGCTGAAAATGGTGTGAAGAGTAACCTCCAATTTTAGCTTCTTTAGGTACATTTATCTTTGCAGTTCTTTGTATATCTTTATAATCTTGGTAAAAATCGGTTTTTCTATTGTAGTAAAATTGGTTTATTAAAAAGTGTTAACCCTTGTTTGCCTTAGGCTATAACGTGTTATTTCTTTTCTTCTAATCTTTGATCCTGACCATTCGGCATGACATTAATAGTACTCGGAAGATATAAGGTTTAGTTTAGGTTATAGATATTTAATATGGGATTAAACTAAACCAAGCTCAGAAATTAATCCTGGCTATCGACCTCTTTTTCTTTTGATGGCAATTGTATCTCTGTTTATAGTTTTTTGCACGTTTTTTACTCTTAAATTCGCTAAAAATACGAATTTGGAGATAAATTTATATAAAAATAGCCGTTATTTGAGGAAAATGTTTGGTTGAATAAAATAAAAAGAGTATATTTGCAACAAATTTAGGCTGGTATTCATAAAATAAACGAAGATGGCTACAAAAATACAGCAAATATTAGAGACGGCACCCAATGAATCGGTCTTGTTTGGTTCGTGGCTTTCAAGTCAAGGATTGGATGCACGTGGTCAGTATGCTTATATGAAAAGTGGATGGCTTGACCGTATTTCGAAAGGAGTTTATAAGATACACGGGACAGAACCAAGCCTGTTTGCTGCTGTATCGTCATACAACACTCAACTTAGTAAGAGTTGTGTTGTAGGTGCATATACAGCTTTGGAACTCCGCGGATACTCCCATTACCTGTCAATGGGGAAACCTATGGCTTATCTGTTTACAGACAAAAGCAACAAGTTACCTTCATGGTTACTAAAAGAGGAGTGGGATATGACTATAAAATATATGACTACCTCTTTTCTGGGTGATGAGCTGTTGGGGGTAGAAACCATGACAATCAATCAACATGATTTGCTGGTGTCATCTCCAGAGCGTGCCATGTTGGAGTGTTTGAACTTGCCGGATGCATCATCATCTTTGCTCGATATCTATTATATCATGGAGGGCTTGACGACATTGCGTCCCAAGTTGGTTCAGACATTACTGGAGGCTTGCACGTCACAGAAAGTGAAACGACTGTTCTTATATATGGCAGAAAAGGCTGGCCACACCTGGTATAAGGCTTTGAAACTGGAGAATATTAATCTTGGCACATCCAGGTTTATGATTACTCCAATAGGAAAGTACATCAATAAGTATAATATGACAATATCTAAAGAACTAGCAGAATATGAATAATTTGACGTTATCAATAACTACTATAGGTGATTTACTCCTTCGTCAAACCATAACTATAACGGATAACGGGGAGCCAATCAAAGGCGTAAAATTGTGTGTGCCTATTTATCAACGTCCATACAAATGGACTGCTCGTAATGCCATTCAATTGCTTGATGATATTATTGATGCAAAGAATAGCAACAAAGAAAGATACAGAGTCGGCACACTTATCCTTCATAAAGCAAAGGGTAAGAACCTATATGATATTGTTGATGGTCAGCAACGAACAATAACTTTCTCACTTCTTCTAACAGCATTAGGAGAAAAAGGTATAGAGTTCTTGCAACAGAAGATATATGATAATGAACACAATAACCATAACATTGCTAACAATTATAATGCACTTTACCGAAGGGTTGGATTAAAATCTGAGGAAAGCGAGTCAGCTATAGAACATCAACGAGAAATGGAACGTCTTAAGGAGTACATTGAGAATAGGTGTGAGTTGATAGTTGTGATAACCTCCGATGTATCAGAAGCGTTCCAATTCTTTGATTCTCAAAATGCTCGAGGTAAGGCTCTTTACCCTCATGATTTACTGAAAGCGTACCATCTTCGTGAAATGAATGACATTAGTGATGAAGAAACAGAAAAGATGGTAAAGGATTGGGAACAGGTCTCACAAAGTGGTTTAGCCGATTTCTTTGGTAATTATCTATATCGTATTAAAGAATGGGTAAGTGGCAACAAAGCCAATGTCTTAAATGAGCATAATATCCAGATGTTCAAAGGTATTACACGTTCTGCAAGGACACCTTATGCCCAATTCTATAAGAGTGCCTATTGCTATGCTGACATGGTTAACTCTTCTGCTATGCCTTTTGTTTCGGGAACTCGAAATGTAAATGCGTTCCAGCTGAACACACCAATAATTGCAGGCAAGCCATTCTTTGAATATACAAAACACTACTATAATATACTCAAGGATATACAGAACAACAATAAGTATGAGGGGTTCTATATCAACGATAATATTATAGTTAAAACTCTGGATCGATATTTCAAAAAAGGTATAGGTAATGGCATAGCACGTCTGATGTTTGATACCTCTGTTCTACTTTATGTTGATAGATTTTGTCCAGAAACATATCCGACGAAAGAAGATATGGAACTATTTGAACAATTTGTTATATATGCGTTTATATGGGCTTATTCATTGAGAGCGCAATACACTAACCTCGGCTGGCTTTCTGCACAGAATTATATTATGGGGTGGAGTGATAAAATTAATACATTCAATATGTATAAGCTGATTGCTAAACAAGATACGCCAGCCTCTTTACTAAGTGCTTTGGCAGATAAACTTAATCCGCTTTCTAATGAGGACATTAAAGATGGTTGGGCGCAGGAATGCTGTGAGTATAGTGGCAATGGTGAAATATTGAAGAATCTTAAGGATGAAAAAGATGGTGTGTATAAAAACTATCTGTATTTCTTCCAATTAAATGGTTTCTATAAATAATAATGGCTATGAAAGATTTGAAAACTATTCTTGAAGAATGTTCGATTAACGACATCTATTTCTCGAACAGAGGGACATCTATCTTATACAAAATACCTATCTATCAGCGTAATTATGCTTGGGAACGTGAAGAAATACGTGCTTTGATAAATGATGTATATGATTCGATGACGAAGTCAGTTTACTATATCGGTACTCTTGTCACATACAAGCGTGACGAGAATATCTATGAAGTTATTGATGGTCAACAGCGTCTGACAACAATTTACATTATCTTGAAGGCTTTGGGTATTGAAACGATTGGAAACCATCTTACTTATTCTGCAAGAAAGATTTCTGCTACGACAATAGAGAAAATGCCTAAGTTTAGTGAAGAAAAAGATCAGGGTATTGTTGACGGATTCAATTATGCAAAGGAAGCACTCAAAGACATTGTTGGCGAAAAGAAGGCTGACATGGAAGCATTCCAGGATTTTTTCTTGAACAAGGTACATATCATTCACTATCGTGTGCCGAAAGATGTGGATTTAAATCACTATTTTGAGGTTATGAACTCTCGTGGTGAGCAGTTAGAAAAGCATGAGATAATAAAAGCTAAACTCAGCAATCAATTAACAGGTGATGACGACGCGATGCAGAAGTTTAGTCGTATATGGGAGGCTTGTAGCGACATGGGTTTCTATATTCAACAGAAACTTCCTGATATAAATGTCTTTGGTAAAACTATGGAAGATTTTGTTATAGAGTCTTTCGACGAGTTCCCTAGTTCTAATGTAGGCTCATCTTCGTCATTAGGTATGAAAACTATTTCAGAACTTTTATATTCACCTATAAGAATGATAGATAAATATGGAGAATTTGACAATAACGATCATTTCCAACCGATAATAGACTTTCCGAATTTTCTATTGATTGTCTTGAAAATTACAAGGTCGTGGAATGAAGATGATTTCGATCCTTTGAGTTTTACGCTTGACGATAAAGAACTCATTAAGGAGTTCGAGAAGGTAAATCTTACCCCAGAGTTCGTTAAGGACTTTGCATACAATCTCCTCTTGGCTAAATATTTTCTTGATAATTATGTGATTCATCATGCAAATGGAGAAGACAGAGTCTTAGAGAATCCCTGGAAGTTGCAATATTATTATAAGAAAGGTAATAAGGCTGCTTATCTAAAGGATTTGTATGAGGATAGAAAAGCACAACAAAACGAAGTAATCCAATTACTTTCCATGTTTGAAGTCGCTTTCACACCCAAACAAAGAAAGAACTATTTGTTCTATTGTTTATACCATTTGTTCGAGGATTGTGACCTTGATAACTATGTGGAGTTCTTAAGAAAACTGGCAGATAAATATTTCTTCGATGTGTATCTTGATGCGAGCAAACTCAATGATATGAATCAGCCCAAACCTAATAGTTTTGATGATACTATTCTTAATGGAAGTGAACTAAACGTTAAATTAGAAGATGTTGAGCGAGATTTTGATAGTATTTATTCTATTGGTTCATGCAATATACCTCTTTACGTATTTAACTATACGGATTATAAAATTTGGAAGAAATATGCAGAGGAACTTCGTGGAAACAAAGCAAAGAAGGACTCTCGTAATAGAATAGACTTTTTCAAAGCATTAGGTTGTAGTGACTTTGAGTTAGATGTTTTCAATAACTTCTATTTCTCACGAACTAGAAAAAGTTTGGAACATTATTATCCACAAGCCAAGGCTGGTGATGATATGCCAATTAGTACGCATGATATAAATTGCTTTGGCAATTTTGCCATGATAGGGTCTGATGCAAATAGTTCTGGTTCGAATTTGAATCCAATTGATAAAAAGAATCGCTATCTTGATACAAAGTCAAACCCAGTGAGTATAGCTTCTTTAAAGTTCCGAATTATGCTACAGATATGTCAGGATAATTACGATGCAGGAATTAAGAACAAAAATATTAAGCGTCTATTTGGTTTAGAATGGAATGTCGAAGATATGGTTCAACATCAAGAGAAAATGCTCGAGATTATTATGAACTATTAATCTCGGTAACAAGAAGTGTATAAAAGGTTTATTATTCAAAGAACTTGCAGAATATGAATGATATAAGATCAAGTGTTTACGCTCAGAAAGTAGAACTGCTACTCCGTCTTATTCCGATAGTGATGGAAGAGGAGGTGTTTGCCATACATGGTGGTACTGCCATCAATCTTTTCTTGAAGGACTTGCCACGTTATTCTGTAGATATTGATTTAACCTATATCCCATTGGCTAACCGTCAGACAAGTTTGGATGACATCAATTTGCATCTAAAATCCATTGCTGACAAGGCAAAGAAAGCATTCAAAGGGATGCACGTTGTTCCCAACTTCAATACATGTAAACTGTTATGCGAGTATCGAGGTAAGCAGGTGAAGATAGAGGTCAACCAGACCAAGAGAGGTATTGTAGGAGGCGAGGTACAAACTATACCATTGACTGAGAAGGCACAGGAAGAGTTTTCTCTCTTTTGTGAGGCAAATGTTGTGCCCCTAACTCAATTGTATGGTGGCAAGATTGCAGCAGCACTTTCGCGCCAACATCCTCGTGATTTGTTTGATGTAAAGTATATGGATATTCCTTTGAACGATTGCCGTGAGGGACTCATTTTCTGCTTGCTTGGGAGCGATAGACCAATACACGAGTCTTTTGCTCCCAGTCTGATAGACCAACGAGAAGCAATGGAAAACCAGTTCTCTGGTATGACAGATATTCCATTTACATACGAGGAGTTTAAAGAAATCCGTACAAAACTCATTAATGATGTAAAGTCTCTGATGACAGAAGCGGACAAGAAGTTCCTGATTAGTTTCGAATCTAGTCAGCCTGAGTGGGATGGATACGAATTTGAGTACTTTAAAGATTATCCATCCGTACAATGGAAGTTACTCAATTTGAAGAAACTGGCTAAGCAGAATCCGCAGAAGTTGCAAGAAGAGGCTGAGAAACTATGGAATGTGTTCGGTATTTCTTATGACTAAAATGGACAGAAAATTGTAGTTGTAACAACTAAATTATAAAATGTATGTTGTATTTTGACGAGGCTGGATATACAGGGCCAGATTTAACGAATAAAGAACAACCTTATTTTGCTTTGGCATCTATTAGGATGACAGATGATGAGGTCGCTTGCATGAAGAAAGATATTGGCTATTGTGAATGGGGAAAGGAACTTCATTTCAAAGGCATGTATACTAATCCTCATGGTAGGGCGATGCTGGATAAAATATTTAACCATCCACTAATGGATGATAATCATGTACTTCCTTCATTTGCATACAAAAGATATTGTATCTATGCCAATATTGTTAATATACTAGTCGAGACTATGTATTATAATCAGGGGGGGTAAATTTATACGAGAGAGCTAAGAATCTGATATTGGCTAATGGCTTGTATTATTTTGCTACTTTGCATCCTAACAAGGATTTGGTGACTGAATTTGAGATTTTTTTTGTTACTATGGTTAGGGAATCATCTGTTGAATCTATTGCAAATTTCTATAGGACTACAGACAAGCTGATGTATAATGCTGATACAAAAGATGGTTTCTTCGAAATGCTGTCAGAGATACCTCCTACAATACAATATATTAAAGAGGCTTTAACCGACAAGAAATATTATATTGATCTAACAATACCATTGTTTTCCGTGTCAATTCAAGAATGGTATGAAAGAACTAGGGAAAAAGATACTGTTCTTTTTGATTCTTCTGAACCATTCTATGCAAATAAAGAGTTTATGGAACACCTAAGAGATATGGATGTGCCAGAAACTGTTGTGGGATATGGCAAGGGTAAGCACGTCTATCCTCTGCCTGTTGGCAATATGGAAATCGTTAAGTCTCACGAGGCGTTTGGAATACAGTTAGCGGATGTGTTTGCAAGTGCATTGTGCTTTGCTCTTACACCGCGAGAAGATAAGTTCGTGAAGTATCAAGATAAGATAAAATCGCTGCCAATATTCCAAAATATTAAGCTAAATATAGCACCTTCTACTAATGACTTTATTGAAGAAAGGATGAAGGAAACTGCCGAAATTGATCCTTTGGATTTTCTTTGCGAACATAGTGATGAGATAACCCCCGAACAAAATTAATTTTTTATGGATTATACAGAATTAAGTAATAGCATCAGAATGATGATGAAAGCGCAAGGCGTAGATGAAAAGTATATTGATAAAGAGGAAACATTATACTATGATGAATCAGGTAACATTAAACACCTGATTGTAAAAGAGGGTAAACTAAATGCAGATTCAGATACAGTATTTGTGTTGGGTGGTGTTCAGGCGGAAGATACTATTTCTTTGGAAGAGTTAAAAACTGCATTAGGAAAAAGTTTAGAAAAAGAAATGAAATCAACAAAGGACTTGAAAGGGTCTTTTATTGAAATATTGCGCAAGGATAATTTTAGAAAAATACTCTAACTGATTCAAGACAAAGGATGGCATATCCATTTTAGTATCGTGCAGATACTATATTACGGATTTGTAGATATTGTCGATTCAATAGATGGACTAGATGTTGATCTTTTATTTGCATTCAAGGCAGAGCTATACAAGGTCTTGAAAAAGGATCCAAATACAACTGTTTCAATATTCAAGAAATCCTTAATTCCGCAACACTATAATTTAACTTTATTTATAAGTTCCTGAGCAA
>OMDK01001256.1_pt1 | contig 9979 bp, 2 predicted proteins | sample 1645201 | NCBI WGS metagenome assembly OMDK01 (sample SAMEA103958151, study PRJEB25191) | human gut metagenome
GTACTGAAATCAATATCTTCCCACTTCAGCGCCAGCAACTCCCCCATGCGTAATCTTGTACACAAGTCTAAGCGGATAAATACGCCGTAGCGGTGGCGGTAGCTGGCTTGCACCAGCGCCCACTGCTGGTCGTTGGTAAATACGCTGATTTCGGGCTTTTCTCCGCCGGGCAGGGTCACGGCATCGCAGGGATTATAAACCAGTAGATGCTCTTTTACAGCTTGCTGTAAGCATTTGTGCAGTGCCATGTGGTAGTTGCGCAAGGTCTTGGAGGATAACCCTTCCTCGCGGAATTTGTAGTTGTAAAACTCCTGCAAGGTGTGCGGTTCTAATTTCTTTATAAAAGGCAAGCCGTTTTATTCTGCGGCTTGTCTTTTTTATTGACGCAGAGCGACCTCATGGGGTCTGGGGTACACCCCAGAAATGTGCATGTGGATGACCACATGCTATGCTAGCAAAACGCACCTGCCCCAAGGGGGGACAATCAAGGCGGATACACATACAAATTCACATATACTCCAGAGTGAATCAGTTTAGATTCATCCAAAAATCCCGACTCGAAAAAGTGAATCAGTTCTGATTCATTTTCCCAAGTGCTGCTATTATGGTTCGACATCTCTTGAATACGGTACGCATTATGATGACGGTAAAAGAATGATAAGCGAGCGGTACTTGCCATGAGTTTGCCGGGAAGAAACAAATATAAAAACTGCAAATCCTTCAGTGTACGCTTGATGGTAATGATTCTCTGCGTTTCGGTGCCACCTATTTTGGTATTGCAATCTTAAAATCCGTGGCTGCCATGGCAGTCGTAGGGGGTGAACGCGAGATTCCGCCGCGCGGTAACCTCCTCCGCAGTGGCAAGACGGGCACGCAGCAGATGGCAGGTGCAGGTACATTGTATCCCGAACAAACTGTCCATCTCAGGGCGTTTGTTGTAACTCTAGTGCGCCCGGCATGGGCAACAACTAGGTGGTGAAAGACCACTACGCCCTCGGCAGTAGAAAGTGTTAGCCGAAGGCAAGGATGTCCATCGTGAGGTGGAATCTGAAGGAAGTCGGAGGTCAGCGAAAAAATGCAGGCGGGCAAACGCCTGAACCGATGAACAGAAACACATAGTAGGCCGTGGAAGCAGTGGAAGAAGTCCAAAACGAAGGTAGGCAACTTGAGACAGATGGGCGTCCTGGCTGACAGGGTATACCAGTGGGGGAATTCCAGACTGGGTTATTGGCGTATCGCCGGTAGTCCTGTATTAAAGGGTTCCATTACAAACGCAAGACTCGCAGCAGCAGGATATTTTAGTATCCTCCGCTACTACGAGTCCTTGCACTTATGCGGTTGGACCGACATGTACAGACCGGTGCGCACGGTGGTGTGAGAGGTCGGCTTTCTAGTTAAAAGAGACTCTTACTCGATTTGTTTCGTCGAAGAATTGTAATTTCGACGACTTGATTTTAAGGCTTCCATTTTATCTCGCTGTGGACGGCAACCGGTGCATCCGTTGCTAAGGCAGTTCGATTCTCAATAAGCAATTCGCTCATTTGTGAAAGGCTTTTGTGAAGTGCAGCATCGTCTGGAAGAAACCCCTGCAATTTATGGTTACTCCCGCAATCAGGGGCTTCGGTAGAGAGGATACAAAAATTTTTTAATTGGCCGATATGTAGTTCTCTTCTTTAAAAATGATGAACCAAAAACTGAAATATAGCGGAGATTCTGCGGTACACAAATTTGCACAAAATATCTATAATGAAAAACGCTGCTGAGCAGATTGCATAGCGGCGCTTTTCTTTACGGGAAGTGTCTCCTATAGAAATTAAAATACCGAAAGAAGTCTGCGGTTTACCACGAAAATATCTTTTAACATATAAGTATACAGAAAGCAGGCATATAAATTCCATGTAAATTTCAAAGTAAAAAATGTAGTATTTGTATGATTCCACTTGAAAGCGCAATGCGGGAAAAGTGCGGGAAAAAGTGCAGGAAGAACGGGAATTATCACATGGAGGAAAACACTGGCGGCTTGTTTTATAGTAGTAAACCACTGTAAAGTAGATTTGTGCATGATGCACACACTGCTTAAAGAGAAAGGATGAAGACTATGAGAAAAGCGCAGCACAAGGGCAAGCGCGTACTCGCGTCGGCTCTTTGTGTCGGTATGCTGGCCAGCATGGTCCCGACGCAGGCCTTTGCGGCCGACGAACAGCCAGTGGCTGCCGTCGTCCAGGAGGCTGCGCCTGCCGCCGAGGAGGCTCCGGCGGAGGACGCCCCGACTGAGGAGACGCCTGTCGAGGAAGCACCTGCGGAGGAAGCAGCTCTCGCCCCGATGGATGCCCCTGTTGAGGAGGCTCTTGCCGCCGAGGAGACCGCAGCCCCCGCTGCGCAGGAGGCTGCTGCACCTCAGACCGCCGCGGCTCGCATCGCAACAAACGTCGGTGTGGTCCCTGCCGGAATCGATTGGGCGGATAATGTGACCGCGAATACCTTCGCAGAGCCCTATGCAACCGTCACTGCAAAGGATAAGGCAGGCAACGAGTACACCGTGGAGGTCATCCCCGCAGACACCGTTTACTTTATCGACAGCGTGGCCGCTACCGGCAACGACGAGATGGACAATGTTCAGTCCACTGCCGCCTACGCAGCCGCCAAGGCGCTGCTGGGCGACCAGCTGCTGAACGGCAAGTCCGACCAGTTCTACCAGGGCGACGCGACCTGGGGCTTGGTGGACACCGATGCCCAGACGAAGGGCTACACCAGCAGCAATGCTGATGACAAGGATTACACCGGTGTTTACGGCAAAAACAATGAAGCAGGGGAGACAATCTCCTACAAGTTCACGCTGCCCGCCGGTAAGTACAAGATCACGACTGCCCACCGTGAGTGGTGGGGCGGCCAGAACCGTGCCATGGACCTGAGCCTGACCACCGACGCAGGTACGTCTGTTTATGCGTCGGTTCCGAAGCAGGACAACAACGCCGTTACCACCAAGACCGGTGAGTTTGAGATCACCTCCGAGAAGGTCGTGACCTGGACGGCCACGACCACCGGTCAGCACGCCCCCGCCGTTAGCTGGCTGGCTGTTGAGCGCACCGGCGACGCCGAGACCCCCGACACGCCCGTGGATGGCGACAACGCCAACTTCGGCAAGGCGCTGGAGGACAATGACATGGTCAGCGTCCGCACCGGCGCGTCCCTGGTCGAGAGTCTGAACAGCGGCAAGCAGGTCAGCGTTACCTCCGGCTGGATCAGCGGCGGCAACTCCGCTACCGATGGCGGCGCTGCCATCAACGACGGTGACAGCTTCTTCAAACGCACCAGCTTCACGCTGTACACTGATTTCAAGTTCAACGACGAGCACGACAACACCTCCGTGGTGCTGGTCGGCCCCTCTGCGGATGCCAACTTCCGCATCATCCCCCGCAAGACCGACGGCACTGCTGTGCTCAAGGTCAACAACGGCACCGAGTACGCCCTCTCCAAGAACCTGACGGCAGGGGAGTGGAACGCGATTGCCCTTGTCTACAACGAGAATGACACCGAGGGCACCGTCGCTGTTTACCTGAACGGCGAGGAGGTCCTGGCCGCCAGCGGCATCGGCTTCAAGCTCAGCGAAAAGACCGGCATCGTCGGCGCGTTCGGCGCGACCTACGGCACCGGCTTCATGCGCACTGGCCTGTATGACAACATCGTTGTCACCGGCACGGCTGACGCCGAGGCTGCCAAGACCGAGACCGCGGCCCGCTACGACGCCTTCAACAGCATTGCCGATGTGGACGGTGTTGTCTCCATCACCGGCACTGACGTGGAGGCCGCTGCCAAGAACGTCAACGGCTGGACCTACAAGGGCCTGGGCATGCTGAACGGCAACTCCACCAGCAACCTGCTGCTGGACTACAAGTCCGAGAATCCGCAGGCCTACTGGTCCATGATGCAGTACCTGTTCGGCGGCGATTACCCGCTGTTCTCCAACATCAAGATGGAGATGGGCAACGACGGCAACAACTCCACCGGCGCCGAGGCCTGCACGAAGCGCTATGAGGACGAGGAAGCCGATGCCTCCCGCTCTCCGGGTTTCGTCATGGCTGCTGACGCCAAGAAGATCAACCCGGACGTCAAGGTCTCCATCCTGCGCTGGGAGTATCCCAACTGGGTCAAGGCCAAGGCCGACCTGAAGCTGGCCCGGACGACCCGCGAACGGATCGAGTCGCTTTATAAGGAAACCATCTTCGACGCCTACGAGAAGTACGGCTACGTCGTCGACTACATCGATCCCGATAAGAACGAGACCGGCAGCCCCGACGGCGAGATCATCAAGTACTTCGCCAACGCGCTGGAGAACGAGACCGACTTCCCCAGCTATTTCACCGAGGAAGCGAAGAAGGCCTACAACAACATTAAAATCGTCGCCTCTGACGAGAACAAGGGCCTGAAGATCGTTCCCCTGATGCGCAGTGATTCCGGCGTGTACGACGCCGTCGATGCTATCGGCTTCCACTACCGTACCAACGCCACGAGCGATTATATCGCGATGGCAGACGTGGACGACAAGGAAGTCTGGTACAGCGAGGGCTGCGCGACCTTCGGCTATTCCGAACTGCAGGAAAACAAGACCACCGAGTACGGTGCCGGCACCATCGGCGGCTACCAGAGCCCGCTGGCGCTGCTGGACAGCCTGCCCAACGCCTTTGTCGGTTCCCGCCGCACGATGTACATGTTCCAGCCCGCGATTGGCTCCTTCTATGAGGGCATCCAGTACGGTCACAAGGAGCTGCTGTCCGCCCGCGACCCGTGGAGCGGCTATATCCACTATGACCCCGTGCTCTACATGCTGAGCCACATTACGAAATTCGCCAAGACCGGCTGGGAGAATGACACCAACACAAACGGCATCTGGCGTGTGCTGCCGAATGCGACCTACGGCTCCTTCGGCTCCAGCGACAACGAGCACCAGACCGCCGGTATCAACGGCGACGCCAGCTACATGACGCTGGCTGCCCCCGATAAGACGAACTTCTCCACCGTGTTCATCAACAACACCCAGAACGAGAAAACCTTCGCCATCAAGACGTCGGACCTGAACCTCTCCGTCGACGCGCTGCATATCTGGACCACCGTCACGGACGACTACCTGAAGCAGGGTGAGGATGTCAAGATCGAGGACGGCGTCGCCTATGTCACCGTGCCCGCCTACAGCGTTGTGACCGCGACCACGCTGGACACCACGCCCGAGCGCTTCCCCACTGAGGACGGCAGCGGCGACTACATCCAGACCGAGAAGCGTACCGTGCTGGATACCGACTCCACCGGTAAAAACCAGAACACCACCGACGACTACCTCTACGCGGATAACTTTGAGTATACCAACGAGGAAGACGTTACGGTGTACAATGCCACCACCGGCAAGGAGACCACCGAGAACTATCTGGTTTCCCGCGGCAATGAGCCCCGCTATATGCTGGACACCCACGGCGCGTGGATCGTCGAGAACGGCCAGCTCAAGCAGGAGAATGCCTCCAGCGTGAACCAGTGGAACGGCGGCGACCCTGCGACTATCGTCGGCGACTGGCGCTGGATGGATTACAGCGCCTCCATCGACGTGACCCTGCCGGGTGCAGAGTCTGGCCGCTATGAGCGCCTGACCATCCGTGCCCAGACCGGTATGAACTGGAACAACAGCGGCTACACGCTGGAAATCAACGGCGCAGGCAACTGGAAGCTGTACCGCATCGGTACGCAGGTTGCCAGCGGCTCCGTCACCAAGAATGCCGAGGGCAAGTACAACCTCAAGCTCACCGGTCTGGGCGACACCGTGTATGCCTACATCGATGGCAGCAAGGTCACCAGCTACACCGACGCCAACCCGATGCTCTCGGGCCGTGTGAAGATCAGCTCCAACTGGACGCAGGTCTATGCGGACAACCTCGAGGTCAAGACCGTCAAGGGCGGCATCCCGTATGCCACTGCCATGATCGACGGCCAGGACGACGGCGTTGCCTACAACGGCACCTGGGCCATCAACAACCCGGGCGGCGGCAGTGCTGACAACTGGTATCGCACCATGTCCGTCTCCAGCACTGCGGGCTCCTCCTTCACCTTCACGGTGGACGGCAGCGGCTTTGCAATTATGGGCGGCAACGACGGCTCCGCTGTCATCGACGTCTATGTTGACGGCGAGCTGAAGGCAGAGAACGCCTCCACCAAGGCAGCCCCGACCCGCGGCGAAGCCTATATTATGTCTGCCCTGACTGCCGGTAAGCACACGATCAAGATCGTGCTGAAGTCCGGCACCCTGAACGTCGACGCCCTGAACACCATCGGCGAGCGTCTGGCAGGTGCGGACGGCGCTGTGACCGAGATTCTGACCGAGCTGCCCACGCTGGAGTACTACGTGACCGGCAGCGGCGTGGGCGACCTGCCCGCCGAGGTTGAGGTCAAGCTGGCCGACGGCACCACCGAGAAGAAGTCCGTTGAATGGAATGTTGACACCAACGCACTGGATGCGAACGCCTACAAGTCCGCCTCTATCAGCGGCACCGTGAAGGACGCCGTCAATGCGTTGGGTGAACCCCTGACCGTCAGCGTTCAGATCACCGAGGTCATCCCCGGCGACACTGTTTACTTCATCGACACCGTGGCCGGTGATCCCACCACCGTAGCGGCTGGCACCACTGAGACCTACGAGCTGTACAAGAAGGCGCTGGGCGACAAGCTGCTGAACGACAAGTTCGACCAGATCAAGACCAGCGACAACACCTGGGGCCTCGTTGACACCGACGCAGGTACCAAGGGTTACTCCGGCACTGCCGACAAGACAGCTACCGGTATCTACGGTCACGACAACAAGGCAGGGGAGACCCTGACCTATGCACTGACCCTGCCCGCCGGTACCTACACCCTGACCAGTGCCCACCGCGAGTGGTGGAGCATGAACCGCCCGATGACCGCTGTCGTGACCGATGCCGAGGGCAACGCTCTGACCGACACCGCCACGCTGAACCTGTCCGGCAGCAGCGGCGACATCATCAACAGCCTGACCTTCACCATTGAGGAGGACCAGGTCGTCAGATACACCGTCACCGCCACCGGCACCCAGGCTCCTGTTATCAGCTGGCTGGCTGTCAACGGCAAGGCCCAGCCGTCCCCGGTCCCGACTGCAGAACCCACTGCGACCCCGGCTCCGTCTGACAATACGACGAACAATACCACAAATAACACCACGAACAATACGACCAACAATACCACAAATAACACGACGAACAACACCACGACCAACAGTACAACGCCCGCGCCCGCCAAGACGACGGCACCCATCCCGCAGACGTCGGACAACTTCCCGCTGATCCCCGTTGCCGGTGTGGCCATCGCCAGCCTGGCTGCCCTGTGCTTCCTGTTCCTTCGCAAGAAGAACCGCTAAGTTGCGTCTACGGTTGTAAGCCCGTATAAGCAAAGCCCCCGTCCGGCAATGATATGCTCCCTATATAGCGAACAGTGAAAAAACACTGAAAGCTATATAGGGAGCATTTTTAGTGTGCCCGGCATGGGCAACAACTAGGTGCTGCAAGACCACTACGCGCTCGGCAGTAGGAAGCGTTAGCCGAAAAGAAAAGCTGAAGCTTCTTACAAAACGAAACCGCGGACGCAATAAAGAGGTACATCAAGGACCGGGAAGTGAACGACCAGATGTGCGACCAGTTGAGCTTCAAAGAATATGAGGACCCATTCAAAAATGTAGCGGACTTTGACGAAGATGATTCGCCGGAGATTCCCACGGACGGTAGAATAAGCAAGTAAAAAAGCGACGCCACGTGCGGTTGGCGTCGCTCATTGTGCGCCTTTAGGCGCGGCTGGTATTGAAGCCCTATGGGGCTGTTTTGCAAACCCCACGTTCAACGTGGGGTTATGATTTGTCGTGAATTTCCCAATGCCCGCTGAAACCACGGCCAATGTAGTGAACATTTCCCATCGCCTTGATATGGCGGCGGATGGTTTTGTAGCTGACGCCCAGCGCCATGCCGAGTTTTTCGGTGCTGATTTTATTGTCTTTTTTGATTAAAGCCAGAATTTTGGCATCCAAATCATCTTGGGGGACATCTTGGGGGACACGTTGGGGGACATCTTGAGGGACACCGTAATTCAAGTTCGGCATGATGACCGTAAACTGGTATCGGTCAGAACGGAATGTAGGGCGCTTATCCTCAGTGTAGTTGATTTGCGTCTTGTAGCCGTTCAGAATTTTCCCAAAGCCGCTGCCCTTGCGCTCCATGTAGCCCAGACGGTTGAACACATCGGCCAGCACCGGGTTACGCCGAGTGGACGGCACGGTCAGCGGGTCGCGGTCTTGGATCATCGACCCGTCCGGCATACCGCCCGGCGAGTAGATCTCCAGACGGTCATCGTAGATGTCAATGTGGACCTCGCTGCCGTAGACGAGATAATCGCGGTGCGCCAGCGCGTTGACAAGCGCCTCGTGGTAGCTGCGCTCGACGTATTCGGGCAGTTCCTCCCGCGAGTTGGGTGTTTTGCGCCACATCATGCGGGCGTTGCGCTTGATGAACGCCTCGCCATTCTCAATCAAAGAGAGCACACTGCCGGAATACTCGGCATCGTCCAGCGCGTCCATTGTGCCGCCGCTTTTGTCCAGCCCATTCCAGCGTGTGCAGAACAACCGTGACCAGCGGATCGGGCTTTCATCGGCAATCAGGGCGCCGGCATTTGTCAAAAATCCGCCTTCGTCTGCCAGCCCGAAAGAAACGAGGTCTTTGTTGTCAAAGCTGTTTCCCGTCCACTTCTTATAGCACTCCCGCAGCTTGGAAAAGGCGTAGTCCTCCACCCTGTAAAGCGTCATCTGAGAGTCGTAAGAGGTGTTTCTGCCGCGCAGAACAAGGCGTTTCAGCTCGGTGGCAGATGCCCTGACGCTCTCGTTTCCGATGCGTACAAACGCCTCTAAGGTGCCGTCGCCGGAGTAATAGTAGGGCGTTTCCTCGCCTTTGAACACGTCAAGAATCAGCAGCACCTTGCCGTCCTCGGTCTTGTGAAACCGCAGCCGAAACTCCGGAATAGGCTCCATGCGCGTCTTGAGGATCTCGCTGATTTTCTCGGCGTCGCTGTCGGGTTCGGTCAGCCCAACGATCTGCCCGTCATCCGCCATGCCGAAAATCAGCGCGCCGCCCAGCGTGTTCGCAAAAGCACTTACGCTCTTGCACCAGCTTTTGGGCTTTTTTACCTCAAGCGCCGCTTTCTTGTCGTATTCGGTTGTTTCACCGATCAAGTTCTCCATATCCATCTGCTCCGACCACCTTTTGCGCGAAATATCGGTGCTTTTATTATACAACTTTGCAGGGGCGGTTTGCAATCGTAAGTTGTACTCTCCGGTGTTAAGTTGCACGCATGGCCGTAAGACCATAGCGGGAAGAATCCAATTTTTTGTGGTTTTACGGATAGGATACAATAGTATATTAGTATTTTATTTATTTAGTATTTATTTGTGCAGGCTTTTCCTGTACAGGTGAAACCCGTCCGGGCAAAGCCTGCGCAGGAAAAGCCGTTCTTTGGTAAGAAAAAATCTCCGAAAAGTGGGGATTTTAGGGCTGCATTTGACTGGACGGCTACTGCGCCGATAGGCTGCGAACGCGCCCAAACAGGGGCGTTTCTCGCGGTGACAGGGGCAGTGTGCGGGGATGGTGTAGAGTAGTGCTTGTGTACAACTTCTTGCTAGAGGGTAAAACTTATATACGGATTCGTAGGGCTTTTCACTGGCAAGAACCCAGTGATGCTCGTATTCATGTTTCTCAATGAGACCAAAGCTGCGCATTTATTTGAGCGTTGCGAGTCAGAATCCGTCTCACCGATTTGCCCCCAAAACTGCCCCCAAAAGGGGTTGGAATGGGTCAGCACTATGTAGTATTCCTTTGTACACATGGGACAAAACCCATTCTGAGCCTTGGTACGCAATACCACCAAACCCAACAAAACAGCACTGTAA
>OMDK01001258.1_pt1 | contig 9971 bp, 7 predicted proteins | sample 1645201 | NCBI WGS metagenome assembly OMDK01 (sample SAMEA103958151, study PRJEB25191) | human gut metagenome
GGAACCACTTGTTGGTGAGCCACTTTTCGCCCAGAACCTCCTTAACGATGGTGTAGTAGGTGATGGCATCCATAACGGTATTGATGCCGCCAGCGGGCTTGAAACCTATCTGTATGCCCGTTTCATCGTAGTATTCCTTGATAGCCTGGCACATAACGTATGCTGCCTCCGGAGTAGCGGCAGGCTCCAACTTGCCGGTAGAAGTCTTGATGTAGTCGGCACCGGCGTACATGGCGAGGATAGACGCCTTCTTGATGTTAGAAGCGGTCTTGATAGCGCCAGTCTCGAGGATAACCTTCATGGCTACGTCCTCGCCGCAAGCTGCCTTCTGCTCCGAAATCTCGTCGCAAACACCCTCATAGTCGCCCGAGAGGAACTTGCCCACTGGCATCACGATATCAATCTCTGTAGCGCCGTCAGCCACAGCGAGCGATGCTTCTGCCACCTTCACCTCGATACGAGCCTGAGAAGAAGGGAACGAGCCGCTAACGCAGGCAATCTCTACGCCATCTACCTCCAAAGACTCTGCAACGGTCTTTGCGAAGCACGGATAAACGCAGATGGTAGCCACGTGGGGCAGTTCGGGATACTCGTTGTCGAAGTCGTTCACGCGCTCTGTAAAGGCGAGTACGCTTGTCTCTGAGTCTGTCGTCTTGAGTGTTGTGAGCTCGATGCTGCCGAAGAGGAACTTCTTCACTTCCTCTGTGTCGTTCTGCGGCACCTTCTCAGCGATAATCTTGCGTACAGCCTCGCGAACAGCGTTGTCGTCGAGGTCGGTGTTGTACTTTGCGAGAGCCTCGTCGTACTTGCTCGGCTCCTGCTTATTTGCCTCCTGGTCGTGGAGGATAACGTCTTTAATGATTCCCATTGTTGTTAATATGTTTTGGTTTGTTGTTTCTTCTAAGAACTAAGCCTTTCTATGCCTCTTTAAGCCTTTCTAATTACTAAGCCTTTGGTGGAAGGGTAGGCGCCTTTTAAGCCTTAAGCTTCGGGTTGTTCTTGTGGCGATTCTTGTCGCGCATGGTCTTTTTCTCGAAGCTCTTCTGCAAAGCTTCCGTAAGGTCTACGCCAGTCTGATTAGCCAGGCAGATAAGAACCCACAGAATATCCGCCATTTCTTCGGACGGATCGTGCGATTCGCCCTCCTTGAAGCTCTGGTCGCCGTAGCGACGAGCCATGATGCGAGCCAGTTCGCCCACCTCTTCCGTAAGGCAAGCCATGTTGGTCAGTTCGGAGAAATAGCGCACGCCGTACTCCTTAATCCAACGGTCTACAGCCTCTTGTGCTTCCTTTATTGTCATATCGTTATATGTGATGTTATTCCTTATTTTTGGGGTGTCTATTCCTTGTTTTTCGTGTCCATGCAGATGGTTACTGGTCCGTCGTTCAAAAGCTCCACCTTCATGTCTGCTCCAAATTCGCCCGTTCCCACCTGCTTGCCGATTGCATCGCTCAGTTTGCGGCAGAATTCCTCGTAGAGCGGCACGGAAATCTCGTGACGAGCCGCGCGGAACCATGATGGTCGGTTGCCCTTTTTGTATGAAGCGTAGAGCGTAAACTGGCTAACCACCAACGCCTCGCCCTCTACATCCACGAGCGAGCGGTTCATAACGCCGTTCTCGTCGTCGAAGATGCGCAGGGCTGCCACCTTCTTCACGAGCCAGTCTACGTCCTCAGACGTGTCGGCTTCCTCCACGCCGAGTAGCAGAAGGAGTCCGTTACCGATAGATGATTTGATGTTGCCGTCAATGGTTACTGATGCGTGCTGCACGCGCTGTATTACTGTTCTCATTTCTTGTCTCTGATAGGGTAGTATTGTTATCGTTCGCAGGGCGTTTCCAGCTCTGCAAAACTATGAAATTATCTTCTACAAAGTTAATACAAATACTTGAAATCTGCAATTATTTATTGAAATGCTCTGCTATAAGCTTTGCTTTTGCTGCGCCAATCACTTCTGTAAGCTCCTCCACGCTTGCCTCACGTATGCGTTTCAGGCTCTTGAACGCCTTCAGAAGAGCGTCGCGCGTTGTCGGGCCTATACCCTTGATGTCGTCCAGTTCGCTGTGCAGGGCATGCTTCGATCGCTTGTCGCGGTGGAACTGTATGGCATAGCGGTGCACCTCGTCTTGTATCTGCGTCAGAATGTGGAACAGTTCGGAGTTGGTCTTCAGCGCGATGGTTTGCGGCGGATTGCCGTAGAGCAGTTCGTTGGTGCGGTGGCGATTGTCCTTTGCGAGTCCGGCGATAGGGATGTCCAATCCTAATTCGCCCTCCACAACCTCTCTCACGACACTCATCTGTCCCAATCCACCGTCGGTAATAATCAGGTCGGGCAGGGCAGCGTCCTCCTCAATCATGCGCGAATAGCGGCGTCTAACCACTTCTTGCATCGAAGCATAGTCGTCAGGTCCCACTACGGTCTTGATATTATACTTGCGATAGTCCTTTTTCGACGGTTTCATGCCCTTGAACACCACGCAGCCAGCTACCGCATCCGTACCCGATATGTTCGAGTTGTCGAAGCATTCTATGTGATAAGGCAGTTTTTCGAGCTGCAGTTTCTGCTGCAATTCCTTCATAAGGCGCGTCTGCTTCTGCTCGGGATTGAGCTTTTCGGCCTGCTTCAAACGATCGAACTTATACTGCTTGCAGTTCATCTCGCCCAGCTCCAACAGATGCTTCTTGTCGCCGCGCTGCGGCACGAAGAATTGCGCATCGTTCAGCGTCCACTCCATCTCGAACGGCACAATAATCTCCTTCGCCTTACTCTTGAACCTCTCTCTGATCTCTGGAATCGCAGTAAGCAGCAACTCCTGGTCGGTTTCATCGAGCTTGCGCTTGTATTCGAACGTGAAACTCTGGTTTACGGCGCCATTCTTAACGTGTATATAGTTGATGAACGCCGTGCGGTTAGCCTCGTCGTCCACAATAGTGAACACATCCACGTCGGCGATGGTATGGCTCACAACCTCGCTCTTGGCGCAGAAACTCTCTATAAGCAGGTACTTCTGCTTCAGTTCTTCCGCCTCTTCAAACTTCAGTTCGGCGGCTTTCTGCTGCATCTGCTCGAAAACATGCTTAGAAAGTTCGCGCGTGTTTCCTTTCAGAATCTCGCGAGCCTGAGCGATAGACGCCTGATAGTCCTCTAACGACTGCTTTCCGCAGCACGGCGCCTTGCAGTTGTGAATGTGATATTCCAGGCACGGCTTGTACTTGCCCTGTTCGATGCCCTCCTTCGTGATTATCTGTCGGCAAGTGCGCGGTTTGTAGAGTTTATGAATCAGTTCGAGCACGGCGAACATGCTGCCTGTGTGAGAGTAGGGACCGAAGAACGTGCCGAACCGCTTGTTTACCTGTCGCGTCTTGAACACCCGCGGCAGATACTCGTTCGTGATGCAGATGCTCGGATAAGTCTTGCCGTCCTTCAGCAGCACGTTGTAGCGTGGGTTATACTTCTTTATAAGACTGTTTTCGAGGAGCAGGGCGTCCTCCTCAGTGTTCACCACCGTATAGCTTATGTCCTCAATCTTCGACACAAGCACCTTGGTCTTGAACCTGTCCACCTCTTTATGAAAATAGCTCGACACACGCTGCTTCAAGCGTTTCGCCTTGCCTACATATATGATGGTGTGTTCGGCGTCGTAGAACTGGTAGCTGCCAGGCTTGTCCGGCATGTTAAGTACGATGTTCTTCAACCGTTCGATGCGCTTTTCGTTTTCTTCCTTTGTCATATAACTTGCTTGAAACTAAGTGTTTTGCTTTGTTTTGTTTCACGTGGAACTTAAAAGGCTATGGCGCATGCCATAGCCTTTAATTGTATACTTTTGTATTGTTGATGCAGCTGAGACAGCTGCCCCCCCTAGAGTGCATCCCCTGGGTTTAAATCTTAATAAGCGAAGTTATCTCGATGTCTTCGTCGAAACCGTCGCGACCGTTGAGTCCTTCATTAACGAGTTCGATGATGAAGTTGGCGTAAACCTTCTTCGGGTGGAACTTCTTAACGAGGTTGCATGCAGCCTTCATGGTTCCGCCTGTGGCGAGGAGGTCGTCGTGTAGCAAAATAACGTCGTCTTCACCGATAGCATCCTTGTGAATCTCGATGGTGTCCTTGCCATACTCCTTAGCGTAGCTTTCCTGTACTGTGTCGCAGGGCAGTTTGCCCGGCTTGCGGCAGAGCACAACGCCAGCGCCGAGACGCAGGGCGAGAGCAGACGACATAACGAAGCCGCGCGACTCGATGCCTACGATTTTGGTGATGCCCTTGTCCTTGTACAGATCGTACATCTCGTCGCAGATTTCCTTCAGACACTCGTTGTTCTTGAATAATGTTGTTACGTCGCGGAAGTTAACTCCCTTCTTTGGCCAATCTTGTATGCAACGCAGATTGTCAAGCAATAGTTTGTTGTTCATTTTCAAATATTTAATTGTTGTTTGTTTATTCAAAAGTTTCACGTGAAACGAAGCGACGGCGTGCCGTCGCAATGTTGAGTGTTGAATGTTGAATGTTGAATTGTTGCGGCTGTGCCGCAATGTTGAATTGTTCAATGTTGAATTAATCTTTGGTATGGAAAGTTCAAAAACTCCTCATTGGTTAATTCTTCATCGGCGGAACGCCGACAATTCAACATTCCTCATTCAACATTCCTTATCGTTTCATTAGCACCAAGAGCACGTTGATGTCGCTGGGCGACACGCCGGGGATGCGCGATGCCTGTCCGAGTGTTTCGGGATTGATGCGCGTAAGTTTCTGTCTGCCCTCGGTAGAAATCTCGTGAAGCTCTGCGTAGTTGAAGTGTCCCTTGATGTGTATGTCCTCCAGTCGGTGCATCTTCTCTGCCACGAGTCGCTCGCGTTCGATGTAACCCTTGTACTTTATCAGAATCTCCGCCGTCTCTACTATCTCCGCCTGTCGTGCGTCGTTGGTCTGCAGCGTATCCTTTAGGGTAGGGATAGCCGAGGCAAGCTGCTCTAAGCTCAGTTGCGGTCGTGCTACAAGGTTCGATATAGTGGTGCCGAACTGCATCGGTGTTGTTCCGAAACGTTCGAGTGCATCGTTGATGTCGCGCGGTTTCACGTTCGTCTGGTCGCAGTAGCGCACGATGCGCTCTATCTCCGTCTTCTTCTTCAGCCAGTGGTCGTAGCGTTCGCGCGAAGCAATGCCCAATTCGTACGCTTTCTCCGTAAGACGAGCGTCGGCGTTGTCCTGGCGCAGCAGAATGCGGTACTCGGCGCGCGAGGTGAACATACGGTACGGTTCGTCAACGCCCTTAGTGGTGAGATCGTCGATGAGAACGCCGATATACGCCTCGTCGCGTTTCAGGACGAACGGGGCAGAGCCGCCGCAGTAGAGCGCTGCGTTCACGCCCGCCATCAGTCCTTGTCCGCCCGCCTCCTCGTAGCCCGTCGTTCCGTTTACCTGTCCGGCGAAGAACAATCCGCTGACGAGCTTCGATTCCAACGACGGCTTCAGCTGTGTAGGGTCGAAGTAGTCGTACTCTATGGCGTAGCCCGGTCGGTAGACGCGTATGTCGCGGAACGCCGGTATCTTCTTCAGCGCCTCGAGCTGCACCTCCATCGGCATCGACGACGAGAAACCGTTAAGGTACATCTCGTTTGTTTCCTCGCCCTCAGGCTCCAGGAACAGCGGATGCTGGTTCTTGTCTGGGAAGGTCATGAGCTTCGTCTCGATAGACGGGCAGTAGCGCGGTCCGGTAGACTGTATCTGTCCGTTGTAGAGTGGGGAGTCGGCGATGGCTGCGCGCAGCGTGTCGTGCACCTCCTTATTGGTGTATGTCGTCCAGCATGGCAACTGTTCGAGATGTCTTGGCGCCGTCATATAAGAGAATCCGTGATAGTCGGTCTCGCCCGGCTGTTCCTCCATATCCTCGAAGTGAACCGAACGGCGGTCGATGCGCACCGGTGTGCCGGTCTTCATTCGTGCTGCTGTTATGCCGTGTCGGGTGATGCTCTCGGTGAAGTGGAGCACGGCTGGCTCTGCGCATCTGCCTCCTGGCACCTTATGCTTGCCCACGTGCATGAGTCCGTTGAGGAATGTTCCGGCTGTTATCACTACTGCCTTTGCTCTGAGCGTGACGCCCCACACCGTCTCTACGCCCACCGCCTCGCCGTTTTCTACGATCAGCTTGCAGGCTTCGTCCTGCCAGATGTCGAGGTTGTCGGTGCGGTCGAGTTGCGTGCGCCATTCCCAGATGAACTTGCCGCGGTCGCATTGCGCTCTCGGGCTCCATACTGCCGGTCCCTTTCCGCGGTTGAGCATGCGGAACTGTATTGATGTGGCGTCGGTGACGAGTCCCATCTTGCCGCCGAGTGCGTCAATCTCGCGCACTATCTGTCCTTTTGCTATTCCGCCGACGGCGGGGTTGCAGCTCATCTGCGCCAGTTTGTTCATGTCCATCGTCACGAGGCATGTCTTTGCGCCCATGCGTGCTGCGGCTGCTGCCGCCTCGCATCCGGCGTGTCCGCCTCCGATGACGATTACGTCGTATCTCAAAATCATATATTGTTGCGTGTTTACTTTGCTGTTGTTTTGTGTCCTGCGTATTCTGTGGGAATATTCATGTTCTCCCACAGATTTCACGGATCGGCACAGATGGTTAGGCTGTGTAGGTTTTCCCACGGAATCCACGGAATCCACAGAAGTTAGGGTGCGCTATTGGCTGCGTGGGTATGGCAGGGATGCCATACCCTCCTAATCTGTGCGCATCTGTGCTATCTGTGGGCGGCACATCTCAGCCAGAAGGTTCTGTGTATTCCGCGTATTCTGTGGGAATACTCTCTCCGCTCGCTTGGTTGGTGCAGCTGAGACAGCTGCACCCCCTGCCGGATTCCGTCCGCCGCCCGATCAGATTCCGTCCGCCGTCCAATCGGATTCCGTCCGCCGTCCAATCAGATTCCGTCCGCTGTCCGACGACTTGGTGTGAGGAAGTAAACCGTGAAGATTGCGCTGCAATACACAGTGGGTTTACGCCGTGCATCCTTTTATGTTCGCAAAATTAAGAAATAAAATCGATTTTTGATGTGAAATAATTTGATTTATCATCAATTTTCAGTATTTTTGCAACTTGAAACGATGTGGCTCTACCTATTAGATAGTATACGCGCGAAGAGACACCCTAAAAAACTATACGCAGACCCCCTCCGAGCGCTCAGAGACTACTAACGGAAAGCCCTCCGCAACGCCCTTTTGACGAACCATAAAATATCAATAATTTTATCATTTAATAATTTAAATTTCAAATCATTTATGTGGTTAATCAATTCATCAATCGGTAGAAAGGTAGTGATGGCCCTCACCGGCGTCGCACTTGTTCTATTCCTGACATTCCACATGTCAATGAATGTTGTCGCTCTCTTCTCTGGAGACGCTTACAACATGATCTGTGGTTTCCTCGGCGCACATTGGTATGCCGTAGTTGCAACAATTGGTCTTGCTGCCCTCTGCGTTCTCCACTTCGTTTACGCCTTCTGGCTCACGATGCAGAACCGCGCGGCACGCGGCAACTCTCGTTACGAGGTTACAGCAAAGCCTAAGGGCGTAGAGTGGGCATCGCAGAACATGCTCGTTCTGGGTATCATCGTAGTGCTCGGTCTGTTGCTCCACCTCTTCAACTTCTGGTACAACATGATGTTCGCAGAGCTTCTCGGCTTCGAGGGCGTATGCGCACCTGCTGACGGCTTCGGCTGGATCCAGGAGACATTCAAGAACCCGGTTTACGTTGTTCTCTACATCGTATGGCTCGTAGCCCTCTGGTTCCACCTCTCACACGGTTTCTGGAGCGCAATGCAGACATTCGGTTGGAACGGCAAGGTATGGTTCAACCGTTGGAAGGTGATCAGCCAGGTTTACTCAACCCTGCTCGTCCTCGGCTTCCTCGTAGTAGTAGTATTGTTCTACCTTGGCTGCGCACCGAGCCTCTGCTGCGGTAGCTGCTGCTAATTCAAAATTCAAAATTCATAATTCATAATTCATATTATGGCTAAAACAATTAATTCAAGAATCCCTGAAGGCCCAGTGGCCGAGAAGTGGACCAACTATAAAGCTCACCAGCGTCTGGTGAACCCCAAGAACAAACTCAAGCTCGACATCATCGTTGTAGGTACAGGTCTTGCAGGAGCTTCTGCAGCAGCCAGCCTCGGCGAGATGGGTTTCCGCGTTTTAAACTTCTGCATCCAGGACTCACCGCGTCGCGCTCACTCTATCGCCGCTCAGGGCGGTATCAACGCAGCCAAGAACTACCAGAACGACGGCGACTCAGTATACCGTCTGTTCTACGACACAGTGAAGGGCGGCGACTACCGTGCACGCGAGGCTAACGTATACCGTCTGGCAGAGGTGTCAAACGACATCATCGACCAGTGCGTAGCCCAGGGCGTACCATTCGCACGCGAGTACGGCGGCATGCTCGCCAACCGTTCGTTCGGTGGCGCTCAGGTGTCACGTACATTCTACGCTAAGGGTCAGACCGGCCAGCAGCTCCTCCTCGGTGCCTACTCAGCACTCTCTAAGCAGGTGAGCACGGGCCGCGTACAGCTCTACACACGCTACGAGATGGAAGACGTAGTAATCGTAGACGGCCGCGCACGCGGTATCATCGTGCGCAACCTTATCACCGGAGAGATTGAGCGCTACGCCGCACACGCAGTTGTGGTTGCAACAGGCGGTTACGGCCGCGTGTTCTTCCTGTCGACCAACGCTATGGGTTGCAACGGTTCTGTTGCAGTGCAGTGCTACAAGCACGGTGCATACCTGTCAAACCTCTGCTTCACGCAGATTCACCCGACATGTATTCCAAAGCACGGCGAGAACCAGTCGAAGCTTACCCTTATGTCAGAGTCGTTGCGTAACGACGGCCGCATCTGGGTTCCGAAGAAGAAAGAAGATGCCGAGGCAATCCGTGCCGGCAAGCTCAAACCGACAGAAATCAAGGAAGAAGACCGCGACTACTACTTGGAGCGCCGCTATCCGGCATTCGGTAACCTTTGTCCTCGCGACATCGCCAGCCGTGCAGCCAAAGAGCGTTGCGACGCAGGCTACGGCGTAGGAACAGGCAATGCCGTTTACTTGGACTTCTCCGACGCAATCAACCGTTTGGGCGAGGATGTCATCGCAGCTCGCTATGGCAACTTGTTCCAGATGTATGAGATGATTACCGACGACAACCCATACAAGACACCGATGATGATCTTCCCGGCATCGCACTACACAATGGGCGGTATCTGGGTAGACTACGAGCTCCAGACATCAGTCAAGGGCTTGTTTGCAATCGGTGAGGCAAACTTCTCCGACCACGGCGGTAACCGCCTCGGAGCTTCTGCGTTGATGCAGGGCTTGGCCGACGGTTATTTCGTATTGCCTTACACAATGCAGAACTATCTCTCTGACCAGATTAAGGTTAAACACCCGGGAGTCGACGCCCCTGAGTTTGTTGAGGCAGAGAAAAAGGTTCGCGCACGCATCGAGCGATTGATGAACATCAAGGGCAAACGTTCAGCCGACTCAATCCACAAGGAACTCGGCTTGATTATGTGGAACCTTGTAGGTATGGGACGTACGGCAGAAGGCTTGATCAAGGCAATCGAGCAAATCGACAACTTGAAGAAAGAATTCGACACCAACTTGTTTGTACCAGGCGAGGCAGATACACTCAACGTAGAGCTTGAAAAGGCACTCCGTCTTGAGGACTTCTTCACTATCGGCCGCCTTATGGCGATCGACGCGCTCCACCGCAACGAGTCGTGCGGCGCACACTTCCGCGAGGAGTATCAGACAGAGGATGGCGAGGCACAGCGCCGCGACGACCAGTATATGTATGTAAGCTGCTGGAAGTATGCCGGCGAGGGCGAAAAGCCAATCTTGCTGAAAGAGCCGCTCAACTATGAGGCAATCAAGGTTCAAACACGTAACTATAAGAATTAATACAGTAGACGAGTAAACGAGTAGACGGGCAGAC
>OMDK01001269.1_pt1 | contig 9877 bp, 8 predicted proteins | sample 1645201 | NCBI WGS metagenome assembly OMDK01 (sample SAMEA103958151, study PRJEB25191) | human gut metagenome
CCGCAGCCGCCGGAGCGGTGCTTAAGCCGTAAGGCGGGAATTATGCGGTGTTGCCCTAGATATTCAATAGGCCACGAATGTGATTTTTCGACACGCCGGAGTATGAGCAGGAGCTGACAAGCAAGTTACGGTGGCCGCATAAAAAGGCGCACGGCAAACACACCCGGGCAAGGACTGCGCTTGCCGGGAACAGCATGTGAGGGGTGTCTTTTGCGCTATAGGACACCCGGCAAAGGGGCGCACCTCGCCCCTGGTCGGAGCCTTTGGGGGCGGAAGGCTTTACTCGCTGATGGCATCCTCGACCACGTCCAGCAGGTGGCAGGGGTCGAGCTGGGCGGCGGTGCATCGGCGTGCGAGGGCCTCGACGAAGGCGCGGTCCAACGATACGTCGGAGATAAACTGCACGACCTGCTGGCAGCCGCAGAGGTCCCGCGCGGCCAGAATGCCGTAGGTAATGTAGGGCCCGAGCTCGGGCGCGGAGAGCTTTTGACAGACAACGCGATAGGTATACACGATTTTCACCCACTCCTGCTATGCTACATAACAAAATATATTGACAAAAAATGGTAACTGGAGTAAAATTGTGGTAGTGTTAGTGTACTTATAGATGCCGCCCTTCACAATATAGCATATCCCGGTGTGCAAAGTACACAACCAGTGCCGGAAATTTTGGCGGCGCATTTTGCACCGCCGCTTTGCTGTTTTTCCGGCGGTGAATCGCGTTTTGAGGGGAGAGAAGATGTTATGTCCGCATATCGATACCGTGTGGCAGAAGCAATGACCGCTGCGAGGGAGGCAGCAGGTGTTTCACAGCGGGAACTGGCAGACCGCCTGGGCCGGGATAAGCGCACGATCCAGAAATGGGAAAAGGGCGAGATGAAGATCGCGCTTGAGGATTTTCTGGCCGTCTTTGATGCGCTAAAAGTGCAGGTGGAGCCGTACTCCAAATGGATTCGGCACCCAGAGCTTTTCCCCAATGGACTGTCGGACATCCTACAATACTCCACCGATAAAAAGCGCGCGGCACTGGGGGATTTCTACCGCTGTCAGGCGTCGCCCATGGAGGTCGAGCAGGAATATTACTTTCTGTATGCTGACCACGGCAGCGACTACCACGGCATGTACCAGCAGTGGATGGCCAACCTGCTGACACCGCTGCGGGATCGCCGCCGCATCTGTGCCCAGGTTATTGAGAATTATAACGAGGCCCTTGCCACCGGGACCATCACCGACCCGGACGCGCCCCAGCCCAACATGGAGGTCCTGCAGGCCTGCTATGAGGCCAGCGCCCAGAGCATCCAGAACGGCGCCAACGGCTACACGATGCTGAGCCTTGATTTGAACCGCTGACAAAAGCATAAACCCGCCGCCCCCTGCGTACACTCTGCGCAGGGGGCTTTGTTATGGCTGCACTTGTACAAAGGATTCGGGCGCGGGCGGCATCGCTGCCGACGTTCGACATACCGTTTCTGCTGATCTTGCTGCTGTTGTTGAGCTACGGGCTCATCATGCTGTTCTCCGCGGGGTACGCGGTGGCGCTCTACCGCCGCGGCGACGCCTACACCTACATCCGCCCGCAGCTGCTGTTTGCGGCGCTGGGCGTGCTGGCTATGTACGCGGCCAGCCTGGTGGACTACCACGTCTGGCACAGGCTGGCCTGGCCGATGCTGGGGATCTCGCTGCTTTTGCTTGCCATCGTGCTTTTCATGCCGGAGTACAACGGCTGCAAGCGGTGGATCGTGCTGCCAGGGCTGGGCACGCTGCAGCCCAGTGAAATCGCAAAATTCTCGATTGTGCTGGTGTTCTCGCATATCATCTCACTGAATCACGACAGGATGAAGTCGTTTTCCACAGGCGTTGTGCCGTTCGCGCTGATTCTGGGCGTCGTCACGGTGCTCATGCTGCTGGAGCCGCACCTGTCCGGCACGCTGCTGATCCTGTCCATCGGCGCGGTGCTGATGTTTGTGGGCGGCACGGGGCTGCACTGGTTCGGGCTGGCCGGGGGGCTGGGCGCGGCGGCCATTGCGGCGGCGGTCATTGCGCTGCCGGAGCTGGTGCCCTACGCCACGGATCGGCTCGCGTCGTGGCGCGACCCCTTTGCCGACCCGCTGGGAGAAGGTCACCAGACGATCCAGAGCCTCTACGCCATCGCGTCGGGCGGGCTGGCCGGGTTGGGGCTGGGCAACAGCCGACAGAAATATCTGTACGTGCCGGAGCCGCAGAACGACTTTATTTTTTCGATTTTGTGTGAGGAGCTTGGTTTTATCGGGGCGGCGCTGGTCGTGGCGCTGTTTTTGCTGCTGCTCTTGCGTGGCATGTCGATTGCGGTGCGCGCGCGGGATAAGTTCGGCGCACTGCTCGTCGTCGGGTTCGTCGTGCAGGTCACGCTGCAGGCGATACTGAACATGGCCGTTGTGACGAACACGATCCCGAACACCGGCATCAGCCTGCCGTTTTTCTCGTCGGGCGGCACCAGCTTATTGATGCTGCTGGGGGAGATGGGCATCGTGCTGTCGGTGTCCAGGCAGACGGATATGGTGTAGGGAACATTCCCCTGGCCCCCTCTGCGAGGGAGGCAAGGACGTCCCAACATTTGTTCAACCTTTTTTCACACTCCCACCGTTGCAACGGCGGGAGTTTTGTTTTATAATTAAACTGTATTTTTGTGTGAAAGGGGTGCCGCATGGCAAAACCAAAAAACCAAAAACCACCCTTTGCCCTGCGGGCGCTGGCGGCGTTCGCCGTGACGCTGGCGGCGCTTTTCGTGCTGCTGCTGGCGGCCTACGTGCTCGTGAAGATCGTCTTCACCGAGGCCGGGCGACCATGTCTACGACTCAGCGGTGAAAATCGCCGGTGAGGGGCTGTACCCGGAATATCTGAACTTCAAGCTGTTCCAGATGGACAACTACACCGACACGATCATGCTGACCGAGGCCGCGTCCGCTGACGAGGCCCCGCCGCTGACCGCCATGATGACGAATACGGCCTACAACGTCGATAACTTTGAGACGCTGGCCGACGACCTGCAATGGTACATAGAAAGGGACTGGGCCGCGGGCGCACAGCGCACCGACGCGCCCGCGCTTGTGCCGTTCTCCTACGCGCGGTACTGGCACGGCTACCTGATCTGGCTGCGCCCGCTGCTGCTGGTCACCGACATCACCGGCGTGCGCGTGGTGCAGTATCTGGTGCTGGCGGCGCTGTTTGCCGCGGTGGCGGTACTGCTGCGCCGCCGCTGCGGGCTGCGGGCCGCGGTGTGGTTCGCGGTCAGTCAGCTGCTGGTCACGGCGTTCTGGGCACCGCATCAGGTACAGTTTTTCACCTGCTTTGCCGTTGCCTACGCGGGCTGCGTCTGGGTGCTGGCCAAGCCCCGCCGCAGCGATGATGTCTGCCTGGCACTGCTGGTTCTTGGCGTTGTGACGTCGTTCTGTGACCTGCTCGTCACGCCGGTCCTGACCCTTGGCCTGCCGCTTGTCTGCTGGCTGCTTGAGCCGCAGCAGCGCCTGCGGGCCGGCACAAGGCAGTGCGGCATCGTTGTGGGCGGCAGCCTGACGTGGGGCGTCGGCTACCTGCTCTGCTGGGCATCCAAATGGGTGCTGGCCGGGCTTGTCACCGGGCAGAACGTCATTGCCGACGCGCTGCATCAGGTGGGCGTGCGCACTGCCGCCGACAGCTGGCACGGCATGGAATTGACTTGGAGTAATATTTTACATTTTGTATACACGACACTGGCGGGCAAACACCTGTTCTGGCCGCTGGTGCTGGCTGTCGTTCTGCTTCTGGCGCTGTTTGCAGCCAGCATCCGGGACAGGCAGCAGCTCGCGCGCGCACTGCCGCTGGGGCTCTGCGCGCTGATGACCCCGGCGTGGTTCATCGTGCTGCGCACCCACAGCATCCAGCACGGCTGGTTCACCTGGCGCGCACTGGGACTGACCGTCTTTGCAGGGCTGGCGTTTTTGTATTATTGCTGTGATGTGTGGCAAATCGCCAAACGCTTAAAACGCACGTAATACGTGTAGGGGCGGCCATTGCCCCCTACACAACAGGATTATAGGTAAGGCAACAACAGGGGAAAGTAAAAAGATGAACGAACTGAAAACGAAAACCGAAAAAACAACCGATGAAGCGCCAAAGAGGAACCCGTGGCGGCGCTTGCCCAAGGGCGGCAAAATCGCGGTCATTGTTGTCGGCATTCTGGCCGTGCTGGCTGTGCTGGCGGCCCTTTACGTCAACGGCAAGCTCGACCTGCTGCGCTATGATGACGGCAGCGTCAGCGAGATGGGTGAGATCGGCGCGGACGAGGACCAGGACCTGGACGGAACCGGCCTGACCCACACCGAAAGCGAGATGACAATGCCCGAGGGCAGCCCGTTCTCTGACGACAACGTGCTGAACATCCTGCTCGTCGGCACCGACGAGCGCACCGAGGCCGTCAACGACGCCGATGCCTTCACCCACCTGAACCAGCTCGACGGTACGGAGGACACCACCGAGTTCAGCGACGACGCGCGCTCCGACAGCATGATCCTGGTCTCGCTCGACATCAAGGATCACGTCATCCGGTTGGTCTCCATCGAGCGCGGCACCGGCGTGCCGATCCTGCTGGACGGCTATGAGGGCCAGTACGACTGGATCACCCACACTTTCCGCTACGGCGGCGCAAAGCTGACAATGAAAACCATCGAGGACTGCTTCAACGTGCAGGTAGACCACTACGTCCGCGTCAACTTCAACTCCTTCGTCCAGATCGTGGACGCCGTCGGCGGCGTAGACCTTGATATTACCGAGATGGAGGCCAAGGCCCTGAACTGGGAGGTCCCCTCCAACTCGATGCTGATCGTCAACCACGTTGACCCGGGCCCCAACCACTTTGACGGCTACACGGCGCTGCAATACGCCCGTCTGCGCAAGATCGACAACGACTGGAAGCGCGTCGAACGCCAGCGCACCGTCATTAAGGCCGTGCTGGATCAGGTGCAGAACGCCAGCGTCATGGAGCTGGACAACCTGCTCAACACCATTCTGCCGCTGATCCAGACAAACTTTACCAAGTCCGAGATCGCCGCGCTGCTCGTGCAGCTGCCGGGCTTTTTGGGCTGCGATGTGCAGCAGATGTCCATGCCGCTGCAGGGCACCTACGGCATCCGCACGGGCATGGATGACCGCCTGATGTACGACCCCGACTGGGTCGTGAATATTAAGGCATTGCAGGACTTTTTGTACAATGATAAGACCGCCGAGGAGGTCATTGCCGCCACGCCGGAGACCGCTGCCGCCGAGGCCGCGGGCGAGCTGGTCATTGCGACCCGCGAGAGCGCCGACGTGACCAACCCCGTGGAGGAGTACAATAGTAAGTATCTGCACCGCATTGATATGACTTATGCGCTCGATGCGTCGGACTTCGGCAGCGACGAGTACCGCGTCTTTGTGGCCGACACCGACAACCTGCGCGGCAATGAGCTGCGCGGTGCGCTGATCGACAAGCTGTACAGCGCGGGCGTGCGGGTCGTGGCCGTGCCGGACGGCGCCGCCGCGGGCGTGCTGCTGGACAACTATCTGCAGATCGGCAATACCGGGAGCCTGGACAGCTACCTGTCCGTGCTGCCCGCCGACCGGCGCGACAGCGCCCGCACCCTGTGGGAGCACGTCCGCACGCGCTACCCCGGTGTTTTCCACGCCGCGGGTCTGGGGGCAGATGCCCGCAGTGCGACAGTGGGCAAAGCGCTGACCGTGCTGGCCGATGCGAGCCACAACACGCCCGATACAGAGATCGCCGAGGCTGTGCAGGCCATGCGCAGCGGCACGACCAGCAATGCCGTCTACTGGTTCAAGACGGCGATGGCCAAATATCCGCGCCAGATGGAGCGGTTCTTCGGCAGCAGTTACGCCGCCGTGTCCCGCCTGTACTACGCCATGCAGGGCACGCTGAACGTCGCGGACGACAGTGAGCTGCCGACCTACGACGCGAAGCAGCTGCTGAAAACCTATAAGAAGGACAGCATCCTGATCTTTACCGACGAGGCCAGCGCCCTGATGACCGAGGGCAGCATGGCGTCCGAGCTGCAGGCGCAGCTGGATAAGCAGAAATACGGCGAGGACGAGGACCCGCAGCGCGTCTGCGCCATTGGCGCAGTCTACGGCACCTGGAGCAACGCCGGCAGCTTCACGCCCGACGATACCGAGACCGCCTGGGACGCTGACAGTCTGACCGAGTACCTGGGCAGCGACGCCCTGCGCGGAAAAGATATGCTGCTGGCGCTGGACGGCGAGGACAGCCCCTACCTGACGGAGAACTGCCTGCTGAAGGACACCGACACCCCCGTGGCCGAACAGGTGCAAAAACTGTTTGTGCTGGATAAAAACAACATGGCGTCGCCGGAAACCGCAGAATCTGAATAAAATTTGAAATTGGGTGTTGACAAACACGCCCGCGTGTGGTATAAATGCTTTAAACCAATGAAGCGAAAGTAAAGCACACAGCGCAGTTACAGAGAGTCCCCGATGCTGGGAAGGGGATACAGAGCGGGTCTGCACAATGGTTCGCGGAGGGCACGGGGAAACGGGCATAGCCCGCAGTATCCGTTGACGGGCAGCTCCCGTTACAGAGCAGGGGAATGTTGGTTCCCTACAGAGTGGCCGTGATTGTATCGTAAGCACGGCAAGCAAGGTGGCACCACAGATTTGTTTTATCTGCCCTTGCACAGGAGAAGTTCTGTGCAAGGGCAGTTTTGTTTTTAACAATGGGGGAGAGGGAACATGAACCTGATGAAAGAGCGATGGCAAGCCTGAATTTGTAAAACTGGATGGCCCGGGAACGCACGGGCACTATAGGGGCAATGACCGCCCCTACAAACCTGACATTCACTACAATTTACAAAGTAAGGAGAATCTACCATGAAAAAGTTTGTTGCTGTTCTGTCCGCCGCCGCCATGATGACCAGCCTGGCCGCCTGCGGCTTCACCGCCGATACCGCCAACACTGCCGCCTCTTCCGCCGAGACCACCGCGTCCGCTGCTGAGAGCACCGCGGACACCGCCGCCGCTGACAGCTACAAGGTCGCCATTGTCCAGCAGCTCGACCACGCCAGCCTCGACGAGATCCGCGTGGCTATTGAGAAAGAGCTGGACGCCAAGGCCACCGAGAAGGGCATCACGATCGAGTACAAGGACTTCAACGGCCAGAACGACGCCACAACGCTGAACCAGATCGGCACACAGGTCGTCGCCGACGGCTATGACGCCATCATTCCCATCGCGACGCTGGCCGCCCAGTGCATGACCACCGCCGCCGAGTCCACCAAGACCCCGGTCATCTACGCGGCCATCTCCGACCCCGCCGCCGCAGACCTGACCGACATTGACTATGTCACCGGCACGTCCGACGCGCTGAACACCCAGTCCATCATGGATATGATGTTCGCCGTTCAGCCCGACATCCAGACCGTCGGTCTGCTCTACTCCAACTCCGAGGCCAACTCCACGACCCCGATTGCCGAGGCCAAGGCGTATCTGGATGCCAAGGGCATTGCCTACGTCGAAAAGACCGGCAACACCAACGACGAGATCATGACCGCCGCGTCCAGCATGGTCGGCCAGGTCGATGCCGTCTTTACCCCGACGGACAACGTGGTCATGGCCGCTGCCGCCGCTGTCTCCGAGACACTGACCAAGGGCGGCATCCCGTTCTACACCGGCGCGGACAGCTTCGTCACGGCAGGTGCGTTTGCAACCTGCGGCGTCAACTACACCGAGCTGGGCACCTACACCGCCGACATGGCGCTCGACATCCTCGAGACCGGCGTTGTCCCCGCGTACCACGTCATGGACGGTGGCATCATCACCGTCAACACCGAGACCGCCGCCGCCTTGGGCATCGACTACAGCGCCTTCAACGATCTGGCCGGCCAGGTCGTCGAGGTCACCACGGCGGAATAAAAAAATCCCGGCCCCCTCTGGGAGGGGGCTCCGCCCGCAGGCGGTGGGGGAGAGAGCCTGGCCATCACCCGAAATATTTCGGGCAGTGGCAAGGTTCTCTCCCCCTGTCCTGCGGACATCCCCCTCGCAGAGGGGGACAAGTTTAATCAGAGAGGAAGTCACCCTATGTTTACCGTTGCCACCGTGCTGAATGCACTGGAGCTGGGCTTTATCTACGCGCTGGTCGCTATGGCGCTGTTTTTGAGCTTCCGCGTGCTGAACATCGCCGATATGACCACCGACGGTGCGTTCACGCTGGGCTGCGCCGTGTCGGCCACCGCCGCCGTGTCGGGCCACCCGTTCCTGGGGCTGCCGCTGGCCATGCTGGCCGGTACGGCGGCGGGCTTTATCACCGCGTTTTTGCAGACAAAGCTCGCTGTGCCGTCGATTCTGGCGGGCATCATCACCAACACGGGGCTGTACACGGTCAACCTTGCGGTCATGGGCTTCTCCTCCAACGTGCCCATGCTGAAAACCAAAACGGTCTTTACCGCAGCACAGGGAATTTTTGGCGAGAGCGCACCCTATAAGCTCATCGTGGCGGCGCTTGTCACCGTTGTGGTCTGCGCGCTGCTCATCGCGTTCCTCGGCACCCGGTTGGGCCTGTCCATCCGTGCTACCGGCGATAACCCGGATATGGTCCGTGCGTCGTCCATCAACACAGCCTTCACCATCACGGTGGGCCTCTGCATCGCCAACGCCATGACCGCGCTGTCCGGTGCGGTGCTGGCCCAGTACCAGCGCTCGGCGGACATCAACCTCGGCACTGGCATGGTCGTCATCGGTTTGGCCTCGCTCATCATCGGCGAGACGCTCTTTGGCCGCGGCGGCATGTGGGTCAAGGCTGTGGGCGCCGTCGCGGGCAGCGTCATCTACCGCTTTATTATTGCGCTGGCTCTGCGTGCCAACGTCCCGTCGGAGTGCCTGAAGCTGATCTCCGCCGTCATCGTTGCGCTGGCCATTGCAGCCCCGGCCCTCAAGGCCAAGGCTGATTTCCACCGCCGCCGCGCCAACGCCCAGAAGGGAGGTGCCCGCCATGCTTGATCTGAAAAACATCAGCAAAACGTTCAATCCGGGCACTGTCAATGAGAAGGTCGCCCTCGAAAACGTGAACCTGCATCTGGACGACGGCGACTTTGCGACGATTGTCGGCTCCAACGGCGCGGGCAAGTCCACACTGTTCAACGCCATTGCGGGCGAGTTCATCGCCGACACCGGCACGATCACGCTGGACGGCAGGGACATCACCTTCCTGCCGGACTTCAAGCGCTCCAAAGCGATTGGCCGCATGTTCCAGGACCCGCTGCGCGGCACGGCCCCGCACATGACGATTGAGGAAAATCTGGCGCTGGCCTTCCTGCGCGCGTCGGGGCACACCTCGGCGTTCTCCCGCATCAACAAAAAGGACCGGGAGTTGTTTGCCGAAAAGCTCTCCGCGCTGGGTCTGGGGCTTGAGGACCGCATGAAGCAGCCCGTGGGTCTGCTGTCCGGCGGCCAGCGCCAGGCGCTGACCCTGCTGATGGCGACCCTCGTCACGCCGAAGCTGCTGCTGCTTGACGAGCACACGGCGGCGCTGGACCCCGGCACGGCCGACAAGGTGCTGGAGCTGACAAAAAAAATCGTGGCCGAAAACCACCTGACCTGCCTGATGATCACCCACAACATGCACGACGCGCTGACCCTGGGCAACCGCACGCTGATGATGGACCACGGTCATATTGTGCTGGACATCAGCGGCGAGGAGCGCGCCCACACCACCGTGGACGGCCTGCTGGACCGCTTCGCAGAGAACGTCGGCCACGCGCTGGACAATGACCGGATTTTGCTGAGCAAAGACAAGTAAAAAAAACCGCCCCGCACGAAAAAACGTGCAGGGCGGTTTTTTGTAGGGAAAGGCTTCCCC
>OMDK01001271.1_pt1 | contig 9860 bp, 6 predicted proteins | sample 1645201 | NCBI WGS metagenome assembly OMDK01 (sample SAMEA103958151, study PRJEB25191) | human gut metagenome
CGGACCGTCTACGCAGGCAAATTTCACTTCGCCGCCTACAGTAACACGGCAGGCGCCGCACATGCCGGTTCCGTCTACCATGATAGGGTTTAAGGAAACGATCGTCGGGATATTCAGCGCTTCTGTTGTCTTGCAGACAAATTTCATCATGATCATCGGACCGATTGCAACGCAGAGGTCATAGTGCTTACCTTCCTGCTCTACCAGATCCTGAATGGTCTTTGTTACCATGCCGCTTCTTCCATAAGAGCCGTCATCGGTGGTCACATATAAATTTCCTGCAACCGCTTTCATCTCTTCCTCAAGGATCAGCAGCTCTTTCGTCTTTGCGCCTACGATAACGTCTGCTGCAACACCCTGCTCATGCAGCCATTTTACCTGCGGATAAACGGGTGCTGTGCCGACGCCGCCGGCAACGAACAGAATTTTCTTTGCAGCCAGGGCTTCCTTTGTTTCTTTTGTCAGCTCGGACGGACATCCCAGAGGGCCTGCCACATCGTGGAAGGCATCCCCGGCCTTTAAGGAGGTCATCAGATGGGTGCTGGCTCCCACCGGCTGGAATACAATCGTAATCGTTCCTTTTTCTCTGTTATAGTCGCAAATGGTCAGTGGAATTCTTTCACTGTCGGCATCTGTCCGCACAATCACAAACTGGCCGGGCATACAGGATTTTGCGATCCGTTCTGCTTTAACTTCCATCCAGTAAATGTTGGCAGTGAGTTTTTTCGTTTCTAAAATAGGATACATAAATCTCACCTTTCTGTCCGATCGGACAATATATTCTAAGAGTCTGCAGACAGTATACTTATTCCTGTCCGTTTTCAGGCTGATCTATTGCGTACAGCTTGAAGCTCTTATCCTCCTGTTTCTCTGCCCGGTAGCATTCCCCGGACATATAGTTTACCACATAATCGTTTCCGGTCGCGTTGCTTTCTCCATCTAACTCGTGATATTCCCGATAAAGATAATAATGATGATTGTTGATCGTGAGGGCATACTTAAAAGTATAGAGGTTACGGCCATCTCCATCCGGGACATCTCCCTGCAGGGAATTCACTACTCCGGCATTTTTTAACGTCAAAAGCAGCTGGTTGGATGCCGCCTCCATGCTCAGGAGCGGATGCAGATTCAACGTATAATTACATTCCGTTACGCTGCCTGTCACACCGTCCGGAGCAATTATGACAAATTTAAAGGTGGAATATCCAACCGGGAGCCAAAATGGCTCTTCGTAGCGGGTTGATGATGCGGTCGGTTCTGTTTTATCCATTGTATAGTAAACGCTGCAGCCATCCGGTACATCCACCTCAATCCGTACGGGTTTATCGTAGTTTCCGGGAAGCGGCGTCACATAGGGTGCATCCGGCCTGCTGATATCTATGTAATAGTTTGCAGAAGAGATATCGCTGGCAATTCCGTAATGGTTTACAAACAAAGCCTTTATCTCATAGCCTCCGTCCTTCAATGGAATTGGTGAAGTATAGACCTGACTGTTTTCATCCGGCACCGAGCCGTCTGTTGTAAAATAAATAGTTCCTGCCGCATTGCCAATCAGCTTTAAATTCTGCGCTTCCCGGTAAGTCCCGCTTTGAAGGTCGAATTCCGGCGGATTTGCCATATAATCTAAATACCGGCTCTGGATCTGGACATCCGGGCAACTCTGCATCAGCGCATTGATCGCTGCATAGTCGTTTTGTTTTTCATAAATAGCGACACAACGACGATAGGCGTCTTCGCAGGAAGCATCCATATCGAGGATCGTCAGGCAAAGCTCCTTTGCCTCTTCCAGTTTTCCTTCAAAATAGTAGCAGGAAGACAGCGCATTTAAGTATTCCACATTTCTGGGATCCTGTTCGACCAACAGCTCCAGAAGCTCCGCTGCAGAATCGTAGGATTTCTCCTTCATCTGCGCAGCAGCCTTTTCATACCGATATTCCGGGGTATGATGCCAAAAAATCAGGCTCATGCCCGCGCAGAGAGCTGCTGCGGCAAAAAGGCCTGCAAACACCTTCCAGCGTTCTTTTCTGCGGTTTTTCATCGAAGGCTGCTTTTCCGGCACAGCGCTTTGCCCTGCATCTGTCTCCGGTTTGCTATCCTCCGAAGCTTTCTCCGCGATCTGGGTTCCAACATCGGAAAGCGCTTTATGGAGGCTCGTTTCCAGCGCCGGATCAAACTCCGGGACGATCTGGATTTCCCTGCCGCAATGCTCACAGTACATCTGTCCTTCTTTCATGTCTGCGCCGCATCTGGGGCATTTCATAGGCGTCTTCTCCTGCTTTCAATACAATTTTTCATCAGCATGGCGATCGTCATAGGGCCGACGCCGCCGGGAACCGGCGTGATCGCAGAAGCGACCGGGAATACGCTTTCATAGTCTACGTCGCCGCAGAGATGGTTTGCTTCGTCTCTGTGAATGCCGACATCGATCACGGCTGCGCCGGGCTTGACATATTCCGCATCAATCATCTGCCGTTTGCCGATCGCAACGACAAGGATATCCGCACGCTTTGTCACCTCTTTCAAATTTACCGTACGGGAATGTGCGATTGTGACGGTTCCGTTTTCTGCAAGCAACAGCTGTGCGATCGGTTTACCGACGATATTGCTTCTGCCGATCACAACGCACTCTTTTCCGTCGATCCGGATATCAGAGCGCTTTAACAGCTCAATGATGCCCGCCGGAGTGCCGGGGACAAAGCCCTCTTCCCCGCAGCTCAATGCGCCGACATTGTAAGGATGGAAGCCGTCGACGTCCTTTGCAGGGTCGATGGCATTTAAAACATCTTTTTCATTGATATGTCCGGGCAGGGGAAGCTGCACCAAAATGCCGTCCACGTCCTCCCGGGCGTTCAATTCCTGAATCAGGGAAAGCAGTTTTTCTTCCGACGTCGTTTCTTCCAGTTCATAGGAAAGGCTGTGGATTCCAAGCTCCTCACAGGTTCGCTGTTTGTTTCTGACATAGACACACGATGCGGGGTCCTGACCGACCTGAATAACCGCCAGCGTTACAGTAATGTTGTCTTTTGCAAGCTGCTGTACCTGTTCCTTTAATTCCTGCTTGATCTGTGCGGCAATCGCTTTTCCGTCAATTCTTTTTGCCATGTTGTAGGGTCCTCTCTCGGTTATTTTTCAGGCAACGGATCAGAACAGCCCTGTGATCTTTCCGTTCTCGTCCACATCGATATTGACGGCAGCCGGAACCTTCGGCAGTCCGGGCATCGTCATCACCGCGCCGGTCAATGCAACCACAAAGCCGGCGCCTGCGGATACATACACGTCGCGAACCGTAATCGTAAAGCCTTCCGGGCGTCCTAACAGCTTTGCGTTATCCGACAGGGAATACTGTGTCTTTGCCATGCAGACCGGAAGATTTCCAAAGCCCATCTCTTCGAGCTTCCTGATCTGTCTGGATGCCTCTGCGGTATAGGAAACAGAAGCCGCACCGTAAATCTTTGTCGCAATGCAGCCGATCTTTTCTTTGATCGGAAGATTTTCGTCGTACAGCGGAGCAAAATGACTTTCTTTTTCTTCCAGAGTCTTTAATACTTTCTCCGCAAGCGCAATGCCGCCCTCGCCGCCCAGTGCCCAGACGTTAGACAGTGCGAACTCACAGCCTCTTTCTTCACAGAACTGCTGTACAAAATTCGTCTCTGCCTCGGTGTCGGTCAGGAAGGAGTTTAAGGTAACAACCACCGGAACGCCAAACTGCTGCAGGTTTTCGATGTGCTTCTCCAGGTTGACAATGCCCTTTTTGAGCGCGTCCAGATTTTCTGCAGACAGGTCTTCCTTTGCAATGCCGCCGTTATACTTGAGTGCACGGATCGTTGCAACCAAAACGACTGCATCCGGCTTTAAGCCGGCCATCCGGCATTTGATATCGAAAAACTTCTCTGCGCCGAGGTCTGCACCAAAGCCGGCCTCTGTGATCGTATAATTCGCCATTTTCAGGGCTGCCTTTGTTGCACGGACAGAGTTACAGCCGTGTGCGATATTGGCAAAGGGTCCGCCGTGGACGATCGCCGGGGTATGCTCGAGCGTCTGGATCAGATTGGGCTTTAACGCGTCCTTCAGCAGGGCTGCCATTGCGCCAACCGCCTTTAAATCAGCTGCGGTCACCGGCTCTCCCTGATAGTTATAGGCAACGACGATTTTTGCCAGACGCGCCTTTAAATCATCCATGTCATCTGCCAGGCAGAGGATCGCCATAATCTCAGAAGCGACGGTGATCACGAAATGGTCTTCCCGGACAACGCCGTCCGCTTTTGCACCGAGACCGACAACGATATTTCTCAGCACGCGGTCGTTCATATCCTCGCAGCGTTTCCATAAGATCTGTCTGGAGTCGATCCCAAGCGCATTGCCCTGCTGGATATGGTTGTCTAAAAGCGCCGCCAGAAGGTTATTTGCAGAAGTAATCGCATGAAAATCCCCGGTAAAATGCAGGTTTAAGTCTTCCATCGGAACGACCTGCGCATAACCGCCGCCGGCTGCCCCGCCCTTAATGCCAAAACAAGGGCCAAGAGAAGGCTCACGCAGCGCAATCACCGCTTTTTTGCCCATTTTTGCAAATGCCTCGCCCAGTCCGACACTGGTCGTTGTCTTGCCCTCCCCTGCAGGGGTCGGATTGATTGCTGTCACTAAAATCAGTTTTCCGTCTTTGCGGTCTTCGATGGATTTTAAATATTCGTCGGAAAGCTTCGCTTTATATTTGCCATAAAGCTCCAGATCGTCTTCCGGAATATCCAGATGCTCGGCCACTTTCTGAATCGGCCATAAAACAGCTTCCTGTGCGATTTCGATATCTGATTTCATATGTTCATTCTCCTTTGCCTGTGTTTGACATGTTCTATGCTTTTGTATGCTGATATCAGAGGATTTCCTCTACCAGCTGTTCAAACTCTGTTTCGGTCATCAGCACCTTACGGGGCTTGGTACCCTCTTCTTCACCGACGACACCGACCTCCGCCAGCTGATCCATAAGCCGGGCGGCGCGGTTAAAGCCGATCTTAAAGACTCTCTGCAGCATACCGATCGATGCTTTGTCCTTTTCGATAATAAAGCGTCCCGCATCTGCAAAGTAGGCATCATATTCCGGTCCGGATGAGCCGGATGTAGCACTGCCCGAAGAGGTTCCGATGGATTTCATCTTTTCCTCGATTTCATTGCTGGCATCGTAAACATTGCCGATGTTCTGATTTTTTAAGAAATCCACGACATCAGACACTTCATTATCCGAAACGAATGCACCCTGCACCCGGACAGGCTTGGAATAGCCCTGTGGGTAAAAGAGCATATCGCCCTTTCCGAGCAGCTTCTCTGCTCCGTTCATATCCAGAATGGTACGGGAATCGACGCCGCTGGAGACCGCGAATGCGACACGGCTCGGCATGTTCGCCTTAATCAGTCCCGTGATGACATCGACGGAGGGGCGCTGAGTCGCAATGATCAGATGGATGCCTGCCGCTCTTGCAAGCTGTGCCAGCCGGCAGATCGCTTCTTCCACCTCTCCCGGCGCGACCATCATCAGGTCGGCAAGCTCATCCACGATAATGACGATCTGCGGAAGGTCGTTGGGTATGCCCTCTTCTCCCTTTTGTCTTCGTTCTTCGAGCTTCTTATTATATCCTTTTAAGTCGCGGACATTGCTGTCTGCAAATTTCTGATATCGGTCGGTCATTTCCGCAACGCCCCACTGCAGCGCAGCCGACGCTTTTTTCGGATCGGTTACGACAGGAATTAACAGGTGCGGAATGCCATTGTACACACTCAGCTCTACGACCTTGGGGTCGACGAGGATCAGTTTGACTTCCGAAGGCTTTGCCTTATATAAAATGCTCATAATCAGCGTATTGATGCAGACGGATTTCCCGGAACCGGTGGATCCTGCGATCAGCATATGCGGCATCTTTGCAATGTCGGATACGACCACCTTGCCGGCGATGTCCTTGCCGACTGCAAAAGCAATTTTGGACGGGAAGTTCGAAAACGCATCCGTTTCCAAAAGCTCCCGCAGTCCGACTGCCATCGTCTCTTTGTTCGGAACCTCGATACCGATTGCGGCCTTGCCGGGAATCGGTGCTTCAATTCGGATATCTGTCGCAGCGAGGTTTAGCTTGATATCGTCCGCCAGACCCAGAATCTTGCTGACTTTTACGCCATGATCGGGCTGCAGCTCATACCGGGTTACGGTAGGTCCCTGGCTGATATCTGTAACAGTGACCTTTACGCCGAAGGTCTGCAGTGTATCCTCGAGGTGCTTCGCCGTTTCTCTCAGCTCGCACTCGCTGTCCATATTATTGGCGTTGTTGCTTTTATGTAGCAGCGACAGCGGCGGATAATGGTATACGACAGGCTTTGGTGGCTGTTGCGCCGCATGCTTTTCCTGTTCTTTCTGTTTCTTAGCAAGCTCCTGACCAACGACAGTGGCTTCTGCGGCGGTCTGCGGTGCTTTGGGGGGCACAGCTTTGGGGCGCGGCACTCCGGTACTTTGCAGGTTTTTGGTTGGAATCACGGTCGGCTCCTCCGCAGTGTCCATGTTGTCATTCCATGGAAGCTCAGACGGTACAGCGTCGAATTTGTCCGAATCCGACTGCACCAATTCCTGTACAGGAGCAAGCTTCTGTGATGCACAGGCAGGCTGTGTATCCTCACACAAGGCAATATCCGGTGCAGGAGTTTTCACCGCAGAAGTTTCCACCACAGAAGCTTCCACCCTGGATTCCAGTGGTACAAATGCTTCTGTCTGCTGCGGCTGTTTCGGTTCCAGGTAGTGAACCTCTTTCATATCCTGATAAACATCCGCCTGCGGCTGGCTGGTCACAGGATCCTGCATTCCCGATAAAAATGCATCCGCCGGTTCTGCGGTGTTGTCCTGTGGTACAGGAGTTGTGTCACTGTCATTGTTCAAATATGCGGAGTGAATCCGCACATGGCTCATGAAAGCTGAGCCGGACGCATCCGCTGCAGCCGCAGGAATGCTCTCTTCTGCTGTGATGATCGGTGATGTCGCTAAAACAGCTGCCCCACTCGCAACCGCTGCATCGGGAAACGTTTCATTCCTGCGGTCTGCATCGAGGTTGACACTTACCGGTCTGACGGTATACTGCTCCGTCACCTGACCGGGATTTTCTGTTATGGTGATTTCGTGCATGTCCTCGCGACGGCCGACAGATGCCTTGCGCAGCGTCGTGTCCGCCATAATGCCCGTGCTTTTTTTCTCCATCCGGAAGATCTGATCTGCATCCTGACGTGCCTGAGCCTCTTCCTTACGGCGTTGTTTGGCTTCGCGCTGCTGCTCTGCGTTAAGCTGCTTCTGGCGGGCGAGCTGTTTTCTTTCTTTTTCGCGGGCGAGTTCTTCTTCTCTACGTTTCTCGGAACGTTCTTCGTTTTCCTGGCGGAGACGTTTGCTGCGCTCTTCGTTTGCCTGTCGGCGCTGTTCATAGCGCTCTTCGCTCTCTTTCCGGCGTCTTTCGCTGCGCTCGCGGTACCTCTGCGCATCGGAACGTGCCGTCTCATAGACATATCTGCCAGAAGTCTTTACACCGTTCACAAACGAACGCTCTGTGATAATAACTGTGCAGATAATCACCAACACCAACAAAAGCAGTACTGTGCCGACCATGCCAAGAAGCCGGTGCAGCCCCCAGGCAAGGGAGCCGGATATGACACCGCCGCCCAGCCGCTTTTGGGCGCTTTCCAAATACAGCTCCCGGATCGAATAATCCATCGACAGCGTCCCCCCCTGAAACAGGAGCGAGCAGACTACACCAAGCAGAAAAAACAGAATGATTCCCGCCGTCAGCTTCATGGACGCGATCCGATTTCCCTGATTGGAAATGCCAAACGCGATTGCAATAAAGGCAAGTACCGGCAGTGCATATGCCATCGTGCCGAAAATACCGAACATTACGCGGCTGATCTGATTGCCGATGACACCGATCACGCCGAAATTGCATAAAAATAGCAATATTGTGAGTGCTAATACGCCGATCAGGATAATTTCGCTTGTAATCGCGCTTTGTGCCTGAAGTTCAGCTGCACTCGGTTTTCTGGTTGTTTTTTGTTTTCCACCCTTTGCGCCGCCTCTGCCTGTTTTCGCAGGGGTCTTTTTCCTTCCTTTCGACGCAGTTGATGCCATAATCATCCCTCCAACTGACCTGCCTTTTTTCTACATCTGCAAAATGGATTTTTAAATTAGCATAAGCAGAAAAAGACTAGATCAATTTAGTATATCACTTAATTTTCTTCTTGTCACTATTGCTGTTTTTCTTTTTCATCCGACCTGCCCGATAGCCGTCTGCCAGCTCATGAAGCTTCTGCACTGCCTCGCGAATACCGCCGACGGAAGAAATGATCCCTTCATACACCGCCTGCTCTCCGACAAGAATCGTCCCGAGGTCACGGCTCAACATCCCCTGTTTGATCATCATCTCTTCCATCCGCTGCTTGGAAACACTGCAATGGCTGCAGACAAAACCGGTGATCCGATCCTGAATCTGCCGGAAATAATCATAGGTCTGCTGTGCGCCGATCACCGTCCCGTTCATGCGAACCGGATGGATTACCATTGTCCCGGACGGCACAATGTAGGAATAATCCGTGCTCACCGCGATCGGGACGCCAATGGAATGACTGCCGCCCAGCACAAGGGAAACGGTCGGCTTGCTCAAAGAAGCGATCATCTCTGCAATCGCAAGCCCCGCTTCGACATCTCCGCCCATCGTATTTAGCAAAACAAGCAGACCACTAATATTCTTACTGTCCTCTATCGCCGCCAGCTGCGGTAGAATATGTTCATATTTTGTCGTTTTGGAGCTGCTTCCGAGGTTGTCATGCCCCTCAATTTCCCCGATGATCGTCAGCAGATGGATCGAGGTTTCTTCCTTATTATCTGTAAGCGTTAACTGACCGGTCTGCTCGATTCTCTCGTCCCGGTGCATTTCCTGTTCTTCTTTTTTTCCCATAAAAAATCACTCCCGCATTTCTTTTTCAAAAAGGATGTGCAGGAGTGATTTATTTTATACATCAAAATCATCGTTATCCGCAACCGGAATTTCATAAAACATAAGATCCGGCGACGGTTCAAAAGCGTAATTCATTTCTTTGCGGACATGTCGTTTGGGAACGGGAAGCGGGTTATCCAGATATTCTCCCGGCGCAGGCTTTGGTGGTTCCTTTGACGCTTTCTCAAAAAGCGCAGACTCCCCCTCCTGCCTGAACTCAGCTGCCGGTATGGTATTCTGTGAAGCGTGTTTCTTCTTTTTCCCCCAACTCATGCTTCGCCCTCACTGTGCAAAAAAACTCTTTCCCATAGGATCAAAACGCAATACGAGGATTTTAGAGTGCCTGTTCCAGATCCGCGATGATATCGTTTACATTTTCAATACCGACGGAAAGACGGATCAGATCGGGCGCTACGCCGGCCTCTTTTAACTGCTCGTCGTTCATCTGACGGTGCGTATGGCTGGCAGGATGCAGAATGCTGGTGCGGGAATCCGCCACATGGGTAACAATAGCTGCAAGCTTTAACTTATCCATCATTTCTTCCGCCGCCTTGCGTCCGCCTTTTAATCCAAAGGAAATGACGCCGCAGGTGCCGTTCGGCATGTATTTCTGTGCCAGCTCATAATATTTGCTGCTCTTTAAGCCGGGGTAGTTGACCCATGCAACCTTCTCGTTCGCTTCCAGAAATTCCGCAACCTTCTGCGCATTGTAGCAGAACGTCCCCAGCAACTTCGTGCCCTCGATCTCCGTGGCGCTCACCCGGCGAACCATCGCGCCGCTCTCGTTCGTAAGCCCCTCGCCCAGATTTAACAGAATATGCCCTGTGCCTTCCGGAAAGGTGTACCTCTCGGCCGAGG
>OMDK01001278.1_pt1 | contig 9836 bp, 6 predicted proteins | sample 1645201 | NCBI WGS metagenome assembly OMDK01 (sample SAMEA103958151, study PRJEB25191) | human gut metagenome
CCTCGCGGAGCATTTTTTACTTTACAGGAAAGCAATTTCCTGTAAAGTAAAAAAGTCGCAAGGATTTCTCCTCACGACTAATATATGACTTGTCTTATAAAATATGCTCTAAAATTTGTTTCTCACACAAGCTTGGCGATACAAAAAGTGAAAGCTGCCACAAATGTGACAGCTTTCTATCTTATTAGTTGTACTTACGTTTTCTTGCAGCTTCCGACTTTTTCTTACGTTTAACACTTGGTTTCTCGTAATGCTCTCTTTTACGGATTTCCTGCTGGATACCAGCTTTCGCACAGTTTCTTTTGAATCTGCGTAAAGCGCTATCTAACGTCTCGTTTTCTTTTACGATTACATTTGACATTGTCTCACACCTAACCTCCCTCCAGTTGCGTATTGTGCATATTCAACTGTTTGGGTAATTTTATTGCACTACCAAAGATTATAGCATAATTTTCCCGTACGTCAACCGTTTTTTTTCTGTTTTTCCAATTTTCCGGAAAATATTTTTAATTCAGTATATTTTATGCTAACTGCTGTGCAAGAACAGTCTTTGCTTCTGTCAAAGCATCTTTGATGCCAGCCGGATTCTTACCACCGGCCTGAGCCATATTTGGACGGCCACCGCCGCCTCCGCCAACCTTCGCAGCAATTCCCTTGATGAGGTTACCGGCATGTGCACCCTTGCCCATTGCTTCCTCAGTTGCCATTGCAACAAGATTTACTTTGCCATCACAATCAGAAGCTAATACGATAACACCTTCGCCAAGCTTCTCTTTAAGCTGGTCTCCTAAGTCTCTTAAACCATTCATATCTACACCGGAAACGCTGGTTGCTAAAAGTTTCACACCAGCTACTTCCTCCACCTGATTCATAACATCACCTAATGCATCCTTTGCCGCTTTGCTCTTTAAGGATTCATTTTCAGACTGTAATGCTTTTACTTCGCCTAATACATGATTTACACGCTCAACAAGATTTGCAGGTGTCGCTTTTAATAATTTTGCAGCCTCTTTTAAGGTTTCTTCTAACTGGTCATAATATTCAAATACACCTTTGGATGTCAGGGCTTCAATTCTTCTGACTCCAGCCTGGATTCCAGCCTCGGAAATAATCTTAAATGCCTGGACTGCACTTGTATTGCTTACATGGGTACCACCGCAAAGCTCGGTAGAAAAATCTCCCATTTTAACAACACGGACGTTATCACCGTATTTCTCACCAAATAATGCCATTGCACCGGTCTTCTTTGCATCCTCTAAAGACATTACTTCTGTTATAACAGGAAGTGCTTCTGCAATTTTCTGGTTTACAATGTCTTCCACTTCGGTAATCTCATCTGCTGTCATTGCTGAGAAATGTGTAAAGTCAAATCTTAATCTGTGCTCGTCTACATAAGAACCGGACTGCTGTACATGGGTACCAAGTACTTCTCTTAAGGCTTCCTGAAGAAGATGTGTTGCACTGTGGTTCTTTCCGATGGCAAGTCTTCTGTCTGCATCAATGGAAAGTTCTACTTCATCACCGGTCTTAATCATTCCCTTGGTAACTTTACCAATATGTCCGACTTTGCCGCCAAGCATCTTTACGGTATCTTCTACTTCAAAGACAAAGCTTCCGTCCTTGCTGCTGATAACACCGGTATCTGCTACCTGTCCACCCATGGTTGCATAGAATGGAGTCTTCTCTACGAAAATAGTTCCAATCTCACCATCGGATAAAGCTTCTGTGATTTCAGTCTCGGTAGTCATTACTGTAATCTTGGAAGTATAAGTATTGTTCTCATATCCGACAAATTCAGTTGTAATACTTGGGTCGATGGATTCATATACGGTAACATCTGCACCCATGTAGTTGGTTACTTTTCTTGCTTTTCTTGCTTTCTCTCTCTGCTCTTCCATTGCAGCCTTAAATCCGGCTTCATCAATGGTAAATCCTTTTTCTTCTAAGATTTCCTGGGTCAGGTCAAGAGGGAATCCGTAAGTATCATAAAGCTTGAAAGCATCCGCTCCGGATAATTCTTTCTTTCCTTCTTTTTCCAGCTTGTCCTGCATCTCTGCTAAGATAGCAAGTCCCTGATCAATTGTTTTATTGAATTTTTCTTCTTCCTGGGATAATACCTTGAAGATGAAATCTTTCTTCTCCTCTAATTCCGGATAACCATCCTTGCTCTCACGAATAACAGTATCACTGAGTTTTGCCAGAAACAGTCCATCAATTCCAAGTAATCTGCCATGTCTTGCAGCACGACGAATCAGTCTTCTTAAAACATAACCTCTTCCTTCGTTACTTGGCATAATTCCGTCGGATACCATAAAGGTTACAGAGCGGATATGGTCTGTAATCAGACGGATAGAAACGTCATCTAATGCATCCTGCTGATAAGTCTTTCCTGATAATTCACAAATCTTATCACGGATTGCTTTCATAGTATCAATATCAAATACGGAGTCTACATCCTGCATAACAACTGCCAGACGCTCTAATCCCATTCCGGTATCAATATTTTTCTGGGAAAGCTCGGTATAACCACCTTTGCCATCTCCTTCAAACTGTGTAAATACGTTGTTCCATACTTCCATGAAACGGTCACACTCACATCCTACTTTACAGTCAGGACTTCCACAGCCATATTTTTCTCCACGGTCATAATAGATTTCAGAACATGGTCCGCAAGGTCCTGCACCATGCTCCCAGAAGTTATCACATTCTCCGGTTTCCGGGTCACGATAGAATCTGGTAATTTTCTCTGCCGGAACACCGACTTCTTTAGTCCAGATTTCAAATGCTTCTTCGTCTTCTCCATAAATAGATGGATACAGACGCTCCGGGTCAAGCTCTAACACTTTTGTTAAGAATTCCCATGACCATGCAATTGCTTCATGTTTGAAATAATCACCAAAAGAGAAGTTTCCAAGCATCTCAAAGAAAGTAAGATGTCTTGCTGTCTTACCTACATTTTCAATATCTCCGGTACGAATACATTTCTGACAGGTTGTCACTCTTCTTCTCGGCGGAATCTCCTGTCCTGTAAAATATGGCTTTAATGGAGCCATACCAGCATTGATAAGCAGAAGACTGTTATCATTATGTGGTACTAAAGAAAAGCTCTTCATTGCCAGATGTCCTTTGCTCTCAAAGAATTCAAGATACATTCTTCTTAAGTCATTTACTCCGTATTTCTTCACAATAATTCCTCCAAAAAACTATTTTTCTTCCTTTTTATCTTCATGTAATGCCAGTTCCTTTGCATCTTTCCGTTTCCGCAGTGCAATACCTGTGAATACACCGAGAACTGCAATTGCAACCAGAATCACAAAAATAACTACATACTGTAAAAAACTGCCTCCAAATGCGAGAAAATTATCCATACATTCTTCCTCCTGTTTTTAACTACGGGAACCACTTTTTACCGATTTCCCGTGTAACGAAATAGTTTCCTTCCCCTAAGCAGGAAACGTATTAAGTATAGACCAATTAATGGCATAATTCAAGAATTTCATTTGAGATTGTCCATATCAAATACCTGATTTTCTTTTTCGATATCCATGATTCGGTCCGTATACAAATGATTATCACATTTTTGCTTGTATTTTTCAATGGCAGAATAATCCTGCCACATATGCATCGGGAATACATAATCAGCTTCCACATTTTTCATGAAATAAGCCAAACCAAGGTCAGTATACTCACCAAGTCTCGGGTCTAAAACCACAAATGCCACATTGATATGCTCACCTTCTAACTTGCGTATCTGGTGTCTGTAGTCCCGCTCCATCTTGCCATTAATCAGCTCTCCCACATGCTCCATCTTCCAATTATGAAGGTCTCCTGCATGATAAATGGTCTTGCCACAGGTCTTTACCAGAAACGCCACACCGGCATCCGTGGAACGAAGGGTTTTTACCTTCACTTTTCCGATTTCATATTTCTTATCCGGAATGACATATTCGATACATTTCTTTGCCCGCTCCGGAATACCGTGTTTTTTCATAAAATTCGGGCTCATTTTGGTATCTTTTGACAAAATAAAATGAATGTCTTCATAATCCTCTGCCAGTTTTAAAATATTCATATCAAAGTGGTCCTGATGCTTATGGCTTGCAAAGAAATAAATGGATTTGTCTTTGTCAAATACCGGAAGCACTCCGGTAAAAGTATAACCGGTTACACGGTTTCCTTCAAAATAATCAAATATCAAAACCACATCTTCCATTTCCACCACAAAACAGCTATGATGTACAAATATTACTTTCATATCGTTCCTCTCATTTCATTCTGCCAATAATTTCATTTGCTTTCCGGTATATTTCTTCCGGTTCAAATCCAATCTGAAATGTGTTATCTTCATAAAGAATTTGTCCATTTACCATAGTAAGCTTTACATTCTGTTTGCTTCCGCTGTATACAATATTCCTGACAAGATTATTTTCCGGCTGCATATTCGGCTGTTTTAAATCAAGCATGATTAAATCTGCTTTCTTTCCTTCTGCCAGACTATCGCATTCATTTAATCCCATGGCTACAGCTCCTCCTGTCGTTGCCATATAAAGTACTTCTTCCGCGCCAACACAGGCTGCATCCTTTTCTCTGACCTTTGCCAGACCGGTAGTTAAAAACATTTCCCGGAACATATCAAGGCAGTTGTTACTTGCCGGGCCATCTGTTCCGATAGCAAGATTAATTTCCTCTTTTATAAAGCGGTCAATCGGTGCGATTCCGCTTGCCAGCTTCAGATTCGATGCAGGATTCGTTACTGCCGTAAGATTTCTCTTTCGAAAAATTTCAAAATCCTCATCTTCAAAATATACACAGTGATAACCACCGCCGCCATATTGAAACATTCCAAGCTCTTCCATCAGCCGGGTCGGTGTCATTCCATAACGCTCCTTACACTGTTCTACTTCAAGTGCAGTCTCGGAATTATGGAAATATACCGGTGCATGCAGCTTTTCGGATAATGCTGCCACCTGTTTTAAGTGCTCTTTTGAGGTGGTATATTCCGCATGAAATCCCGGCACATAACCGGTTAAGTCACTCATTTCATTGACTTTATGATAAATTTCTTCCATCTCTTCAATGGAGCTTGTGAAATCATTGAAGCTGCTGACCTGCATGGTCCGGAATCCACAGTCTATGGAAGCCTTTGCAATTGTCTCCGGAAAGAAATACATATCAAAATTTGAAGTGATGCCACTGGTCAGATATTCCATGATTCCAAGAATACTGAGCCAGTATATATCATCTGCCGTAAGCAGTGCCTCTTTCGGAAATACCTGCTTTGTCAGCCAGTCCTGTAATGGCAGGTCATCTGCATAGGAACGCAAAAACGTCATTGCTGTATGGGTATGGGCATTTTTAAAGCCTGGCAGCAGCAGGTTTTTCTCTGCATCAATTTCTCTGTCCCAAAGAATCATTCCTGTCGGCTCTTTTTCAAAAACACGTTCCGTATCAAGACCATCCCCGATATAGATAATCTCATTTTTCTTTACCCACAATTCTCCGGTTATCACCTGAAAAGAATGTCCCTCTGACGACACTAAGATTCTGGCATTGTAAAAACGTATATTCATACGCAATCCCCTCCTTATCTTCTACCTTCTCCTGATAGATGGCTGCCTCTTACATTTAATTTCTATAGCTGCTTCCTGCTATACCGTTTTCTTTTCTTACAGATGTGTTTTCATACCGGTAATAGAATCGGTCACCAGCTTTTTAAACAATGGTGCAACACGATCTGCTGTCTCCTGAACTTCACGGTGTGTCAGGGAAAATGGTGAAATTCCTGCCGCAAGATTTGAAATACAGGAAATACCGCAGATTTTCATCCCCATATGATTTGCTGCAATGGCTTCACAGGCTGTACTCATGCCTACCGCATCTGCCCCCAGTACACGGCACATGGAAATCTCCTGTGGTGTTTCAAAATTCGGTCCTGATAACTGCAGGTAAGTGCCTTCCCGAAGCGGAATATCTGCTTCAATGGCAGCTTTTCGGATTATTTTCTGTAAATCCTCATCATAGATATGGCTCATATCCGGGAACCTTTCCCCCAGTTCATCGATATTTGCCCCGATTAAAGGAGATGGTACAAAGCAGCCAATCTGCCCGGTAATCATCATCAGATCTCCGGCTTTCATTCCCTGCTGTATTCCCCCTGCAGCATTGGTAAGAAAGAGTACCTTTGCTCCCATCATTTTCATTAATCTTGTTGGTAGCACAACATCCTGCATGGAATAACCTTCGTAATAATGCACACGTCCCTGCATACATACTACCGGCACATCCCCTACATAACCGAATACGAAGCGCCCCTTATGCCCCGGTACCGTTGATATCGGAAACCCTTCAATATCGTGATAATCAAGCACTGCTTCCACCTTCATATTCGTGTCAGCATAATCTCCTAATCCGGAGCCTAAAATCAATGCTGCCTGTGGTTTAAAATCAATCTTATCTTCAAAACACGCATAACATTTTAAAAGCTTTTCATATACTTCGTTCATGCTCTTCACTCCTTTTAACAATTATACCTTCCTATGTATTAAAAATCAAATAAAGAAAGCTGGTTTGATTCCGGCAAGTCCCCAAATAATCCAAGGTCTCCCATCAGATCAATTACGGTCTTACTAACTTTGGTCCGCTGTCTGAAATCATCCTTGGAAAGGAACGGACCATCCTTGGCAGCCTCTACCACTGCCTCTGCCGCCTTCTCGCCAAGACCATCTATGGTACTTAAGGCAGGCATCAGTTTGCCATCAATAATCTGGAAACGGGATGCCTGGGCTTTATATAAATCAATGGTCCAGAACTCATAGCCTCTTGCATACATTTCCTGCACAATACGCATATCCTTATAGGTATCCTGCTCCTTCTTCGATAGTGAATCCTTTCGTTTCTCATAATCACGCATGAAATAATTCAGCTTGTCTTTTCCCTGACACATAAGCTCATAACTGAATCCGGTTGCACGGATGGAAAAGTATGCTGCATAATATGCCAGCGGATAAAACACCTTGCAGTAAGCAATACGCCATGCCATCATAACGTATGCCGCCGCATGGGCTTTCGGGAACATATACTTAATTTTCATACATGAATCAATATACCATTCGGGAACATTGTGTTCACGCATAGCCTTGAAGTGTTCTTCCGTAAGAAGTTTTGTTGCGTTACCTTTACGGACAATCTCCATTATTTTGAATGCCATGCCCGGTTCAAGACCTTTGTGCATAAGATAAGTCATAATCGAGTCACGAGTACCGATTACTTCCGAAATTGTACAGGTTCCGTTATGAATAAGTTCCTGAGCGTTTCCGAGCCATACATCGGTACCGTGCGAAAGACCTGCAATCTGCAAAAGGTCGGTAAAGGTTTTGGGCTGTGCCTCAACAAGCATTCCTCTTACGAAAGCCGTGCCGCATTCAGGAAGGCTGAATGTACCTGTTTTTGAGTCGATATCTTCCTCAGTAACTCCGAGTGCTTTCGGAGAAGTAAACAGCGACATAACCTCGGGATCGCTCATTGAAACCTTCATTACGGGGATACCTGTGTAGAGTTCAAGATAATGATAAATTGTCGGAACATCGTGTCCAAGCTCATCAAGTTTTGTGATTGTATCATGAATTGAATGGAAGTCGAAGTGGGTTGTAATGTTATCTGAGTTTACATCATTTGCAGGATGCTGAACAGGGCAGAAATCGTAAACATCGTTTGTTCTCGGTACAACGACCATACCGCCGGGGTGCTGACCTGTGGTTCTCTTAACACCCGTACAACCGATTGCAAGACGCTTTTCTTCAGCCTTGTGCATTACAAGACCTCGCTCCTGTGCAAACTTCTTAACGAAGCCGAGTGCTGTTTTTTCGGCTACTGTAGAAATTGTTCCCGCTTTGAACACATTATTCTTACCGAAGAGCTCTTCCGTGTAACGGTGAGATTTTGACTGATACTCACCGCTGAAGTTAAGGTCGATATCAGGCACTTTGTCGCCTTTAAAGCCAAGAAATGTTTCAAACGGAATTTCGTGACCGTCCTGATCCATAAGAGTGCCGCATTCGGGACAGTTTTTTGGCGGCATATCAAAGCCTGAGCCGTAACTGCCGTCTGTGATGAACTCGCTGTGTTTGCAGTTTGGACATACATAGTGCGGACAAAGCGGATTAACCTCCGAAATACCGGACATAGTAGCTACGAAAGAAGAACCTACCGATCCTCGTGAACCGACAAGATATCCGTGTGCCTCACTGTCTGCAACAAGCTTTTGCGCAGTCATATAAAGCACGGAGAATCCGTAGGTTGTGATTGAATTAAGTTCCTTGTCAAGTCTTGCCTTTACGATTTCAGGCAATGGATCACCGTATTTCTCTTTTGCTCTTTTCCATGTAATATCAATAAGCTGTTCCTGAGCACCCTCAATGTTAGGCGGGAATGTACCCTTTGGAATAGGTCTGATATATTCGCACATATCAGCGATTTTATTGGGATTTTCTACTACATACTCATAGGCTTTATCCTTGCCGAGCCACTCAAATTCCTTGAGCATTTCAGCAGTTGTTCTGAAATAAAGCGGAGCTTGCTGTTCGGCATCTTTAAAGCCCTGACCTGCCATAAGAATTTTTCTGAATTCGGAATCTGTCGGATCCATAAAGTGGACATCGCAGGTTGCGCATACAGGCTTGCCGAGTTCTTTTGCAAGCTTAATTATTGTACGGTCAATTTCATGAAGCTCGTCAACAGAATTAAATCTGCCGTCACGAATCATAAAGCTGTTGTTGCCTGCAGGCTGAATTTCAAGATAATCATAGAATGACGCAATCTGTTTGAGTTCGCCCCACGGCTTGCCCTCGAGAATTGCCATATAAAGCTGACCTGCACAACAAGCTGAGCCGATTATGAGTCCCTCTCTGTACTTCACAAGCTCACTTTTGGGAATTCTCGGCTTTTTATAGAAATAATTAAGATGACTGTAAGAAATAAGTCTGTAAAGATTTTTAAGACCTGTTTTATTCTTTACAAGAATAATCTGATGATAGGTCGGAAGCTTTTTAAAATCTCCGCCTGCTATCTTTGTATTAATGTCGTTTGTTTTTGTTATACCGTAATCATCTGTAAGTCGCTGACAGAGATTTATAAAAATTCTCGCAAGCATTTCGGCATCATCGGTTGCTCTGTGGTGATTGAAGTCGCCGAGCCTTAAAAATTTTGCAACCGTATCAAGCTTGCAGTTCTTGATATCTGTAAGAATCGCTCTTGAAATTGCAACCGTGTCGATTGAAGTGTAGTTATATTCCCTGCCCATATCTTCACAGGCTTTTGCTATAAAGGATGTATCAAAGGGAGCATTGTGAGCAACAAGCACATTGTCACCGGCAAATTCAAGAAATGCACCGACCGCCTCGCTCTGTGAAGGGGCGTCCTTTACCATATCATCGGTAATGCCTGTAAGCTGAGTAATTTTCTGCGGAATCGGCATTTCGGGATTTGCAAAGGTTGAAAAAGTATCGGTGATGACACCGTTTTCAACCTTGACTGCGCCGATTTCGGTAATCTTGTCACGGGCGGCTGAAAGGCCTGTTGTTTCTATATCAAAGCAGATGAATGTGCCGTCAAAACCTGTGTCGGCATCACCTTTTACAGACTCTACAAGGTCATCCATAAAGTATGCCTCAACACCGTAGATGATTTTAATTTTTTCTTCGTCTTTGTTGATTTTATCTGCGGCTTTCATTGCGTCGGGAAAAGCCTGTGCGACACCGTGGTCAGTAATTGCAATTGCCTTATGTCCCCATCTGATTGCCTGTTTGATAATATCAGATACATAAGACACACCATCCATA
>OMDK01001286.1_pt1 | contig 9765 bp, 8 predicted proteins | sample 1645201 | NCBI WGS metagenome assembly OMDK01 (sample SAMEA103958151, study PRJEB25191) | human gut metagenome
GGAATCGGACCCGTGACCTCCGCACTACCAATGCGACGCTCTACCGACTGAGCCACAGCAGCTTATGAAGTGTGATACACCTTGTGTTTCACAGCGAATAAAATTCTATCATAAAATAAGCATTGTGTCAATTAGAAAAATGTAATTTTTGGAGATTTTTTGTTCTTTTATCTGCATTGTATTTCCGAAGGGACAGGGCTATAATCAGGACAATGAAATAATACCTGAAAAAGGGGAAAAGGGAGGGGTTATCATGAAACTGGTAACATTTAATATCCGCTGTGATTTTGGGCAGGACGGGGAGAACAATTTTGAATACCGCAAGGATTTGATTTTAAAGAAAATCGCGCAGGAGAAACCTGATATGATCTGCTTTCAGGAAGTGCTGCCGCATATCGCAAAATGGCTGAAAGAAAACCTGACAGAGTATTATGTAATCGGCTGCGGACGCAGCCCGGAGCTGAGAGACGAGCAGGTCAGCATCGCATACCGCAAGGATCGCTTAAACCTGATGGAGATGCAGTCTTACTGGCTGTCTGAGACGCCTTATGTGCCTGCATCCCGCTACGCAGAGCAGAGCATTTGCCCGAGAATCTGCAACGAAGCGCTGTTTGAGGATCTGGAAACCGGCAAGGTATTCCGTATTGTAAACACCCATCTGGACCATATCGGCGCACAGGCGAGAATCCTGGGGCTTCGTCAGATTCTGGAAAAATTAAAAACCGAGCAGCTTTATCCCGATGCACCTACGATGATCACCGGTGATTTCAATGCAGAGCCGCAGGACCCGGAATTCGAAATTTTAAAAGAGTATCCGGAATACACCAATGTAACCGAGCATATCGGCATCACCTATCACGGCTTCACGGAAGAAGATCATCCCTGCAGCATTGATTTTCTGCTGGTGAAGGGCGACATCAAGACCGGCGAGCCTGTGAAGTGGACAGACAAAGAGGGCAACGTATGGCTGTCCGATCATTATCCGGTTTGTGTGGAAGTGGAGTAAAGATGTTGTTGGGGTCAAAAAGTATTTTGACCCCTTTGATACCGGATTGCTCCGTGCGCAGCACTTGACATAAACTCGTTATGCGCAAAAAGCGTGCGTAGAAATAGAAATGAGAGGAAAAGATAAAAGGATTTTGCAGAGCCGGGCGCAGTAAAATTTGATAGAAATGCAAAATAATCGGAGGCATTATTATGGCAGAAAAAATCGTCGGACTGATATCGTGTCTTTTATGCGCGGTTCCGTTTTTGATTATCGGGATCTTTGAAAAAAACAGCAAAGAGCCCATCACTTTCTGGAGCGGAGATAAAACGTTAAAATCGAAGGTAAAAGATGTCACGGCTTACAATCTGGAAATGGGGATGCTGTATCAAAAGTGCGCGTTCGCATTTATGCTTTCCGGAATCTGCTGCCTGATTTCGTTAGGCTTTGGGATTGTGATGCTTGTTTTGGACTGTACGGCAGGGGTTTATCTGATGTATCGAAGCTATAAAAGAATTCTGGAACGGAATTCGTAATTGACAGCGCCTGCAGGAAAGCGATGGCTCAAATACATGACCGCCGATACGATGCATACCTGCGCAATGAGGGGCGAATTGTTAGATCCTAAAACCGTCCGATCCGGTGAAAATCAGACGAAAATAGAGAGCGCCCGCTTACGCTGTGTTTTTCACAGAATAAGCGGGCGTTTTTGAAATGTCGCTGTCGCAGCGTAAGGCAGCGTTTTAAAAGCTGTTTTCCAAAGAACCTCAATCCCTGTAAAGAACCGGGCTGACGCAGAGCAGTCCTTCGATTGCAGGAAGCGCGTCGATTTCTTTCAGCTGCCCGGCAGCAGAGCTGGCATCCGCAGTATTGCTGCAGGATGTCGAAGCTGCGGCAGCGTTGACGCAGGAATCCGAGGCAGCTTCATACAGCAGCGGAATGATCGGATCGGTTCCGGAGAGCTGGTTGAGGGAAACGCGTACCGGTTTGTCGAGCGAAACGCTCGTTGTGAATGTTTTGTCTTTTCCTTTTAAAACGACCTGAGCTGTTTTTGGAACAGCAAATCCGGTCTTGTGGGCATCTGTAAACGTCAGAAGCAATTCGTTTGTTTCCGGGAGAACCTCCGTCAGCAGCAGAGCGCCTTTGGAAACCCAGGTGCGGTGCGTGTGAATGGCGGTATCGAGCTCGGAAGCGATGTTGCCGCCGTTTTTGCCTTCGATGTAGGTTGCATAGCAGCCTGCCAGCTTCGCACGGTTGTGTAAGTCCATGCCGCTGGTTGCGGTGATTTGATAGCCTGAAAAAATCAGGGACATCCAGAGATTCGTGCCGCGTTCATTTACTTCGTGGAGCGGTTCCGGATTGTTGAAAATCTCGATAAAGTCAACCTTTGAGTAGTCCGAGATGGTCATTTCAAAGCGGCAGCCGCGGGCAAAAGGATCGCCATAGGAAAACGGATGCGCGATGCCGACGAGCGCGCCTTTTTCGCGGGCAGCTTCGAACAACAGCTCGGGACGGTGCTGGTCGATCGAGTTCCAGGGAACATATTTTGCGAGGTTTAAGCAGAGGATATGCCCGAAATAAGTCGTATATTCCATGCCGCGGATCAGGCTGATCGGATAATGCTTTTCTTCCAGCAGCTGTTCGATCTTTTTCTGACCGGAGGTGGTGTTGTGGTCGGTGATGGCGAACGCATCGACATGGTCGGCTGCCAGATATTCCGTCAGCTCCTGACAGGTTAAGCTGCCGTCGGATTCGACCGTGTGGTTGTGCAGCTCAAGGCGGATGCAGTGACGGTATTACCAGCAGAAGAACTGCCGGTGGTGCTCGAATCGCCAGCCGTGGCAGCAGAGCCAGCGCCGGAGACGCCCGAACTGCCAGCCGTGGCAACAGCGGAGGCAGGAGCACTCTCAGCTTCGCACGAGTTGTCAGCGCTCCCGGCAGCATTCGAAGCCCCCGCATTTCCCGCTGCAGTCTTTACCGTATCCATTAGATTAAAGTTCGGTGCGATTACACCCTGTCCGACCGGATGTCCGGAAACGGTCAGCGTGTACTGCGTGTTGTCCAGCAGCACGTTAAAAACAAGGACGGTCACTTTTAAAACGCCGGAAAAGGTGTCCTGTGCCAGACAGCCGTCGCTTGTGAATTCTTTTGTGTATAACATGTGGCGGTCCGTCAGCTGGCGGTGGATGCAGCCGATGAAATTGTCGTTTAATTCCGCCATTGTGTGAATTTCTGTTTTCATTTCGTGCAGAATGGTCTGCCTGAACTCCTCGGCGGGATAGGTCGGGGCGTTGTATTTTGCAGTGCAGAGCGTCTGAAGTCTGTCAATGAGCTCAGGCGTAACGTCACTTTCACTGTAGAGCCGCTTGTCAAAGCTAAAATGAATGTCCAGCTCGTCATAGACCTGATCGAGGCTGATGGTGTAGGTGATCTGTCCTACAAAGCCTGCGTCCAGCATGCCGCCGACGCGGTAAATTTGTTGATAATTCTGATCGGTTGTCATACGTTCCTCTCCAAAAGGTATAGTTGCAGTCAGACGCTTCCAAGACAGATGCGGAAGCGTGTCAGCTCGGCGCTTAGCGCAGCGGAATCACCATGTTCCAGGTTCTGGAAAACTGGTAGGGTGCAGGACCTTCCCCGGTTGCCAGAAACAGATGCGTGGGATGGTTATTTTCATCAAGCAAAAAGTAAGGGCGTTCGCAGTTTGCCTGATCGGACTGTCTGCCATCGGACCAGGTAACATGGCGGGAGTAAACGACAGGATTTTCGGCGAATTCCCAGTGAATGCAGTCGGCGCTTTCAGCGTACAGGCCTGCACCCCAGATGCCGCTGATGCCGGGACCTCCGTTTTTGAAGTCGTCTTTGATCAGCAGGCGGAATTTTCCGTCCTCGTACCACAGGTACGGATCTTCCAGATGGATGTTCGGGTCCTCGAAATTAAAGATCGGGTCGTCCAAAATCCGTTCAAAGGGACCATCCGGGCGGGGCGCTTTTGCGACACCGATTTTTAACGGACCGTCTGCGAAGGAACGCGATTTGTAAAGCATGTAGGTCGTTCCGTCGGGCTGGATTGCGACGGCAGGATTGGTCGTTGCAGTGCAATCCCAGTGGGAGCAGTCTCTGGGAGAAATCAGCGGCTCATCGCACCGCGTCCATGGACCAAAAACAGACGGTGCGATTGCAAGACCGATTCGTTTGCGGTTCCAGACCTCGGTAAAACGCGAGCTGTCCACCTCGTCACCGGGACCGGGAATCGGACCGCCGAAGGTCGTTCCCATATAATAAAGGTAGTAGGTTTGATTCCATTTACGGATGTACGGATTGTGCACGTTCATGCCGTCAAAAAAAGTGCGTCCCCGGCGTCCGAGCACGACCTCCTGAAAGGTATAGGGACCTTCCGGATTTTTGCTGGAAGCCCGGACGATTTCGCAGTTAAACAGCCAGTTTGCACCAAAGCCGAGATCTTTCGGCCAACGGGACGCAAACATGTGATAGGCTCCGTCTTCCCCCTGTACGACGGAGCCGCACCAGATCCAATAGTCCGGGTCGGAATAACCGCCGCCGACCGGAGCCGGCAAAAGCGCGTTCTGATAAGGATTCTGTACCATATTCTTTTTTATAAAACCTCCCTGTAAATGCTTCGATAGCCCATTTCAATACAATGGAACTCTGATCTCTTTTCCTTAGCGTATAGAGAATTTTTGGAAAAGTCAAGGGATTGTCTGCCCTGAGATGCTTTTGGTTTTCCCGGTGCTTTATGGTATGCTGAAAAAGAATGAAAAATAGAGATGGAGGGGACTATGAAGGGAAAAAATGGGACGTCTATGTTTACGGCGATGTAAATATAGACCTTGTTGTTCCGGGCGTTTCCAGTCTGCCAAAGCCCGGGCAGGAGGATGAAGTGCCGGTTATGGATACCTATGTAGGCGGCGGCGCGGCGCTGTTTGCGCTTGGCATTGGAAAGCTCGGTCTGCATCCGGAATTTCAGGGAGAGGTCGGGGACGATTGCTACGGGGAGCTGATCCGCAAAGAATTTGCCGCAAAAATATCGACGACAGCTTACTTGAAACGAGCAGGACGGAGAAAACCGGTATTTCGATCAGTTTTACCAATGAAAAGGATCGGTCGTTTCTGACGTATCGCGGCACGAACGCGGGAATTTCTATCGACAAGGTGGATATCGAGGGCGTGAAAAACGCTTCGCATATCCATATGACAGGCTATGAGGGAAGCAAAAACCACGCGGCGTATCTTTCTTTATTAAAACGCGTCAAAGCAGAGACGGAGGCGACCGTTTCGTTCGATCTGGGCTGGGATCCAACCGGGGAATGGAATCCTCAGATCAAGGAGCTGTTTCCGTATATCGACGTGCTGTTCATGAACGAGACGGAAGCGATTCACTATGGCAGGACGAAGACCGCACAGGAAGCGGCACGGGAGTTTGCGAAGGATTGCGACAGGGTGGTCATCAAGCTTGGCAGCAGCGGTTCTCTTGCAATCGAAAACGGAAAAGAGGTCTTTTTCCCGGCGTACCGGGTAAAGGCTGTGGATACGACTGGCGCAGGGGATTCGTTTAATGCGGGCTTCGTATACGGATTTCTGACCGGAAAAGGTCTGGAAGAATGTCTGGCCTGCGGTAATGCCTGCGGCGCGTTAAACGTGACAGCGTACGGCGGCAACACCGGATTTCCGGACAAAGAGGGACTGAAGGAATTTATGGGAAAAAAGAAAGGGGAAGAAACAAAATGAAAATCGCAGTCATCGGGGGAGCAGGCGTCAGAACCGTCATTTTTATCAACGGCCTGCTGGCAAGATATAAGGCACTTCATATTGACGAGGTAGCGCTCTATGACATCAATCAGGAGAAACAGCAGATCATCACAAAGCTGTGCCGCCATGTGGTAAACAGAAATCACAAGGATCTGATTGTAACGGAATCTGCGGATGTGCGTAAGGTATTGCAGGACGCGGATTATGTGGTAACAACGCTGCGCGTCGGCGGCGACCATTCCCGTGTTATGGATGAAACAATCGCATTAAACGCAGGCGTAATCGGACAGGAAACGACCGGTGTCGGTGGATTTTCGATGGCGGTGCGCACGATTCCGATTTTGCTGGAGTACTGCAGGCTGATTAATGAAATTGCACCGAACGCATGGATTTTCAATTTCACGAACCCGTCCGGTCTGGTGACACAGGCGTTAAAGAGCGCAGGCTATGAAAAGGTGATCGGCATCTGCGATGCGCCCAGCAGCACAAAATTCCGTATGGCAGCAAAGCTCGGCGTGGATGAAAAAGACCTGTATGTGGAATTTTTCGGATTAAACCATCTTTCCTGGATTCGCAGCGTGAAGATCAAGGACGAGGAGATTCTGCCCAGGCTCCTTGCGGACGACGCATTTTTAAAGAGCATTCAGGAATTTTCCATGTTCGATCCCGATTTGTTGCGGATGATCGGATTTTTGCCGAATGAATATCTCTACTACTATTATCATCGGGAAAAAGCGCTCGCCAATATCTTAAAATCCGGCGCGACCAGAGGTCAGACGATCGAGCAGGTCAACAAGCAGATGATGGAAGAGTTAAAGGCGATGGATATGGACGCCGATCCCGAAGGCGCACTGCAGATTTTCCTGTACTATATGCAGGTTCGTGAGAATTCCTACATGAGTATCGAATCCGGTCTTGCAAAGCGCCCGCTTCTGGAAAAAGGGCAGCTGGAAGTGCCTGATGGCATGGGATATGCAGGCGTTATGCTTGACTGCATCGAGGGGCTGCAGAGCAAGGACGGACGCGATCTGGTGCTTTCCGTAGAAAACCAGGGAAGCATCCCCGGCCTTGAGGATCGTGATGTGGTGGAAGTTACCTGTCATGTGGATGAAACCGGGATTCATCCGGTGAGGGTGGAGGAAGTTCCGGAGCACTGCTATCTGCTGATGCGTCTGATTAAGATGTACGAAAAGGAAACCGTAGAGGCGGTACAGGAACAGTCCGAGGAAAAAGCGGTCCAAGCGCTGATGCTGCATCCGCTGGTCAATTCCTACTCGTTGGCAAAAGAGCTTGTTGCAGCTTACAGCCAGGCATACGGCGGACTGTTCCATAAGGCATAAGGATGCACGAAAAGAGAACAAGGAGGAAGATACAACACAGGACATGCCCGCTCGAGGAGTGCAGGAGCGAAAGCTCCTGCCGCCTTTTTTTCAAAAAATTGACATGATTCTTAAAATATTGATATTGACGGAAAACGTTTTCTGATCTATGATATGGGTGTATTTAGAAAACGTTTTCCAACAGAGAGGAGGAGAAAGCTTGGCATCCATAAAAGATGTGGCGAGACAGGCAGGCGTGGCGATCTCCACGGTGTCGAAGGTGCTAAACGGCTATGAAGGCGTCAGTGAAAGCACGAAGGACAAGGTAAATGCGGCGATCGAAGCGTTGAACTATACGCCCAATGCGGTTGCAGCAGCACTTTCCTCCAAACAGTTTGGGCGGGTTGCCCTGTTGTTAAAGCTGGAGGAAACAGTTGGCTGCGTGGATGAGATCAACCTGCAGTATCTTTCCGGCGCGATCCACCGGGCAAAGGAATTAAAGCTTGATGTGGTGACGCTGTTTTTTTCCATGGTAGCGGATATGGGACTGGATGAGCTGACCAGCTATTTAAAAGCTCAGAGCGTCGAAGGAATTATCGCATATGGGATGAATGAGGAAGATGAATTTCTAAGAGAGCTGATTGCGTCTGGTGCGTTTAAAATCGTGCTGGTTGACGCACCCTATCATGACAGGAATACGTCTTCGGTCTGGATTGACCAGAAAAATGCTCAGTACGAAATCGCAAAAAAGACGATCCTCGGCAATGAAAGCTGTACAAAGGTCCTTTATATCGCAGGGGATAAAAAGTCCTTTGTAACCGGAGAACGGATTGCAGGGATGAAGAAGCTGGCAGAGGAGCTTGCGCTGGAGCTGACCATCGAATACGGAGATTTCAGTGAGAAAAAAGCGAGGGAGCTGACCTTCTCTTATGCAGACAGAATGGATGTGTTTGTTTGTGCATCGGATCTGATGGCCATCGGCGCGATGCGGGCATTGATGGAGCTGGATGTGTTCCATCCGGTTTGCGGCTTTGACGGAATCCCGCTTATGAGCTATGCGGGCAAGCAGATGAATACGGTGCGTCAGGATTTTTATGGCGTGTCGGCTGCTGCGGTGGAAGAGGTTGACCGCCTGCTGCATCTGGAAGAGGGAAGAAACGTAGTGCTAGGATATGAACTGGTGCGGATGCGCTACCAGGACATTGTAGAGTAAACAATAGAATGCACGCTCTGCGAGCATTCTATTGTCATGAATCAAAAGTTGCCGCCGGGCGGCAGAAACGGAGGAAAGAATGAGACAGGAAGAAACGATCCGGAGAGAAATTCTGGAGCAGAGAATTGACAGGGAGCTGGAAGCTCTGTCTGAGAAGCTCTTCGGCAAAAAGCTGGAGGATGCAAGCGATGAGCAGGTTTATGTTGCACTGCTGTATCTGGTAAAGGGACTGGAAGAGGCAACCGTACCCAACGACGGTGACAAGAAAATCTACTATATTTCTGCCGAGTTCCTGATCGGTAAGCTTTTGTCCAACAATCTGATCAATCTGGGAATCTATGAAAAAGTAGAAAGCGTATTAAAGAGCAAGGGCAAGGAACTGTCCAGAATCGAAGAGATCGAGCCGGAACCGTCTCTTGGTAACGGTGGTCTGGGACGTCTGGCTGCCTGCTTTATGGATTCCATTGCAACCCTGGGTCTTCCCGGCGAAGGCATCGGCTTAAACTATCACTTCGGTCTGTTCAAGCAGGTATTTAAGGATCGCCTTCAGACCGCAGAAAAGAACGACTGGATCGAGAAGGATTCCTGGCTGAATAAAACCGATGTTTCCTTCGATGTCTTTTTCGGTGACAGAAAGGTAACCTCCCGTCTGTATGATATTGACGTAGTCGGCTACAACAATGGTGTCAATAAGCTGCGCCTGTTCGACATCGAGAGCGTAGATGAAAGCATCGTAAAAGAAGGTATCACATTTGATAAGGAAGCCATCGAAAAGAACCTGACCCTGTTCTTATATCCCGATGATTCCGATGAAGCCGGCAACCTGCTTCGTATTTATCAGCAGTATTTCATGGTCAGCAACGCTGCACAGCTGATCCTGATGGAGATGAAGGAAAAGCAGTACGATCTGAGAAAGATGTACGATTATGCAGTCATCCAGATCAACGATACCCATCCGTCCATGATTATTCCGGAGCTGATCCGTATCCTGGTAAACGATAAAGCGTTTACAATGGACGAGGCAATCGAGGTTGTCAGCAAGACCTGCGCATACACCAACCACACCATCCTGGCAGAGGCTCTGGAAAAATGGCCGCTGTCCTATCTGGAAAAGGTGGTTCCTCAGCTCGTTCCGATCATCAAGGAGCTGTCCGCCCGTGTTGCTGCAAAATACAGCGATCCGAAGGTACAGATCATCGACGATCAGAACCGCGTGCACATGGCTCACATGGATATCCACTACGGCTTCTCCGTAAACGGCGTTGCTGCGATTCACACCGAGATCTTAAAGGATACCGAGCTGCATGCATTTTATGAGATTTATCCTGAAAAGTTCAATAATAAGACAAACGGCATTACCTTCCGCAGATGGCTGCTTTCCTGCAACCGTGAGCTGGCTGCCCTGATTACCGAAAAGATTGGAACCGGCTATCAGAAGGATGCGATGGAGCTGGAAAAGCTGCTTGCATTTAAGGATG
>OMDK01001287.1_pt1 | contig 9758 bp, 7 predicted proteins | sample 1645201 | NCBI WGS metagenome assembly OMDK01 (sample SAMEA103958151, study PRJEB25191) | human gut metagenome
AAACAAGGTTAAAGATTTTACTGTTAAGGGTTACAGAGGTACTGTCGCAGAATCTTACGCTAAGAAAAACAGCTTTAACTTTGTTGCACTTGATAAAACTTTGCAGACACCGTCAATTTCAAAACTTGAAAATACTTCGGGCGGTATCAAAATAAGCTGGAATAAAGTTTCGGGTGCTTACGGTTACAGAGTTTATCAGAAAACTTCAAACGGTTGGAAACGAATTAAGGACACAACTGCAACAAGTTATACAGATTCAGCGGTAAGCGTAAATCAGACAAAAACCTACACAATGCGTTGCATTGACAAGAACGGCAATACTGTCAGCGGTTACAACTCAAAGGGTTGGTCGAAAAAATACACTCCTGTTGCTCCGACAATTTCAAAGCTTGAAAACACTTCAGGCGGTATCAAGCTCAGTTGGAACAAAATTGCAGGAGTTTACGGTTACAGACTTTACTACAAGACCTCATCAGGCGGTTGGAAAAGGTTTAAGGATACAACTGCGACAAGTTTTACCGACTCGGGAGTAAGTCCGAACAGAACGGAAACCTACACAATCCGTTGCATCGACAAGAACGGCAACACCGTCAGCGGTTTTTATTCAAAGGGTTGGTCGAAAAAATATGCACCCGTTGCACCGAAAATCACAAAGCTTACAAACACTTCAAAGGGCGTAAGCGTGACATGGGGCAAGGTTGCAGGAGTGTATGGCTACAGACTCTACAGAAAGTATGCAGGCGGAAGTTGGACAAAGATAAAGGATACAACTTCAACATCTTTTACAGACTCCGGTGCAAAGAAGGGCAAGAAGGTTACATACACTCTTCGTTGCATCGACAAAAAAGGCAAGACAATCAGCGGTTATAACGCAACAGGCTGGTCAATTACAAGAAAATAATATTATAAGCAACAATCCCGACAGAGCAAAATCTGTCGGGGTTGTTTTGTATATTAATGTAATGATTATATGGATTTTCATTGAAAGCTTGCACGGTTCGCCCCTACTGTTCGTTTCAATGTTACCATCGAAACGATTGGCGAACAAAGTTTGCCGCTACATTGGATTGTACAAACAATAGCAATGTAGCGCTCGGACTTTTTTGTTTCTCTCATAAAAGACTGTTTTTACAAACTAAAAAATACGGCAGACTTATTTACAAGTCTGCCGTTTATTGTTCTGTTATAATTATAAATCAAAATCAACGGATTACATAATCGAGTTGATGAGACCGCCTTTTTTGATGATGTTCTGAATGAACTCGGGGAACGGCTCAGCCTGATATGTTTTGCCTGTTGTTTCGTTGGTGATGACACCTGTGTCAAAGTTTACGGAAACTGTGTCGCCCTCTTTGATATCCTTTGCCGCCTCGTCACATTCAAGAATCGGAAGACCGATGTTGATTGAGTTGCGATAGAAAATTCTTGCAAAGGTTGATGCGATTACACATGAAATTCCGCTTGCCTTGATTGCGATTGGCGCGTGTTCACGGGAAGAACCGCAGCCAAAGTTCTTTTCGGCAACCATAATGTCGCCCTCTTTAACCTTATTTACGAAATCTGCGTCAATGTCCTCCATGCAGTGAGCCGCAAGCTCCTTGTGAGATGCGGTGTTAAGGTAGCGAGCAGGGATAATTACATCGGTATCCACATTGTCGCCGAACTTGTGTACAGTACCTTTTGCGTTCATTGTTTGTTACCTGCCTTTCTTATACCTTTTCGGGGTCAATGATGTAGCCTGCGACAGCACTTGCGGCGGCAACAGCCGGACTTGCAAGATAAACTTCGCTGTCAACATGACCCATTCTGCCGACAAAGTTACGGTTAGTTGTTGAGATTGCTCTTTCGCCTGCGGCAAGAATACCCATATGACCGCCAAGACACGGACCGCAGGTCGGTGTTGAAACAACTGCGCCTGCCTCAATGAAGATATCAAAAAGACCTTCGTGCATAGCGTCAAGCCAAATCTGCTGTGTGCCGGGGAAGATGATGCAACGAACATTCTTTGCAATCTTCTTGCCCTTGAGAATGCTTGCGGCGGCACGCAGGTCTGAAATTCTGCCGTTTGTGCATGAACCGATTACGCACTGGTCAATCTTAACTTCTTTTTCGCCGATTTCATCAACTGTTTTTGTATTTTCGGGAAGATGCGGGAATGCAACTGTCGGACGGAGAGTTGAAAGGTCGATTGTGTACTCCTCGTCATAGACAGCGTCCTCGTCTGCCGTGTATTCGACAGGGGTACCCTGATATCTGCCGTTGCAGTATTCACGGGTGATGTTGTCAACAGGGAAGATACCGTTCTTAGCTCCTGCTTCAATAGCCATATTACAAATAGTGAAACGATCTGCCATAGATAATTCTTTGACACCCTCACCAGTAAATTCCATTGATTTATATAAAGCTCCATCTACACCAATACGTCCAATAATATGTAAAATAATATCCTTACCAGATACATATTTTGGTAGTTTGCCATGAAGATTAAATTTAATGGCTGAAGGTACCTTGAACCATAATTGTCCAGTCGCCATACCTGTCGCAATATCAGTTGTTCCTACACCTGTAGAGAAAGCACCAATAGCCCCATAAGTACAAGTATGTGAGTCTGCACCAATGACAGCATCTCCTGCCACAACAATGCCGCTTTCAGGTAAAATAGCATGTTCTACACCACATTTACCCTGTTCCATATGATGTGTTAATCCCTGCTCACGAGAGAATTCTCTGATTGCCTTTGAGTTCTCTGCAGATTTAATATCTTTATTAGGTGTAAAGTGATCTGGAACTAAGACTACCTTATCTTTATCGAAGACCTTATCAGCCATTTTCTTAAAGATTGGTAAAGCCATAGGTCCTGTAATATCATTTGCCATTACAATATCTACATTTGCTTCAATTAATTCACCTGCATGAACTTCTTTTACTCCCGCATGATCAGCTAAGATCTTCTGCGTCATTGTCATTCCCATTATATATAATCCTCCTCAAGTTATTTTTGAATGTTGTAACGAGAAAGTACCGTAGTACTTCCTCTTTACAACACACAAAGTGTGTGTTGCTTAGTGATTAGTTATTTAAAAGCTTATCTTCATCAGACCAAGAATATAATGAACGGATATCAGCACCTACTTTTTCACATTCATGTTCATTGTGTAACTGTCTCATTGCTTTGAAGTGAGCCTGTCCACCTGCTGCTGACATTTCAAGTAAGAATTCTTTAGCGAATGAACCATCCTGGATATCAGCTAATACTTTCTTCATTGCTTTCTTAGTGTCTTCAGTGATTAATTTAGGACCAGTGATATAGTCACCATATTCTGCAGTATTAGAAATAGATTTTCTCATACCTTCGAAACCTGACTGGTAGATTAAGTCTACGATTAATTTCATTTCATGGATACATTCAAAGTATGCATTCTTTGGATCGTAACCAGCTTCTACTAATACTTCGAAACCAGTCTGCATTAACTGACATACACCACCACAAAGAACGGCCTGTTCACCAAATAAGTCTGTTTCAGTTTCAGTTCTGAATGTAGTATCTAATAGACCAGCTCTTGCACCACCGATTGCAGCACCATAAGCTAATGCATAATCATGAGCCTTACCAGTGTAATCCTGTTCAACTGCTACTAGACAAGGAGTACCTTTACCTGCCTGGTATTCTGAACGTACTGTATGACCTGGAGCCTTTGGCGCAATCATAGTTACATCAACATTCTTTGGTGGAACGATCTGATTGAAATGAATATTGAAACCATGAGCGAACATTAACATATCGCCTTCGTTTAAGTTTGGTTCGATAGCTTCCTTATAAAGTTTAGCCTGTAATTCATCAGGAATTAATATCATGATGATATCTGCCCAAGCAGCTGCATCAGCAGATGTCATAACCTTAAGTCCCTGTTCTTCTGCTTTCTTCCAAGACTTAGAACCTTCGTATAGACCAACAACAACGTCTACTCCAGATTCTTTAAGGTTTAATGCATGTGCATGTCCCTGAGAACCATAACCGATGATAGCAACCTTTCTACCATCCAATAAAGATAAATCACAGTCTGTGTTGTAATAGATTTTAGCCATATTAATTACCCCCTATTTTTCTTAGCTTTCATCTTTTCTATATCAAAATCATCTAGTCCTCTTCCGATGCCTGCAATACCAGTACGGACGATTTCGGTGATATTGAACGTATCTAACATTGTGAGAATACCATTGATCTTATTTTGATCACCAGTGACTTCCACAACGAGTGAATTTGGCGCAACATCTACAATCTGCGCTCTAAATATATTGACTATTGACACAATATCCGGTCTTTGTGAGTGGTCTGCTTCTACCTTAATAAGCACCAATTCACGATAGACTGAATGGTCATCATCTAATGGAAATATTTCAATTACATCTTCCAGCTTTCTTAACTGCTTTTTAATCTGTGCAAGAGTGGCTGGTTCTCCTCTTGCAGATACTGTCATACGTGAGACTGTTGGATCATTTGTTTCCCCAACGGTCAATGAATCAATGTTGTAGCCTCTTCTAGAGAATAATCCAGCGACACGACTTAGTACGCCGGCTGTATTATCAACTAGAATAGACAGGACAAGTCTTTCCATTAAGCGGCCTCCCTCATATCCTTATGTATTCTATTCATTGCTGAAATAATTGCTTTAATAGTTGCAGTTGTAATATTTGGATGAACACCTACACCCCATTCAATAATAGAAGTGCCTTTTGCTCTAAGCTGTACATAAGCAGCAGCTTTAGCACTTGAACCAGATGTTAATGCATGCTCACTATAATCTAATAAGTGAATATAATGGTATCCATTATCATTGAAGGCATTCTTAACTGCATCAATTGGACCATTACCATAACCAATAATTGTACGTTCTTCACCATGATCACGAATTGTTAATTCGACTTTTCTTTCATATTCGTTTTCTGTATCTTCTGAGATATCTGTTAGTTTCTGATAAATGAACTGGAATGGTTCTTCGTTTTCAATATATTCATTTCTGAATGTATCATAGATTCTTTCTGGTGATACTTCGCCTTCTGCTTCAGAGATATTCTGTACAATCTTTGCGAAATCACCCTGTAATGGTTTAGGTAAATGATAACCAAAGACTGTATCCATAACGAAGGCCACGCCACCTTTACCTGACTGAGAGTTAATACGAACAATTGGTTCATATTGTCTATTTAAGTCAGCGGGATCAATTGGAAGATAAGGTACTTCCCACTGCTTCTGCTGTCTTTCATGATATTTATGCATACCTTTATTAATAGCATCTTGATGGCTTCCAGAGAATGCTGTGAAGACTAACTGACCAGCATATGGAGAACGAGGATCAACTTCCATCTTTGTACATTCTTCATAAGTACGCTTGATGTCATTCATCTGTGTGAAGTCAAGTTCTGGATTGACACCATGTGTATACATATTTAATGCAACAGTGACGATATCTACGTTACCTGTTCTTTCCCCATTTCCAAATAGTGTACCTTCTACTCGATCAGCCCCTGCCATTAATGCAAGTTCTGTTGCAGCAACACCACATCCTCTATCATTATGTGGATGAACTGAGATAATAGCTCTATCACGATCTTTTAGGTTTCTACATACATATTCAACCTGATCTGCAAAGACATTTGGTGTATCCATTTCTACAGTTGAAGGAAGATTCACAATCACTTTATTATCTTTAGAAGCACCCCATACATCTAAGACTGCATCGACCACTTCTACTGCATAATCCATTTCTGTACCAGTAAAGCTTTCAGGTGAATATTCAAGAATGACTTGACCTTTAAAGTTATCACATAACTTCTTTACAAGAGCACAGCCATCTGTCGCAATCTTCTTAATTTCATCTTTATCTTTGTTGAAGACAACATCTCTTTGAAGGATACTTGTTGAATTGTAAATATGCACAATAGCACGATCTAATCCATCAAGGGCTTCAAATGTTCTCTTGATTAAGTGTTCACGACACTGAGTTAATACCTGAACAGTGACATCATCAGGAATGAGGTTTTCTTCAATCAATAATCTTAAGAAATCATATTCAATCTGTGAAGCTGAAGGGAATCCTACTTCAATTTCCTTGAATCCAAGTTCAACTAATAACTTGAACATCTTCACCTTTTCTTGAATATTCATTGGTGTTACTAATGCCTGGTTACCATCACGTAAATCTACTGAACACCAGATAGGTGCTTTTTCAATTGTCTTATCTGGCCATGTGCGGTCTTTCAAGCTCACCGTTTTAAATCTCTTGTACTTTTGGTAATTCATCATAATTGTTTATTCTCCTTTCCAACCTATAAAAAAAGCCCTCGCCCTTACTAGCGTAAGAGGACGAGAGAATAATTCTTCGTGGTTCCACCTCAATTTATTGATATCTCACAATATCAACCTTATCGAGTACGCTTTATATATAAAGTACATACTCTAGCGAGATAACGGTCGCAAATGCCGTAGCAGCCTACTTAATTCAGTGCTCCACTCAAGGATGAGTTCAAAGATGATCAAACAGTTCTTTACACCAGCCAGAACCTCTCTGCGCTTTCATCATTCCCCTACTAGTTCCTATCAAAGTCGTTTTCTTTTGGGTTGTTGTGTTTATCATATACTTCTCGCATAAACATGTCAACAAACTTTTTCACTTTTTTCCTTATTTTCCTAATTATATTAATTATTTATCGGATTATCAGTTTTATAAGCGGTTTCTTGTAATGAGTTATATGAATTTTATTGTAATATTCAATATTATTTCCATTGTTTTTAATTACAAACATTTTTATATTTACTTCGCAAAATATTTATTACATTAATAATTATTTATCTATTTAAGCCATAAAAAAAGATGTCTTTCGACATCTTATTTCTGTAATGCAAGCTTGATTAATTCATCAATAAGAGCTGGTGTATCTAGTCCTGCATCTTTCATTAATTGAGGATACATAGAGATATTAGTAAAGCCAGGCATAGTATTGATTTCGTTTAAATAAACGTTTCCTGTATCATTATCATAGAAGAAGTCACATCTAGCTAGACCTGTACCATCTACTGCCTTAAATGCTTTAACAGCAGCCTGTCTGATATAATCCTGGATAGACTGATCTACTCTTGCAGGAATGCATGTTGCACTCTGTTCATCTTCATATTTAGATTCATATGTATAGAATTCACCATGAGGTAAAATCTGTCCTACACGTGATGCACTGATATCATCATTACCAATGACAGCACATTCTAATTCTGTCGCATTAATAGCTTTTTCTACAACAACATGACGGTCATAAGATGCTGCTTCATGAAGTTTTGGTAGTAAATCAGTTAAAGTATTAACCTTATAACAGCCTACACTTGAGCCAGAACGGCTAGCCTTTACAAAGCAAGGGAATCCTAAGTGTGTATAGATTTCCATTTCTACATTAAAGCTTTCTCTACCTTCATTATCTACTACAACTAATTTATCATCATATCTCTTCTTGACATATAGAGAAGGCACCTGAGGAATATTAGCCTGATCAAATAGTTTCTTGGCATAGATCTTATCCATTGCAGTACAAGATGCCATCACACGGCATCCAACATATGGCACCTGAGCCATTTCTAATAAGCCCTGGATAGTACCATCTTCACCAAACTGTCCATGTAATACTGGGAATACAACATCAAATGATTTTAAGAAAGTGAAATGATCAGTGATCTTTGTTGCACCTTCTAACCAGTTATCACTAGAGAAATCAGTAGAAACTAAATCATACCATTCTCCTTCTTTTGTAATACCTGCAACTTTAATATCATATTTACTCTTATCACAATTTTTATAGATATTCACACATGACATACGGCTAACAGCATGTTCTGTAGACTGTCCACCACATACTAATAATAACTTCATCTTCTTAATTATTCTCCTTTAAATCATTAATGACTTCTTTTAAATGCATACCATTAGAAGCCTTGACTAGAACAACATCATTTTCTTCTAGACATTCCTGTAAATAAGCACTTAAAGAGGCATTATCATCAAAATGATAAGCAAGGCCTGGTTTTGCTTTATTTACTTCGTCTGAAATATAACGCGCAGCAGGACCTACAGTCAAGACTAAATCAATATTCTTTTTAAGTAAATGAGCACCTACAGCACGATGAAGTGTTTCTTCATAGTCTCCAAGCTCTAACATATCCCCTAATACTGCAATTTTACGGCCTGAATAACCTGATAATACATCAATACTTGATTTCATAGAATCAAGATTCGCATTATATGTACCATCAATCACACGGATATGACGATCAAGTGTTAAGACATCATTTCTATTCTTAGTGAGTTCAAATGTTTCAATACCCTTGATACATTTTTCCATTGGAATATCTAATAATAAACCAACCTGAATCGCAATTAATGCATTGAAGATAAAATGAACACCTGGTACATAGACTCTTACATCATAATCCTGCCCATCTACCTTTACTCTAAATGATGACATATCTTCATTCAAGATAATATCAGTTGCTTTTAAGTCTGCATCACTTTCAATACCAATTGTTTTTAAAGAGATTCCTTCAGGATGGACTGTAGATAGTAAATCATTGTCGTTATTGACTACTAAAGTACCATGGTTCATACCATGTATGATTTCCATCTTGGCCTGTAAGATATTTTCTCTTGAACCAAGTTCACCAATATGTGCTGTACCAATATTTGTGATTGCTGCAATATCAGGTAATGCAATCTTAGTTAAATAATCGATTTCTTCTAAATGGTTCATACCCATTTCAATAACCATGACTTCTTCACCATTATAACGAAGAATAGTTAAAGGTAAACCAATATTATTGTTGTAGTTACCCTGTGTTTTTAATGTTGTATATTGCTGGGAAATAACACTCGCAATCATATCTTTAGTACTTGTTTTTCCTGCTGAACCAGTGATTCCTACAACCTTTGCATTTGAATGAACACGTACATAACGTGCTAAATCACCTAATGCCTTCATTGTATCTTCTACTAGAATCACATTATGTACATCATCTTCTATAGGATGACTTGTCAAAGTGGCTGTTGCACCATTTTCAAAAGCCTGTGGGATATAATCATGCCCATCTTTAATACCTACTAGAGGGATATATAGGTTTCCTGGCTGAATAACACGTGTATCCTGTGTAAAGCCATTCACCTGGTCATCTAAGTGACCATTTAAGAGTTTTCCGTTTGTTGCCTCAATAATTTCGCTTATTAACATATAATCATCTCCATTTTTTACCCACCCATTATAGCATAAATCTTATATATAAAAAAAGACACTGAAGTGAATCAGTGCCTAATTATCAAATATCACTGCATACTTTGTATTAGAAGTGTTTACAACTTTCCAATCCTGATTATCTTTCACAAATAGATGATCATTCACAATCTGCATACCACCGATACGATGTGACTGGAATTGATAAACTGCAGTTGGTTCTTTCTTTTCAAAATCTAGACGATACATCTTTGCATCACTTCCTACATAGTAGATAGCCTCGTCACTCATCACAAACATAGAATAACCCATATCAGTAAGTATGATCTGGGATTCTTTTGTTTGCACATTCACTCTACCAATTGTCATTTTAGGTGTAGTGAAATAAAGATAACCATCTTTATAGACTGAACCATAAACTTGTTCATTATAAATAGTATCTGTGGCTTTAGTAGTCATATTATAAGAAATAATAGAACTCTTACCAGTTAAAT
>OMDK01001299.1_pt1 | contig 9694 bp, 5 predicted proteins | sample 1645201 | NCBI WGS metagenome assembly OMDK01 (sample SAMEA103958151, study PRJEB25191) | human gut metagenome
ACTTCAGCGAGGTAGAACAGACATTGAATAGCAACGACCGCCGACAGCAGGCTTCACGTTGCATGGATTGTGGTGTGCCATTCTGTCACTGGGCTTGTCCGCTGGGCAACAAGGCACCGGAGTGGAATGATGCCCTCTACAAGGGCGACTGGGAGCAGGCTTACCGTCTCCTCAATTCCACCAACGACTTTCCGGAGTTCACAGGACGCATCTGTCCTGCACTCTGTGAGAAGGCGTGTGTATTGAATCTCATGGATCATGAGCCAACCACCAACCGTGAGGATGAGTGTGCCATCGTGGAGCACGCCTTCTCTGAGGATTATGTACATGTTGAGATTCCTGAGCGTAATGGCAAGACGGTGGCTGTCATCGGTGCCGGTCCTGCGGGATTGGTAGCTGCCAACCAGTTGAACCATAAGGGATATAAGGTAACAGTATTCGAGGCACGTGAGAATGCCGGTGGTCTGTTGCGTTATGGTATTCCTAACTTCAAACTCAACAAGAGCATCATCGACCGCCGTCTTCGTCTTCTCGAAGAAGAGGGCATCGAGTTTAGATACAATCAGCAGATTGATGTAACTAAATTGCCAGAAGGCTTCGATGCCTATGTGGTATCTACCGGTACGCCAACGGCACGCGACCTGAAGATTCCTGGACGAGAGTTGAAGGGTGTTTATTTCGCCCTCGAACTGCTTTCTCAACAGAACCGTATCCTTGCCGGTATGGAGTTCTCTAAGGACGAACTGGTTAACTGCAAGGGCAAGGATGTGTTGGTAATCGGTGGTGGTGATACGGGTTCCGACTGTATCGGTACCGCTCATCGCCAGGGTTGCAAGAGTGTAACCCAGATCGAGATTATGCCTAAGCCGGTAGAGGGTCCTGAGGATCCTAAGAATCCTTGGCCAAACTGGCCTCGCACCCTGAAGACCACCTCCAGTCATGAGGAAGGCTGTACCCGTCGCTGGAACATCAACTCTCTGGAGTTCCTGGGAAAGAACGGAAAGCTGACAGGTGTGAAGGTTCAGCCTATCGACTGGAAGCCAAACCCAGAGGGTGGTCGTCCGTTGATGGTAGAGGCTGGTGAGCCGGAGATTATCAAGGCAGAGGCTGTATTCCTGGCAATGGGCTTCCTGAAACCTCAGCAGCCAGAGTTTGCTGAGAATGTCTTCGTGGCAGGTGATGCAGCCAGCGGTGCCTCTTTGGTAGTACGTGCCATGGCAAGCGGCAGAAAGATTGCTGCCCAGGTTGACAAGTTCTTAAACAAGTAATTTCCGGATATTCACGAAGTAAGCTTCATTGGCAAACGCAAGTATTTGCAATGATCATCGTAAGTACTTGCATTGAGATGAATCAAATAAATCGGTTATTTATAACTATAAGTAGGGGAGACGGACCTTGTGATGAGGTTTGCCTCCCTTTTTCTCGTCCTCCCTTTTCCTCGTTTCCCTTTCTTCGTCCTCCTTTCCTCGTCCTCCTTTCCCCCCTTTCGCCCCCGTTCCAGGAGATTCCATCGCCTGTCCCCCCGAGCATAAATCGTTCAAAAAGGAGTATTTTCCGATAAAACTATAGCTCTGTAGCCTTCTTGATTTGGTAGTCTCAAATAAAAAGTGTAATTTTGCACCCAATAATTCGACTAATAATAATTAAACTAAGAAGATCAAGAAATGAAGAAGAAATTATCAACCGTTCTCTTGGCGTTGGCTGCCTTCATGCCAATGACCGCACAGAATCTTGTAAAGGGAGATTATGGCTATCTCTACTGTCACATGAGTGATAAGGGTGAATGGACAGCCTATGCTGTTTCTCGTGATGGCTACAACTATCAGGATATCAACGAGGGTAAACCTATCTTCGACCCAGAGGAGCATGCCCGTATCGAAGGCGGTACCCGCGATGCTTACATCACCCGTACCCATGACGGCAAAGGCTATATTATGGTTACTACTGATATGTGCGTTCGTAAGAGCCGCAAATGGGACAATTATGGCATTGACCTCCTGAAGAGTAAGGACCTGATTCATTGGACCAGCGTTACCTTCGATTATCGTAAGGGTATGCAGAACTTCTGCGATGCTGCCACTGCTCAGTCTCCTTATAAAGACTGGAGTACTATCAACCGTGTCTGGGCACCTCAGATTTTTTGGGATTCTGATTATCGCTGGGAAAATGGTGAGAAGGGTGGATACATGATTTACTATTCTATGCTCAACCGTGCAGAGGAAAAGTACGACCGCATGTACTACAGCTATGCTGATAAGACTTTCACCAAGATTACCACTCCAAAGTTGCTCTTCGACTGGGGATATGCTACCATCGATGCTGATATCAACTATCTCAAGAGCGATGGTCTCTTCCACATGCTTATCAAGAAAGAGGGAGGAAAGCCGGGTATTTATACCGCTACAAGCAAGTATTTGAATCATGGTTGGGGTGAGCCTGTAGAGAATGATTATGTCAGCTTCGAGGGCCGCAAGAATTGCGAGGGCAGCTCTGCCTTCCAGTTGATGGGTGATAATACCTGGCGAGTGGCTTATATCCAGTATAGCGACAACCCTAAGCACTATCGCATCTGTAAGGCTGATAAGTATCTCCGCAATTTCTCTGACCCTGTGGATATCAAGGGTGTAACAGGTCCTCAGCATGGTAGTTTTATGCGAATTACCAAAAACGAGTACAAAATGCTCCAGAAATGGGATAAGGAGTTAAAAAATAAAGCAAAATAGGCGATTTTTTCAAAAAAATGTCGTACCTTTGCCACGTTATATCAATTGTATAGAAGTTCTGGGTGACTAGAGAAAGTAAAACTATATTATTTATGAAAAAGCGTTTTGGATTTATCGTGGTAGCTTTATTGGCTGCTTCCTGTGCTTTTGCACAGACGATAGAGCCTTCTGGTGATAAGGGAGATAAGAACATTCTCAATCATCTGGATGGTTCTGTCACTTTGGGAACCACTGGCGTGGGTGTAGATTTGGCAATGCCTATTGGTAAAATGGTGCAGGTGCGCACCGGTTTCAACTTCTTTCCGCATTATAAGCAAACCATGCACTTCGGGGTGCAGGTGGGTGATGATACCGATCCTACGGTACAGGATGAGAAGTTTAACAAACTCTCTCAGACCTTGAATGAGATGTTCGCATTTGAGGTAGACCGTAATGTGGATATGAAAGGTAAGCCTACGATGAAGATTTTCAAGCTGTTGGTGGATGTCTTTCCTTTCCGCAACAAGCATTGGCATGTAACCACCGGTTTCTATTGGGGACCATCTACAGTAGCCAAGGCTGAAAATGCAGCTTATGATGCTACCTCTTTGGTGAGTGTTGCTATCTATAATAATCTTTATAACCGTGTAAAGGAATCGTGGGAAAGTCAGATTAGCGATGATCCGAATGTGATTCCTATACCTTGTATCTCTATCGGCGGTAATAAAATTTATGCTGATGAGTCTCTCTACAATAAGTTTATGGATTATGGTAGAATGGGTGTTCATGTCGGTGATTATCCTGATGGAACTCCTTACCGTATGGAGCCGGATGCCAACAATATGGTTTCCTGCAAGATTAAGGTGAACAATTTACGCCCTTACTTAGGTTTCGGTTATGGTGGTAAGTTGTCGAATCGTAGCGACCGTAATTGGATTTCGTTTGATTGCGGTGCCATGTTCTGGGGTGGAACTCCCCGTGTCATTACTCACGATGGGGTAGACCTGGCTAAAGATGTGAAGAATATCTCTGGAAAAGTGGGCGATTATGTAAGTCTTTTCAAAGCTGTAAAAGTTTATCCTGTCTTGGAATTGCGTTTAACTCACCGTATTTTCTAATCAGGAAAAAGAGTTTTTTTATAAAGAAAAAGAAGATGTGTAATACGTCTTAATAATAGTTGGCGCATAACAGCTGTCCACCGCATGCACATCAGCTGTTGTGCATGCGCATATCAGCTGTTATGCAAGCGCACAACAGCTGTTGTGCGACCGAAGATACTAACTGTTTCTAAAACATATCCTATCTTTTCCAACAAGATATCCTATATATTCCACCAAAAAGAGGGTGAATCATTAACTTATGACTCACCCTCTTTGTTTAATTGATAGATTAATCCCTTATTTTACCACATATTTCTTGTTCTTAAAAATGTAGATGCCTTCAGGAAGACCTTCTACAGATGTGGCGTTCTCTTTTACAATCTTACCTTCCATATTATATACGTTGGCAGGCTTGTTGTCATTACCCAAAGTAATGTTGCTGATACCTGTTGTTTCTTTGACGAGCTTCAAACTCTTAGGGCAATTGGCTGATACTGGCAGATAAGCTGTATTGTGAGGAATAGCCTTGATGTATGGATATTTATAAGGTCTGGACGCCCCTTCTTTTATCATAACCGTATATGCATTTGCCTCATCATTGTTGAATACCAATGAACCATTCTCATCAATACTCAGAAGACGCATGGTGGTTGGCTCAAACTTTGTACTGGTGAAATGAGCAGACATTCTGAGTCCCACACAGAAGTAAACACCTTTCAGGATATTACCCTTGACGGCTGTTGGATTTGTCAATTCTGGCTTTAATTTGTTCTCTGCTGGATTTTTTGATCCACATTCAATGATAACTGGGGTGCTGGCAGGAATGATACCTGTAAGTTCCTTATAGGTGGCGGTTCCTTCCTTCTCATCAATGCTGCTGATATAGTATACTTTCATATTAGGCGATGCTACGCTGAATGGGAAGCCGGCATAATAGGAAGCATAATACTTACCGTTGGCTGACATCGTTGGCTTTACACCGAGATAGTTGTCTTCACAATCTACAGCCGTAATTTTCCAGTTTAATGTTTCGGGGGTATTATTGTCTACATAGCCGGTATCTCTGCCGAGCGTATATTCATAGTTGTCGCTTAGATAAACGGTACCACCGCTTTTGGATTGCCAGGCACGATATACGTTTGCGTCCTTATAATACTTGAGACGGATATAATAGTTTACCATGTCGTATAAACTGGAACCCTGATTTTTGATGTTATATTGGTCACCGCCTTTGTTGTCAATATAGAAAATAGTACCAGGATCTGTTGAAACATCATCCCATTTCTTCTTGGTTAAGAGGGCTTTGCATTCTACGGTTGTTGTTTGCATACTGATACCTCTTGTCTCTGTGGTTGTAAGCGACATGTACCTTTCTGTTGTTGCATTTTGGATTCGATAATAGCCGTTTCCTTTAACCTGAGCATGCATTGTACCGATTGAAATACAAGCCAAGAGTAATAAAAGTATAATCTTTTTCATTATGTCTGGTATAAATATAAAAATAACCGATTCTCATGCATTATCACAATAAATAAGTATGAAAACCGGTTATCTTTTATTAATATTGATGTGTTGTCTATTTCTTATATTTCAAATTACTTTGCAATACAGATTGTTACACGGTTCATGGCATTCTTTTCGAATGGCTGAACGCGTGAACCCATAGACTTCTTGATCATGCGGTTCTTAGCAACACCCTTAGCTGCAAGTGTGTTGTAAACAGTCTGAGCACGGCGAGCTGCAATCTTATCGTTGATTGCTGCGCTACCTGTTCCCTTGTCTGCATAACCTGTCAAAGTAATCTTTGCGTCTGGGTTCTCCTGCATGTAAGTAACAATCTCAGAAATCTTGTTTCTCTGAGACTTTGCGATGGTAGAGTTGCCGATTGTGAAGAAAATATCACGACGGAAGTTCTCTTCTGCAACCTCCTTAACCTCTTCCTTAACAGGAGCAACAACTGGCTTCTCGATGATGCGCTCGATAATCTTCTCTACTGGCTTTGGAGCAGGAACTACCTTAGTAGTATAGGTCTTGCCGAGAGCAATCTTAGCACCTACCAATGCGTTGAAGTACCAGTCTGGGTTGCCTGCCTTCTTTGAGTTGTAATGGTCGCTCAAAGTGTTTGCAGAAACCTCAAGACCCAAGCTTACGCGGTCGCTGACACGGAAGTCAACATTAGCTCCTAAGCGTGCTGCAAAGAAAGCCTTAGAGCCCTTGCCGTCTGTTTTCTTCCAGAGATACTCCAATGGATTCTCAGAACTGTTCTTGTAGTTGCTCATGATACCAGCCTTTGCTGTAGCAGCTTCCTCGTTGCTCCAAGCAATGTTGGCACCGATACCACCGAATACACCTACGCTAACTACGCGCTCTGGATTGTACTCGCAGAAAAGGTTGGTCAGGTTGAAGGTAGCATCAACCATAGGAGCTACATAGTTCCACTTCCACTTGTAGGTAGTGTTCTGAACCTTCTGACCAGCCTTGCTCTGCCATGCGTTGAATGAAAGGCGGGCACCTACAACCTTATTGAAGTTGTAACCCAAGCCTACCTGTGCATTAGGTGAAATTAAATCGCTGAAACCAATTTCACCCAAAGTGTACTGGCTACCTACCTGAGCCTGTACATACCAATGTGGGTTGAAGACGTTTACCGTCTTGTCTGCTTCCTGGGCAGAAGCAGTAACACACCCCATTGCCAAGATACCTGATAATATGATACTATTAAATTTCATGTCTGAATATGTTTTAAAATTGTTTTAAGAATGATATGGGCGGCTCTTGCCCTACGGAAAGAGCCACTCACTATGATATCCTTATTTTATTTTACAACCTTGATGAAGAATGTCTTTTTAGCTTTTCCACCAGTGTAGTCTACTGCATCGTAAGTGATGGTGTAAACACCTTCCTTAGTTGCGGTGAAACCAGCCTTGTGGATGTTACCGCTGATTACCTTACCAATGTTCTCACCAGTTACGGTAGCACCAGAAGGATCCTCAACGGTGATGTACTTCTTATAGGCAGGAGCGATATACTCCAATGTATAAGAGGTAGGCAACAGGAGTACGTTAGCCTTGCCGTTGGTCATCTTCACGTATGTTGCACCATTAGCGATAGTAGGGAGCTTAACCCAGTTGTTACCGTCTGTAGCGAACATCGTTGGCTGCAAGAACTTGTTGGCATTATCCAAATAGTAGTTGCACTTGTGGATGAAGTTGTTTACACGGTTGATGAAGTTACCATCAATGTTAGATACGAAACCATTTACCTTGTTTGCCAAGTCTGTTACGGTACCGAGCATGTTGCCAACCTGACTGTTGATCTGGTCGATCATATTGTTAAACTGAGCCATGCTTACAGTCACAGATACAACCTTAGTCTTGTTATTGTAACTGATTGCACCAGATTTAAATGTAATACCATTTACATTGACATCTACACCTTTCAAATCATTAATGTCGTTCTTGATGTCATTACCATGTTCATCTTTTGTCCAAACAATGGCACCTGTGGCTGTAATATCAACCTTTTTGCCATCTATAGTCATTGTAGAAGCATCAGGAACTTCAATCTCAATTTCCTGTGTCATATTATCAATATGACCGAGGTTAGACCACTTTAAGTTGTCTGTCTTGATATAAAGACCCTTGCTTTCCAAAGTTGGGATATCCTTGATGTCATAGTTGATACCACCGCTCAAGAATTTGTAAGACAATGGCTTGATGACTGTAGCTGCAAAGTCCTTATCTGCAATGGTAACATTCAGAGATTTATTTGTACCATCAGTAAGTTCCTGCTCCAATGCCAAGTGATACTCTGTAAGACGGTTGTTGAATGTCTTGTAAAGAGTATTGGCAATCTCTGTAAGGTTGAGATTATTGCTACGATCCTTGAGCTTGTTCAGGATATTCTCAGCTACACCCTTAAGAGACTCAACATCTGATGAAGTCCAATTCTTTACCTCATCCAATCTCTTTGGATCAATACTTACCTTCAAGAGGTAGTAGTTTGGAGTAGTGCTCTCTGCACCTGCACGAGTATAACCATAATGCTCTACCTTGTCATTTTTTGTCGCTGTGGCGATGAATGGAGTAACATTGCCCTGGCTGTCAACAATCTTGAATGTCAGTCCAGAGAAGTCTTTGTTTGCAGGATTGATGTATACGCCGATAGAACCAGCATTGTCTTTCGCATCATCCAATAACAAATCGTCTGCGCTGATATCCTCATTGCCGATAGTTGCATTGTCTTCTGCATAGCCATAGTAAGCACCCAAGAAACGAGCCTCGGTACCCATCATATCCTTATAAGAACCCAAGATAGGGCTATAGAAGCGATTTACTACAATACCTGTAACCTCATTAGCCATTGCATTGAACAGACTGTTCAACTGGGTTGTCAATTTTTTCTCCAAAGCAGAAATCTGATCCTCCAATGCAGTGCTAGCATTCGCGATGGCATTATCAACATCATCCTTTGTATAGTAATTGTTGGTGAGGTATGATTTCTCTACATAGTTAGCAAAAGTATTTCTAAGATTCTCAATATCAGTCTTATTGCTTTCAACAACAGCATTGTTTGCTTCAACTTTCTCCTTTAATTGTTCAAAAGTTGTCTGGTCAACCTTACCATCCAGTGTTGTGTTGATTCTATCTAATTCTGTATCAAGATCAGACTTACCCTGCTCAATAGCTTCAATACGTCTGCGGTCTTCCTCTTGCTTAAGCTTGAGAGCTTCGTAATTATTGTTCAATGTTGTTAAATCGCAAGTGCAAGACTTGAAGCTTGCGAATTGGTCCTTGAGGATTTGAACTTCTCTGTCGAGACCTTCAACCTTGCTAGATAAATCTAACAGGCTAGAGAGCTTACTTTCAAGAGTTTCAACTCTTCCAGTAAGATCTCCAATCTTGCTCTCGTTTGTCTGAGCAAGACGCAAAGCCTCATCTGCTGTGCTCTTGATTTCTGTAGCCTTGTCGATGATTAAGGTTTTTAAAACCTGATCAGCATCTTTTCTGTCTGTAGTTTCTTTAGTCAGCTTGTCGGCCAAATCAGAAATCTGCTTAGCCTGATTTGCTATAACCTCCGCAACCTTACCATTGGAATCGTAAAGTGCATCGCTTTCAGTATCTTTACAAGATACGAAAGTACTCGCTCCACCCACTAAGAGGGCAGAGAAGAGCAAAATACTAGTTAATTGTCTTTTCATTTTTTATTAAAAATTTAATTAAACTTATGTTGTCTAACTCTAAATATGTCGTTCATGACCCTCTTATACAATAGCATTTAGTTGCTTTGTTGTTTTAGGTCACGCTTTGACATTACATTCTTAGCTCGTTATTTTTTCTTATTAAATTGTATATTTACCGCTGCAAAGTTATAGTTTTTTTTTCAATTGGAAAGATTTTCAAGCACTTAATTGCGGGAAATGTGCTATTTTTTATATTTTTTAAGCATTCAAGCCGCCCATGTCTGCTATTTTATGGCGAGTTGCCTGTTAATTAGGTAAAATTATGTTTTAGCATAGTTGATTTAGTTCAATTCGTATCCTGGCATCATTTAAATCAATTTGTCTATATACCTATTATAAAAATATACGTGTTAAAGTATAGGTGTATAATGAAGTTATTCTTGGTGGCTTCATTCCCCTTTTCAAATACGGTGTGTACAAGCACATGTTTTGCGTAATATAAAAAGAGGTGTAATACGGATAAGGAATGTTTTAAGTGTTTACGAGTGTTAAAACATATCTGTTTATCGAACTTTTTTGTCGAAGAATTTGGTGGAATGGAAAATAGTTAGTACTTTTGCACTCGCTTTTGAGAAATCAAGCATTACTCAAAGCAATAAAGAAAGAGTTCTTTGAAAGATTTTACATAAACAGACAAGTAGTACAAGAAG
>OMDK01001306.1_pt1 | contig 9664 bp, 10 predicted proteins | sample 1645201 | NCBI WGS metagenome assembly OMDK01 (sample SAMEA103958151, study PRJEB25191) | human gut metagenome
GCCGTGCCAAGGAGCGGGTCGAACACAGCCGACCCTATTTTGAAACGCTGTACAAGACCCTGACCGAGATGATTAAAAAGGCGGCTATCCAGCAGTTCCGGGAGGGGGACAAAAAGGTGTCTGTCATCGGTTCCTCCTATCTCTGGGAGGTCAGCAAGAGTACCACCACCAAGATCGACAAGAACGCCATGAAAGCGGACGGGGTGTTGGAGAAGTACAGCACTACCGAGGAAAGCTACCGGCTGTTGCCGAAATCCATCAAGGAGGCATGACCTGATGAAATTCAAGAATTTTGTGAAGTCCCTGGCTTCCAGCGGGGTCATCTACAACCGGGGAGTCGAAGAGCTGCCCCTTGCCGACCGCTGGCTGGCCTCTCCCACGGCCATGATGCTCATTCCGCCCTCTGTGCGGAGCGTGACCGCTGCGGCCATTCAGGAAATGCCCCAGGGCATTTCCAAGATGCTTGACCAGATCGGTCACACGGACTATGCGGTTCTGTCCGAGGCTATCATGCCCTATCCCGATGGGGCAATCAAGGACTGCGTTCGGGTCTATAAGACCCAGGCCGGTGACATTTCCGTGAAGATCAGCAACGATGACTGGAAGCTGATTGAGAAGACCGACACCTGTGAAATCCTGTATGCCTACGACATTGACACCAACACCAATGTCGGAAAGGCTCTGCTGGTGAAGAGCTTCCCGGTACTGCCCGGGGACGAAGAGGAACTGGTGGGCATCATCTTCCCCATCTCTGACGAAATCTAAGGAGGACAATGAACAATGGCTAAAATTGGTTTGAGTGATGGGTTTTCCCTTATCCCCGAGGGTACCCATGTCTTCAAGATCACCGGGGTCAGCTACAAGGAAGCCTTTGGCAAGCTGGAAGTCACCATGCAGACGTACTACCTGGATAGCACGGTCCATATAGGTCTTGTTGGCTACGAAAGCCTCGCAGAGGTCGTAAGTCTTGCCTGTAGCCTTGAGAATCTCGCTCTCGAAGTATGAGAGAGTAGAGTAGTCCCAGCATGTGCCGCTACGGTTCTGGTCCTTGATACTTGTGATCGGGTTCTCCTTGATTGTCGTGAAGACAGGCTTGTTGCTCGATGCAGCCTTCTTTGGCTTAGCTGCGTTTGCGCTCATCGCAAAAACAGCGAGAAGTGCGAGTGTTAAGATTTTCTTCATGTGATTTTGTTGTAATTTATTAAATTAATTGTTGTTTATTAAGCAATGTCTATTTGTTCTCTGCCATGTATGCTTCGACGTCCTTCGGGTGGTACGGTATTCTTTCTTCGCCGAGGAAGCGGCAACCGTCCTTTGTGATGAGGATGTCGTCTTCGATGCGTATGCCGCCGAAGTCCTTGTAAGTCTCAATCTTGTCGAAGTTGAGGAACTCGGCACAATGGCCCGAAGCCTTCCAGTCGTCGATGAGTGCGGGGATGAAGTAGATGCCTGGCTCGTCAGTCACGACGAAGCCTTCCTCCAGACGGCGTCCCATGCGCAGGCAGTTTGTACCGAACTGGTCGAGGCGCGGGCGTGTATCCTCATCGAAGCCAACGTTGATCTGGTCGAGACCTTCCATGTCGTGTACGTCCATGCCCATCATGTGACCCAATCCGTGAGGCAAGAACATGGCGTGAGCGCCTGCAGCTACGGCTTCGTCCACGTCGCCCTTCATCAGTCCGAGCTCCTTCAGACGCTCTGTCATCAGGCGACATATTGAGAAGTGTACGTCCATATACTTCACGCCGGGCTTGGCAACGTCGAGTGCATGGTCGTGGCATGCCTCTACGATAGAGTAAATCTCAAGCTGGCGGTCGGTAAACTTGCCGTTGACGGGGAATGTGCGTGTGTTGTCCGAACAATAGTTGTTGATTGTCTCGGCACCGCAGTCGCACAATACGAGGCGTCCGCTCTCGAGTTCGGCCATCGACGGGTTGCCGTGCATTATCTCGCCGTGCTGACTGAAGATGGTTGCGAAGCTTGTCATTGCGCCGTAAGAGAGGGCGATGCCGTCCACTTGTCCGGCTACGTATTTCTCTGTGAGGCCTGGCTTTGTGAGGCGCATGGCTGTGGTGTGCATCTTGTGGCCGATGACAGCCGCACGCTCAAGCTCCTCAATCTCCTGCTGCTCCTTTGTAGAACGCATCTTTACAACGGCACGGATAAGGTCCATGCTTGCTGCCTCCTTCTGCTGCACGGGATGGATGCCGAGCAAATCGAATATCTGTATCTTGGTATCGTGGCGGTAGGGTGGCAGGAAATGGATGCGGCGTTTCAGGCGCATCGCCTCGTTGCAGATGCTCTTGAGCGACTTCATAGGCGCTGTGTTAGCTACGCCTACCTGCTCTGCCATGTCCTTCACGCTGTCTACGCTGCCGTACCATACGATGTCTTCAATGTCAATGTCGTTGCCAACAAGTGTTTCTGTGCCGTTGTCAATGTCAATGACGCCAACAAGTCCTTCTCGGTTTTGGCCGAAGTAATAAAGGAATGAGGAATCTTGACGGAACGGGTAGTAGCCATTTGACGGGTAGTTGCATGGCGACTCGTTATTACCGAAGAGTATTATTATTCCGTCTTTCATAAGCTCTCTGAGCTTGGCGCGACGGTTAACGTAGGTTGCTTTGTCAAACATATAACCTTGATTTTGTTATTATTTCCACAAAGTTACGTTAATTTGAAGAAATAGCAAAACGTTAATCGTATTTTATGTTTTATTATGATAATGTTTCGCTTTTATTTCTAACATTTGAAATAAATATACGAATAATATAAATGTAGTAAATGTTGTCGGATTGATGTGATGAATGTTGGTAGAAGTATAAAAAAAGAGTCAAACTTCAAAAGAAGTCTGACTCTTTGTTGGGTGGCAGGTGGGACTCGAACCCACGACATTCAGAACCACAATCTGACGCTCTAACCAACTGAACTACGGCCACCATGTCATGTGCTTTACTTAGCAGTATTGCTTAGTTCTTTAAAGCGAGTGCAAAGGTAGCGGTTTATTTCTAATCCTCCAAATGTTTTTCAAACTTTTTTCAATAAAAATCAACTTTTTCTTGATTTTTCCTTGTTTTTGCTGGTTATTCTGCTGTCTTTGGGGTGTTTCGAACCGTTTTTATGGTTTCGAACCCTTGTTTTGATTTATTGGTTGGTGTGTCTTAACAATAGTGGTTTTTCGTGAATGGTCAGCCAAAAATTCTCCTTATCATAAAAATGACTGTTAAAACTCCATCGCACCATAAAATTATTGAACGGAGATTTCAAGTCTTAGTTGCGTATACCTACAGTTATACATACTTATATACACAAAAAAAAGTCCAAAGCGTATTGCTCTGGACGTTTTATGCTTTAAAACGGGGCGTAATTTCCTTTACTCTTATTGGTGCAGTAGTCTCTCTTTGCAAATTACTTTGCCGGAGCCTGCTGAGCCGGAGCCTGCTGTGCGCCTGCAGGTGCAGGTGCAGCCTGCTGCTGGCTTGCTCCGAAACCAGGAGTAGTGTTCGGGTTTGTTGTCTGTGTTTCAGTTGCAGTCTTCTCCATAACGCTTGTACCCTCTGAAGAAACAGGAGCAACGTGAGCGCATACGATGCTGAGGACAACCATTGTGATTGCGAGACCCCATGTAGCTTTCTCTACGAAGTCGGTGGTCTTGCGTACACCTAAGATAGCGTTAGATGACGAGAAGTTTGATGCCAAACCGCCACCCTTTGACTCCTGAATAAGCACAATGCCAATCATGAGCAGGGATGCTATCACGATGAAAATTACGAATAATGTGTAAATCATTTTTCTATTTGTTATTTTTGTTATTTATTATAAGTTTCTTTAAAAATCTGATTTGATCTGCAAAGTAAGCATTTTTTTTTGGATAATTCAAATTTAAACGCTGAATAATTTCAAGAGCCTTTGAATATCTGCCTTGTTTGATATAAATCTTGGCCAAAGTCTCTGTGAAATAGCCGTCTTCGCCTTCGTTTTCTTCTTTTTTCTCTTCTTCGAGTTCTGGCTTGTAGGTAGGTTTCTCCTGCAGCTGTATTTTGCCTCCGTCTTTGTTGATGAAGTCGTCGATAAGCTTCTGGCCTTTCAGTTGCGGACTCTGTTCCTGCGCATTCTCTTCTTCGCTTTCCGTCTTTAGCAAATATGCAACATAATCTACCGCAGCGTCTGCCGGTGTGGGCTTGTGCTTAGGTTCGTCAGGTTGGTCTTGCTGTGGGGCGGAATCGAGGAAGTTGTTGATAATGGAGATAGTGCGGTTGTCGTCGTCCGCACTTGTCTCCATATTGTCTGCAGCAACTTCGTTCGGGTTCTTGAACTCGTAGTGTGCACTCTCCACCAACTTGAATAGCATGCTTCTGTCTGTCACGTATAAAGCGGTTCGGCGAAGCTCGTCGTCGAACGCGCTATCGTGCAGCAGATACATGTTCCTCAACATCAATATTCGTGTCGTCTGATAGTATGGATATAGCGCGACTAAGTTGCGGAGCTCGTACAGAGTCTCCTTGTTCATTAGTTCCGGATGATTTATGAGGCGTACTAAATCCACTTTTTTACGTTTTGTTTATTAATGTTTAATATTACCAGTTGGCTACCGTTGCGTTGAATATCTGCTCGGTGATGTCCTTGATCATCTGTGTTACGAGTTCCTCCTGCACCGTTGCGAGGCTTTGTGTTGTCTCGTATGACTTGGATGACGAGAATTGACGCTCGAAGTCCTCGCTGTGATTCACGTTGTTAGTGAATCTCACGTTCACGGTTATCGAAAGCTCGGTCTGTGCTGACTGTCCGCTTGCAGACACCGACTTGTTGCGCTGCGAGTATTGCGTAATCTCGCCTTCAATCTTCAAGTCGCCGTTGTTTCTTACCTGACTCAGCTTGGTATGATTTGCGAACATGTCCTTCAGCTGATTGTTGAACATTGGTCCCATCGGTCCCCATACATAGCTTGAACGGATTGGGAAGTCGGCTATCTGTATTGTCTTTGTCTTTGTATAGTCGATGCTCGCTCCGTTGAACTTGTAGCTTACCTTGCATGCCGAAATTGTTATAGATGCAATCAGTACAAGTGCTATATATATATAATGTGTACGGATTCGTTTCATGTCTTTATTATTTGTCGAGTCCATATTGCTTTATGCGTCTGTATAGTGTGCGGTCGGAGATGCCCAGCTCCTGCGCAGCCTTCTTGCGGTTGCCACCATTGCGTTCGAGCGCTTTCTCTACCACCTGACGACCGATGTCGCTAAGGTTCAGACTCTCGTTCTGTTCGTTTTGAGAGGTTGTTACGCCATCTCTTATCTCCTCGGCCTCTACGTCCTGATACGGACTGAATGTGGCTGGCTGCAGAGCGTGTACCTGCTGGGCAGCTGCGAAGTTGTCGAGTGTACGGTTGTCGTCAATCTGTTTGCGCAGATTGGTCATCTCGCGGCGCAGGTCGCTCACGTTGCCTCTCAACTCGTAGAGAATCTTATATAGAATCTCGCGTTCGCTCTCGTACGAGTGCGATCCGGTTGGCGTTGTGGTGGTAAGCTGCGTGCTTTCCTTGTCCTGCGGTATGAACTTGCTCAGCGTTTCGGCGTCTATCACGCGTGTTGTGCTGAGTACGGACATCTGCTCAGTGATGTTCTTCAGCTGGCGCACGTTGCCCGGCCACTTGTATCTAAGCATTATTGCCTTCGCTTCGTCTGTCAGCGTGATGCGGCTCATGCCATACTTCTCCGCAATCTGCATTGTGAACAGACTGAAGAGTAGGAGAATGTCGTTGCCACGGTCGCGCAATGGCGGCATTTGGATAGGGATGGTGTTCAGACGATAGTAGAGATCTTCGCGGAAACGTCCCTCGCTTATTGCCTTGTGCATGTTGACGTTGGTTGCTGCAACGATGCGCACATTGGTTTTCATTATCTTCTGACCACCCACACGTATGTATTCGCCTGTTTCGAGCACACGCAGCAGGCGTGCTTGTGTTGCCATTGGCAACTCGCCGACCTCGTCGAGGAATATAGTGCCTTTGTTTGCCGTACCGAAATAGCCTTCGCTCTCGCCGATTGCACCCGTGAACGATCCCTTCTCATGTCCAAAGAGTTCGCTGTCTATAGTGCCTTCCGGTATAGAGCCGCAGTTGATGGCGAAGTATTTCTCGTGTTTGCGTGGAGAATTGTCGTGTATCAGTCGCGGTATTATCTCTTTTCCCACACCGCTCTCGCCCACAATGAGCACACTGAGGTCTGTCGACGCCACCTGCTTAGCGACGTCGAGAGCACGGTTCAACGCATCGCAGTTGCCTACGATGTTGTACCGTTGTTTTAATCTTTGCAGTTCAGATGTATCCATTTGGTAACAAAATTACATATTTCTATTAAAATAGATGCAGCTTTATGCTACTTTTTTAGCTGGCAGAGGTTTTATCTGTTGCCTTGCTGGTTGTTGTCGCGCTTCTTCGGAATAGAGAATCTCACCTTCTCGCTTTCGTCACGCTTCTCGTGATAGAGCTTCGGCAGCGGATTGGCAAGTGATAATTCGTATTCTTCGCGGTTGCGCACGATGTCGATAGCTGCATAGATAGCGTGGCGCAATGCGTTCTCGTCGGCAACGCCATGTCCGGCATTCGTGAAGTCGGGAGTAAGTGCTGGCGCCGTGCATACGAGGGGAAGTGATGACATGTAATAGATGCCGTTGTTCTGCATTGTGGTGGTGAACGGAATGTTAGCCTGGTCGTCGTACATGGCGAGTGTGCAGTCGAATGCGTCGCACGCATTCTTGCCGAAGTAGTCCTCTGCAGCGTACGGTCCGTAAGCTGTTATGCCTTCCTCCTCAGCCTTTTTGATAGCCGGTAGCAGAATTTCCTTCTCCTCAACGCCGTCTGCTTTAGGGTTCAAAGCGAGCACGCCGATGCGTGGGTTCGACAGACGGAAGTCGCGTTTCAGACAGGTGTTCAGGGTACGTATCTTGTTGAGGATGTTCTCCTCTGTGATGTTTGCTGGAACGTCCTTTATCGCCAGACCGCTTGTGGCAAGAGCGATGCGGAGCGATTCGTTCACCATAATCTTCATGCCCTTAGCTCCGTCGCCTATGCAAGTCTCGGCATATTCCTTCAGTCCGTTGTATGTGTAGCCAACCTCGTTGGCAGTCATGTTGGAGAGAGAAACCGGACAAGCTACGAGCACATCGTAAAGTTGGCTGCGGAAGTCGGTCATAGCCTTGTCGAGAGCCTTGAGCGCCGATTCGCCCGACTCCTTTGTGGGCTGTCCGAGCTCAACCTTCACCTCTTCGTCGAAGCAAGCGAGCAGGTTGACGCGTCCGTCAACAGCGTCTTCTGCCTTGTTGATGATACTGAAGCTTGCCTGAATGTCGAGTGCTTTGCGGTGATATGCCGCAATCTTTGGCGATCCGTAGATGATCGGCGTGCATAGCTCGAGCATTTCAGGCTCTGCAAAGGTTTTAAAAATAAGCTCATATCCGATACCATTGGTATCGCCGTGGGTTATTGCCACGCGGATTTTTCTGTTTTCCATTTGTTGTTTTGTTTGGGTTGTATTGTGTATAGTGCTGCTTCGGTGTTGAGCAGCAAGTTACGTTTCTTGGTTCCGGGTGCGAAGACGAAAACTTCAGCCACTATCGTGCGTTGCTTGTCGCTGCGCTTTATTATGTGCTGCACGAACGGACCGCCCATTGCGTCGCCATACATCTCCCATAGCCCGCGGCACACGGTTCGCACGCTTCGGTCTATGGTGAGTTCTGTTCTGGCGACACTGCCTTCTACGGTTGTCATGTACATGTCGTCGGTTTCGCCCTTTATGTTAGTCTGCATCACGCTGTCGCGGTTCTCCGATGTGTAGATGCAGATGTTTGCCATTGCTGTAGGCGAGTCGTTGGATATCCAGATGAAGTTCTTGCCCTTGCGACTTGCCTGCATGTCTGCCGGAATGCGCATGTCTATGCCGAACATCTGCAGCACTTCCGCCTCCAGCTTTGTGTTATGCTTGTGTTCAAGTCGCATTATGGCGTTCTTCATTTCGTTACGCTTTATCAGATTGCGTATATTGTCTGCCGCATCCTGAAACCGCATTGCCTGGCGCAGAACTTTCATCGAAGGTGTACTTATGTGCACTATCATCTGCGGTTCGGCATATACGTTGCGCTCGTATTTCACCTTTATTTGATTCAATTTCGCGTCGATTTCTACAACAACGATGTTGCGTGCGAGTCGCAGCGTGGCGTTCATCGAGGTGTTCATGCTTACGTCGAATGCCGGTTCTGGCTGTGGCAGAGAGCCGACGGGCGCTGACAATACCTTATACAATATGCTGTCGCTGTCGCCGATGACCACCACTTCGTATGGTCTACCGCCGCTGTCGGGCAGCATTGTCTGCTTGCCGCGGTTGCATGCGACGAGTGTGACGGCGGCGAACAGCAGTATCAGATAACGCATAGGCTTACTGTTGTTGTTCGCGGCGCTTGCGCTCCTCTTCTATCTTCTTCGCTGTGCTAAGCAGTCCGCATGCTGCGAAGATGTCCTGACCGCGGCTTGCACGAATCGTCGTGAACACGCTGTGGTTTGTGAGATAGTCGCGGAAGTTTTCAATGTGGCGGTCGTCCGTGCCTTCCAGATTCACGTTGGGGATAGGGTGGAATCGTATGAGGTTGAAGCGGCAGTCGAGTCCTTCTACGAGCTTTACAATCTCGCGAGCATGAGTCGTAGTGTCGTTCACGCCCTTGAACATTATATACTCGAAAGAAAGTCGGCGCTGGTGGGTGAAGTCGTAGTTGCGCATGAGGTCTACCACCTCAACGATAGACATGCCGCGCTCTGCCGGCATTAGTTGTGCGCGCTGTTCGGGTATCGGCGAGTGCATACTGATAGCCACATGGCAATCGCTCTCGTCGAGGAAGCGCTGTAGCTTCTTGCGCAGACCGACGCTGCTCACCGTGATGCGCTTAGGGCTCCATGCGTAGCCATAGTCGGCAGTCATTACCTGAGTCACCTTCAGCACGTTGTCGAGATTGTCCATCGGCTCGCCCTGACCCATGAACACGATGTTCGTGAGTTTCTCACGTTCGGGCAGCGAGTATATCTGGTTGAGGATATCGGTCGCGGTGAGGCTTTCCTCGAAACCCTGCTTGCCGGTCTGGCAGAACAGACAGTTCATCTTGCATCCCACCTGCGACGATACGCACAGTGTGGCGCGGTCGTGATCGGGTATGTACACAGTCTCCACGTGCTTGCCCGTAGCGGTGGGGAAGAGGTACTTTATGGTTCCGTCCTTCGATACCTGGCTGTCTATCGGGTCCATGCATCCGATGGTGTATTCGGCAGCCAAGCGCTCACGGTTGGCTTTCGAGATGTTTGTCATCTCGTCAATCGATTTTACGTGTTGTGTATATAGCCATTTCGCCATCTGTCCGCCGGTGAAGGCTGGCATACCGAGCGATTTTGCCACTTCCTTGAGCTCGTAGAGTGACATACCCATGAGCGGTTTCTTCATATCTGTCATATCTGTGTACACTATTTGTTTTGCTGTAGTTGCGTCCTAAGCTACAAAGTTACGCATTTTTTTTGAAAATAATAAGGTGTATAACGAAAAAAGCGTGTAAAACATATTGTTTTACACGCTTGGTTTGGTAGTGGATAGGGGAATCGAACCCCTATGCCAAGATTGAGAAT
>OMDK01001312.1_pt1 | contig 9625 bp, 7 predicted proteins | sample 1645201 | NCBI WGS metagenome assembly OMDK01 (sample SAMEA103958151, study PRJEB25191) | human gut metagenome
CCACGAGGATGTCTCCATCCTTCTCTCTGACGGATGTCGGCTTGTATGCCTTCCACAGCGACTCATCTCTTTTGAGGTCTGTATCGAAATCCATGAAATCGAACAGATGGTAGTTTGTTGGTCTCATTGTGTATTGTTGTATTCTATTGTTTTAGTAGTGGATTATCGCCTCAGTCTGCCGGCGGCTTCCTTCGTAGCCTTGTCCACCTTCGGTCCGTTGCCTTTTATCAGCATGTTCTTTCCCGGCTGGTTGTAGCCGAAGAGTTCCTTCGGACACCAGTTGCCGGTAACGGTATATCCGTCGGTGGCCTCATCGAAATAGATGTAGAAGGCGCGGTCGTTGGTGGCGTATGGAGCCTTATGAAGGTCTTCTATCCTGTTGTTCTTTATTTCTGATCCCGGCTGCGACGAGAGGGTGTATATCCCTCCCACATCATAGAGCTGACGGGCGAAGTCGTGCACGTAGTTGGCAACTATCCTGTTGTTGCGCATCCCGCTCTCCCGTGGGGTCCATCCCCACCCCACGCAGATGCCTGAGTAGTTGAGATGGTGCACCTCGTTATGGCTTATCTCGATATTGCTGACGTAGCCGGCTGCTATTCCCACACAGCTCCAGTCCTCGTTGGCGGCGTCGCTCACCTCATTGTCGGTAATCGTTATGGCGTCGCAAAGATCGGATGACACGAGCGGTTTGAAGGGCACATGGGTCTCGAAGCCTCCGTCGGGGAAATGTCCCACAAGGATTCCAGTGCCGCCGATGTCTGAGAAGGTGCATCCGCTGACCGTGGAACGGGATGCTGCCAACTGATAGTCGAGTGCTGTCGCTCCGAGATGGACGAAGCGGCAGTCCTTGAAGTCTATGCCGCTGGCATGACGGATGCTGACGGCAGCTTCAGGACGGGCTATCCAAGCCTGGTTCTCAAGCGATGCCTTCTCCGGCAGTCCCGGCTTCTGCAGCTTGTAGGCGTCTGTCATGCGGAAACCGCCCTGCAGCGTCACCAGTCCTTCGTATAGCGGACGTGTCCATGCGGAGTGGGCGAAAGTGATATTCTGGAACTGTATGTCGTGTACCGTGCGCTCCCTCGTGCCGTCAACGGAAGCCAACGTTTCCATCACCGGCACTATGGCCTCGACTGTAGCCATGTCTTCTCCCTCTCGTGGCAGATAGTATATCCTGCCGGAGGGATAGTCCTGATACCACTCTCCCGGAGCATCGAGCAGCTGTGGGGCGTTGACGAGGCAGAACGATGAACAGCCTTTCTCACCGTCTATCACGGGTTGTGGCCATGGGTGTTCGAATTCAAGCTGACTTTCAGGTTCATGGAATGACACCTGAGTGTAGCCATTGCCGAGGGGCCGCATTTCCTTTACTCTCAATATTGCTATCGCCCACCGCTGATGAACGAGCATTTCGAGTTCTCCTGCGCCGGAGAGGTCTTCTTTTGGCGTGGGTATAGTGATGGTGCGTGATGCCGCATCGAAGTCTTTCATGCGAATCATCTCGCCATAACGGCCCTGCTGTGCCCTGACCGCCTTGTTGCCGTTTACCCACAGCTGGCGGCAGTATACTATCCTGTTTCCGCTTCTTGGAGCGTCTGCCACCCACACGCGGCTACGGACATTCTCAGGAATCCTCGTGTCTGAACATCCCTTATGCCAGCCGTCGAGAGGCATTCCTCCGCTTATCACCGTCGGTTTTCCGCCGTCATCACCGCATATCACAGTGGGTGAATCCGGTGTGCCGGAGTCTTCGGGGCGCAGGAACAGCGGTTTCTGCAGACGGTAGTCGCCGCCACTGAGGTGGATGCGGATGCCTCCAGCCGTTTCCTGCCTGTTGAGCCGGCGCCACTCCCTCGCCATCCTGATGGCGGCGGCAGGAGTGAGCAGAGGGGCACTGACTGTGCCAGGAGCTGTGTCGCTGCCTGTAGGAGCCACATATATGTCGCCTGCCATGACGGGTGTTCCCATAAGGAACAGCAGGAGTGATGAGAATATTGTCTTTATCATTGTCGTGTAGGTAGTTTTTTACGAAGGGAAAGGACACAGTATAATAATCCTCACCCTATATATCAAGACGTTGGCACACGCCTCTTTGTAATGCTCTTTATCATGAAAAAATCCGACAGACAGGTTTTCGCTGCAAGCCGGAACTGGAATATATGAAGAAAGCGGCAGACTAATCCCCAAACGGTAATCAGAACGTTTGTGGTTAATGCCGCCGCACTCCTCACTTTGCATCGTCTTTCGGAACGGAATTCTGCAGTATGTATCTGTACTCCTTAGGCGATGCTCCGAAACGGCTCTTCACGAACTTTCCGAAGAACGAGATATTGGGGAATCCCAGGCTGTCGGCGATTTCCTTCACCGACATGTCGCTATATTTGAGTTTCTGGGTCACCTGCTCGGCTATATACTCGTGTATCCACTCCAAGGCTGTCTTGCCGCTCACCGACTTGCACACCGTTGAGAGATATTTCGGAGTGACACAGAGCCGCTCGGCGTATGACTTCACGGAGCGGTCGCTACCGTTGACATTGGCAAGCATCTCTATAAAGCGATGGAACAGGAGTTCGCCCTGTCTGAAACCGGCATCCATCCTCTTGACATCCAGATTGGGAGCGATGATGGCGGCAAGCTCATAAAACATACAGTGGAACAACGACTGCATTATCTCCTTGTGGTAATAGCCGTGGGGATTGTCTATCTTGTAGCGTATGAGCGAATAGTATTTGTCGATGAGGAAGCGTGACTCGCCGGAGAGATGGATGACGGGGTTTCTCGCCACGTATGCCATGATGTTCCACACATCGCGGTTGATAATGAGACTCTTGCGCATCGCCTTGTATGACAGGGCCATGAGTTTCACCTCATAGTCGGGAGAACACTTGCTCTTGTTTATAAACGAGTTTGGCGGACATATCACCAAGTCGCCTGCCACAGCCTTCACGCTGACACCGTTGATGTCGCACTGCATCTCTCCCTTCTCCACAAAGCCAATCGTCACCATCTCGAGTCTCACCGTGCGTTCCACATGGGCACGGTCATTGCTGTTGAGCAACACGATGTCGCCATCGGTATAGTTCACCAGACCTTTCTCCACGAGATAGTCGATATTCACGTTCAGCTCTTTCTCTTCCATAAATATATCTGTCGTTAGATAAATAATTCTTTCCTAAGTGAAGGTAAAAGCATACCAATTTATTTTTTCACCGTCTCTAAAAATGTTCAGACCGCAAATATAGTCATATTTTCTTAAAACATTCTTTTTTCCAAAGAAAAGTGTTCAAAATATCCACAACTTGGAAATTAGGAACAGTATATCTGGCCGCTCGCTATTACTCATTAAAAGCCAAACAAAATCCACTCTTCTAAAAATACAAAATCCAAGCAAGCCCTAATGACCGATTTGGGATTAAAAGCCAAACAAAAACCATCCTTCTAAAAAACAAAATCCAAGCAAGCCCTAACGACCGATTTGGGATAATCAGAAAGGAACATGAAGCTTATCCTACTACTACAAGAATCACACTAACAAATAATCAAAACATTATCATGAGAAACATCAAGAGAATTTTTATCCATTGCACGGCGAGCAGCCGCAAGACGAGTATTGAACAGTTGCTGGCAGAATTCAAGAGCCGCGGATGGCATGCGCCGGGCTATCATTATGTGGCGATGCCAGACGGCAGGATGGTGAAGCTGCTCGACGAGGAGAAGGTGAGCAACGGAGTGAGGGGCTACAACCAGTCGGCGATAAACATCGCCTACGTAGGCGGCATCGACGCCAAAGGCCACCCCACCGACAACCGCACGATAGAGCAGAAGGCAGCCATCGTACACCTGCTGATAGAACTGAGGAGCCGTTACCCCAACGCCCTCATCATGGGCCACCGCGACATCTGGGGCGCCAACAATCCCAAGGCATGGCAGAAGGCATGTCCGTGTTTCAATGCAACGAGGGAGTATGGGGCGATTTAAACCCATTCTTCTGAAAAAACAAAATCCAATCAAGCCCTAACGACCGATTTGGGTAAAAAGAAATCATCCTGCATACGAGCGGCGACAGGCATCGTCGCATCGCAATGCAGGATGATTTCTTTTTCTGTCCGTTAGCATCCGGATTATGTCCCTATCTCTTTATCATCTTGAAGGAGCGTGTCTTGCCGTCGGCAAACGTCTTCACCACTACGTTTACGCCCTTCTGCGGAGCCTGGAGCCGTGCGCCGTCAAGGCTGAATTACCTTCTTCTTTCCCATGATGTAGACGCCGCTCTTTAGATTCTTCACATTGCCGCCGGTCTCAACGAGTCTGCCGTCGAGGGTGTATATCTTTCCTGCGCTGTCAGCATTGTCTGAAGATACGCCGCTGATGCCGTCGACGATGCGCTCGCCGAATACTATTTCGAGAGTCTCCGCCTTGTCGGCAGGAACAAACAGTGCTGCCTTGGTGGCAAACATGGCGTCGCCTGCCTCACCTACGGCATTGAATGTCTTGTCGGAAGAAACCACCATGCAAACTGTGTCGTCAGTCGTAGCAAGACGCTTGCCGCTATATGTTCCGACGAGTCTGACAGGTTCTGCCACAGCCGTTCCGGCCTCAACATCGGTGGTGAAGTCTTCGTTGGTGAGCGTGACGTCTGCCGCCGGTTTGAACACGTATGGAGTGTTCTCCTTCAAGTTCTTCCTGTCGGAGATTTCGCTGAAGTACACCTTGTTCTCTATTTCGTCATATTCCTTGAGCTGCCAGTATTCGCCGTCAGGGTATTTTGCCACGTCCGGCAGGACGACAGTAGTCCATTCACCTTTTTTGAAGGCGTTGCGTCTTACCTTATTTTGTCAGAACTGCATATATCGCTGACTTTGTGCATAGACAAGTATTCGTTCCTCTTTCTAAATTCTTCCAATTTCTTCTTTCCGATGACAAAAGTATATATTTATTCCTTATCGTCAAATAGTTTTCTACAAAAATTAACGTTTTAATTGACGATAATCATAATATAAGCACATTTATGCGTTAAAAAGACTCTTTTATTGACAAATATGCAACAAAGTGTTATCCTTTTATACGATAGTTTGCCCTATTATTCCCCTCTTTTGTTTCTATGATGCGGTGTGTTGTTGTTCCAGTTGAAAAGATAATGCGCAAGGAGCGTATGTCATGGGATTGACTGATGGTTGGGATTAGCTGCCGGATGGGATTGACTGCTGCTTAGAGCATCACTTCACATAGTCTACGAAAGCATAGTCATGCGAATGGCGGTCGTCGGCAGAATGGGCTTCGCGGGCTGCCTCATGCCATGATGAATAATCGGGGAAGAAGGCGTCGGCTCCCTCCGTCTCGGCTTCTATCTCGGTGAGACACAGGCGGTCGGCAAACGGCAATGCCTGCCGGTATACGCTCTCGCCGCCGATGATATATACGTCTTCCTGGGCTGAACAAGACTTCAGCGCCTCGTCAATCGAAGGGTATACGTCGCATCCCGGCAGCTCCGCCACGCTGCGGCTCACCACCACGTTGCGTCTGTTTGGCAATGCTCCTTTGGGAAGCGACTCAAAGGTCTTGCGACCCATCACTATGGTGTGGCCCGTGGTGAGGAGCTTGAAGCGCTTCAGATCGTTGGGCAACCAATACAACAGTTTGTTTTCCTTTCCTATCGCCCTGTTTCTGTCCACGGCGGCAATGATGTTTATTCTCATGTTTTTTTATTTTAGGGGAGACAAAGATAATGCAAGGCGAGAGGAGAACGAAATGAATCCATTCATTTCTTATCCCGAGCCGAAGCTTATCTTATGCAAAGATAATACAAATACCTAACATTTTCGCCCAAGCGTGGCAAAATCTCACCAATAATGAGTATTTTTGCAGATTAGAACCGAATCCGGCATTAGAAACCTACTTGGATTTTCGGAACCGGAAAAAGAATATCAAGGCATGACGGCCCAACGATGCGACAAGCATCTCAGGTTTTCTGCCGGCATGAACAAAAACAAGACAACAATATAGCAATATGGAAAGAATCGACATGAGAGATCTCAACGACAACGTGTTTGAGACTATAGGCAAGGAATGGATGCTCGTGACGGCGGGCAATGAAGAGAAGTTCAACATGATGACGGCATCGTGGGGATGTCTCGGATGGCTATGGAACAAACCTGTGGCAGTGGTCTTCATCCGTCCGGAACGCTACACCCACCAGTTCATCGAAGAGAACGACACGCTGACGCTGCAGTTTCTGGGCAACAGCGAGAAGGCACGCCTGGCATACAACTTCTGCGGTTCGAAATCGGGAAGAGACTTCGACAAGGCACATGAGGCAGGACTCACACCGGTGACACTTGAGGGAGGAGAAGTGACCTTTGAAGAGGCCCGACTGACACTGGTCTGCCGCAAGCTATACAAAGACACACTGAAGGAGGAGAACATGATTGACAAGCAGCTGACGCAATGGTATGGCGAAAAGCACGGCGGATACCACGACGTGTATGTATTGGAAATAACTGAAGCACTGAGAAAATAAGCAGAGCCTACAAATGATAGTTTGCATAGCAGAGAAACCCAGCGTGGCAAAGGACATCGCCAAGATTATCGGAGCCAACAGCGCACACGACGGATATATGGAGGGCAACGGATACCAAGTGACGTGGACCTTCGGACACCTGTGCACGCTGAAGGAACCTGAAGACTACACCGCCCTATGGAAGCGGTGGAGCCTGGCGGCGCTGCCCATGATTCCACAACGCTTCGGCATAAAGCTCATCGACGACAAGGGAATAGCAAAGCAGTTCTCTGTCATCGAGAAACTGATGCAGAATGCCGACGGCATCATAAACTGCGGTGACGCCGGACAGGAGGGTGAGCTGATTCAGCGATGGGTGATGCAGAAGGCCAACGCGAAATGTCCGGTGAAGCGCCTCTGGATATCATCGATGACCGACGAGGCGATTCGCGAGGGATTCGGCAACCTGAAGCCGCAGGACGACTACCAGCCGCTGTATCTCGCCGGACTGAGCCGTGCCATCGGCGACTGGATATTGGGAATGAACGCCACCCGCCTGTACACGCTGAAATACGGGCAGAACAGGCAGGTGCTGTCGATAGGACGAGTGCAGACACCGACGCTGGCGCTGATAGTGAACAGGCAGAAGGAGATTGACAACTTTGAACCGGAGCCTTACTGGGTGCTCGCCACGATATACCGCGACACCACGTTCACGGCTACGAAAGGAAAATTCACCACCAAGGAGGAGGGAGAACAGGCGTTTGCCACGATAGAGGGAAAACCGTTCACCGTAACCGACGTGCAGAAGAAACGCGGCACAGAAGCACCGCCACACCTCTACGACCTCACCTCGTTGCAGGTGGACTGCAACCGCAAATTCGGCATGAGCGCCGACATGACGCTGAAGATAATACAGACTCTCTATGAGCGCAAGCTGACTACATACCCCCGTGTGGACACACAATATCTGAGCGACGACATCTATCCCAAATGCGGAGGAATACTGAACGGCATAAAGGGCTACGACCAGCTCCTCACGGCACTGAGGGGAAAACCGCTGAAGAAGTCGAAAAAGGTGTTCGACACGAGCAAAGTGACCGACCACCACGCCATAATACCCACCGGAGTGCCGGCACAGGGACTCACCGACATGGAACGCCACGTCTACGACCTGATAGCAAGGCGCTTCATCAGCGTGTTCTATCCAGACTGCAAGTTCGCCACTACAACAGTGATGGGCGATGTGGACGGCATAGAATTCAAAGCCACCGGAAAACTGATTCTCGATCCGGGATGGAGGGCGGTGTATGCCAAGGACGCTGCCGACAGGCAGACTGCAGACGACGGCGACGCCAAGCCGCAGGACGAGGAGCGCACGCTGCCGGCATTCGAAAAGGGCGAGAGCGGAGAACACACGCCTACGCTGACGGAGAAATGGACCACACCGCCGAAATACTACACCGAGGCAACGCTGCTCAGGGCAATGGAAACGGCAGGAAAGTTCGTTGACAACGAGGAACTGCGGGCGGCGCTCAAAGAGAACGGCATCGGCAGACCATCGTCGAGGGCAGGCATCATAGAGACGCTGTTCAAGAGGCACTATATCCGAAGGGAGAGAAAAAACCTCGTGGCTACGGCTACAGGCATCGAACTCATCGACCTCATCAAGGAGGAACTGCTCAAGAGCTGTGAGCTGACGGGAATATGGGAGAAGAAACTGCGCGACATAGAGCACAAGACTTACGACCCGGCTCAGTTTATCAGCGAACTGAAGGAGCAGATTGCCACCATCGTACACGACGTGTTGAGCGACAACTCCAACCGACGCGTCACGATTCTCACTGAAGAGGACCTGAAAAAGAAGACCAAGCGGAAAACTGCCGCCAAACCTAAAGCTACGACGGCAACGAAGTCTGCAGCCAAGCCAGGCGACGCAGCCGGAGTGAAACCGGGCGACGTATGTCCGGTGTGTGGCAAAGGCGTGGTGATAAAGGGAAAGACAGCATACGGATGCAGCAGATGGAAAGAGGGATGTTCTTTCAGACTGCCTTTCGAACAATAAAGCTGCCGATTGCACAATAAAAACGGCAAGTTTGAGTTTTTTCTTATATTATTAAGGAATAAGCATGAACAATATATCAAGGAAATCAAACAACAACGCAATGCCCCGTCAGCCTCATCACTATCCGGGATTGAGGATGTGGGCGGCATTGGCTGTTCTCGTGGCTGTTCTCGCCTCCTGTGGCGCCGACCGCAACTTCAAGAAGGGTGAGAAATTTCTCGCTCTTGGCGAATACTTCGACGCTGCGGCCCAATACAAACAGGCATACTCCAAATCGAAACCCAAGGACAGGACGGCAAGGGGTCTCTATGCCATGCGCATGGCATACTGCTACAACCGCATAAACTCCAACGGGAAGGCTATCGCCGCCTACCGCAACGCCATCAGATACGGCGCCGACAGTCTGCAGACGCATCTCGATTTCGCACGTGCGCTGCTAAAAGACGCCAACTACAAGGAGGCGGAGAAGGAATTCCTCCTGGTGCTCGACTCCATGCCAGACAACCAGCTGGCGAAAGACGGACTGCAGTCGGCACGCACGGCAAAGGCTGCAAAGGATGCGGGATCGAGATATATAGTGAAGAAGATGGACATATTCAATTCACGACGTGCCGACTTCTCGCCGATGTTCTGCGGAGACCAGTATGAACAGCTGTTCTTCACCTCAACCCGCAACGAGGCGGAGGGCGACGAACTGAGCGGAATAACGGGAACGAAAAACGGCGACATCTTCTATTCGCAGAAAGACGACAAAGGAAAATGGGGACGGCCGCAGACCATCACATCGGGACTCAACACAGAGTTTGACGAGGGTGCATGCTGCTTCTCGCCAGACCAGAGGGTGATGTATCTCACCCAATGCGTGAGCGACCCCTCCTACCCCAGATATGCCACGATAGCCACATCAAACCGTGCTGACGCAGCATGGGGAAAGGCAACGAAGCTGGAGATAACACGCGACACGCTGTCGAGCTTCGCCCACCCCGCAGTGTCGCCAGACGGAGAATGGCTCTACTTCACTTCCGACATGCCGGGAGGAAAGGGCGGACTCGACATCTGGAGAG
>OMDK01001315.1_pt1 | contig 9610 bp, 4 predicted proteins | sample 1645201 | NCBI WGS metagenome assembly OMDK01 (sample SAMEA103958151, study PRJEB25191) | human gut metagenome
TCCTTACGTACCTCAGGATGATCCTTGAACACAGTAAACCAGATTGACCAACAGCAACACTCCTTTATTGTATTGATCATATCGCGGAGTTCATATTCGCCATTCTCATACTTTTTTAAAAACATCTGAGCCTTGTCCCAGGTTTGTCTGCGTACATCACAACGAAAGTCTGTTTCCGAATCAGGATTATCCAACTTTACAAGGTCAATTAGGGCTTGTGCTCTTGCCTGCGACTCTGCAGATAAAGCCGGATTCACTTCGACAACCCCCGCTTCTTTATACACTAAGCTCAAGTACGTATTATTACGGTGAGGAAGGTGAATATCTTCATATATTACATCATTATCGCTTTCTTGTAATTACAGGTAGGGCATGAAAGCAAAAAATTGTCCCAAACAGTCTTTAGATGAGCATATTTCTCCAATCCCTTAGGCTGTACATGCTCAGTCTGAAACGTAGCACCATTGGCAAAATAATTCTCGCAGTACGAGCAATAATTGCCAAAATTAGCAAGAAGCACTTTGCGAGCCTTACCATATTCCTTATATTCTGATTTGATTGTGTGTACAGTGGTACCCATATCAAATATATCCGCATAAAGGTCAATGCTATCGCCAGCGTTCTTTTTATCTAACGGTCTCATAGCTTACCACGATTTAATTTTAAGAATGCTTCGTATGCTGGGTCATGTAATAATCCTGCCTCAAGCTCTAACTCGTTGAGTTTCTTCTTTACTTCTTCAGTTTCTGCCTCACCCGATTTGCCAGCTTTGACCAGTTCGAAGTATTTTTTAGCCAGTTCCTGTTTGGTTCTATATGTTTTGCTACGCAACATTCCCTGCATACCCATTTCACAGGCAAGAATTTCCTCTATGCCTCTATTATTCGGAGAGATAGGAGCATTCTGACTATCGAGTGCTATCACATTCTGGCTATCCACACTCTGCACAATAAACGGAGAGTGGGTTGTTACGATGAATTGCATCCTTGGGAAGGCATTCTGTAAATCCTGAAGTACGTGCTGCTGCCAGTGAGGATGAAGGAAGAGATCAATCTCGTCAATCATAACGATACCTGGAGTGCTTCTGACTGCTTCCACTCCGATGAATCCATTGAGTTGAATACAACGATAGGCAATCTCTGCACAGATATTAATCATAGCCTTAAAACCATCGCTCATCATGTCATAGGTCAACCAATAAGGTTCCGGATCTTTTGTCATTTGAACTCTGGCTGCGAGTTCATTATTCTTCGTATCAACTCTAAACCCTTTGATTGCAGGTATAGCATGTGCAATTGCTTCAAAAAAGGCTTGGTCTGTTCCTTCGAACTCTGCTCCTTTTTTGAGGCTAAAATTGTATTTATAAATCCAATTAAACGCACTTTTAAAGTCAACTTGCTGGCCATCAAGCGAACATTTATACGCCTTTTCAAGTTTTGATTCACGTGCACGCGTTTTCTGCGCCTTACGATAATTCTTCTCAAGACGATTGCTTCCAAAAGCTAAGAATAGAGGAAATACGGAATTCTTATGGGTTGTATCTGCCGATATTCTTTCCTGCTCCATAGCCGCCACCTCTAACATCAACTCATTAGCGTTTCTCTTGGATATACTGTTACTCGAGCGTGTCCATGAAATTGAATGGACTTGATCGTCATGACTATAATCATCCAGATTATACACAGAAGCAAAGAAATCAGCATTTACAGAAATCTCAGGTTTACCCGTATCCTGTATGAAATCCTTATTTGCCTCACTATATCTCTTCACATAGTCAGTTGATAAGAAATTTCTACTGAATGCCTTACCTCCAGGAATAATCTTCAATGCCTGTAGATATGCTCCGAGAGCAATCTGCACGGCATGAAGCAGAGATGTCTTACCAGTAGTGTTATCACCCAGGATAACATTCATTTTAGAGTCAAACTCAAAGCGCCTCTCCTCTATGAAGCCTCTGAAGTTCTTTATGGTTATATCATTTATTCTCATGATGACAATGTATTTTCAAGTTAATCAAAATTCATTTCAGTCTGTTTGGCATCGGCCTTTTTCTTCCTTGGCTTGTTCTCACAGATATGCTCCAAGCCGTGGGTGAGCGCCATGCACCAGTCCTTCTTTGCCTTTTGAGCGACTCGGGCTGGATACATGCTCATGGCAAGATGGCTCCAGTCGTAGTCGCCTTTCGCCAACAGCTCCATGTTCTTCTCACATTCTGCTCGCCATAAACGACTGGCGGCAAGATGCTGCAAGGGGGCTGCCGTCACGGGCACGCCGTCGTCGTGGTTAGGCACATAGCCTGCTTCAATGATGCTGTTCAGCTTTTCCATCATGCCTTCCACCTGTTCTTGCTCTGCGCGCACCTGCGTTTCTTGCGTCTTGTTGTGGGCGGCAAGAGCTGCGTTCAGACGTGTGCGCAACTGCTCTCCCTTCTCACGCAGCTGGATGATGAGCTGTGGTAAAGTGTTCTTGCTGAGCTTGGGATAATATACCCAGTAATCCATCGTGCCGTCTTCCGATGCAAGGAGCCAGTAGATAGGTGCCTTGCGGCGGCTCTTGGTGTATCGCTTGAAGTGGTAGTCGAAGAAGCCAGTTGGCGATGAGAGGTAGGCTTGCAGACTCTTGCAGCCTATCAGCTGGCAAAGCTCATACTCCATATCGTCGGCACGGTCGCCCCACAGCCAGATCATCACCTCACGCACATGGCTTGCCAGGCAGAGCGGACTCTCCTCCTCGTTGGTCATGATGCCGTCGGACGGCACGGCGAGCTGAGCTGGGCATGGCTCTTCGCCTTGGCTTACCACAGGCATGAATGGCAGGGCATCGAACACGTCGCCAAACGCAGGGATGGCCTTTTCTCCCTTGGCGAATGCCGTGTTCCATCTGCCGAAAGCCATGCCCACCAATTCCATCACCATCTCCTGTGCCATCGTCTTCTTGTCTATCTCATTCAGATTGCTGGCTCCGTCTATAGAGAGCAGTTCCTCATAAGGGCGGCGAGCCTTATAGTCGTTCAAGGTCTGTCGGAATTCACTGCCTCGGTCGATGTCAGCCAAGTCCATCCACAGGTCATCGTTCTCCTTGACGAGTTCCACGTATTGGGCGTAATCATCTGTCAACTGTTCTTGCATCTTATCAAGACCTGCCTCGATGCCGCCCTTCAACTCCATCTGTGCTATCAAACCATGATATTCCAAATTGGTCTCGTCCAAGCTGAACCACTTGCGCTTGATGTCAATGATGGCGTTGACGATACGCTCGATGTCGGACTGGCGAATGGCGTAGTCGGGCATAGGGAGAAGACTCACATAACCATTTACTTTATGTTGAGCACAATATTGATTTATCGTATATTGAGCCATAATTGAATTTATGAAAGAATCAACTACATAAGCATCAGATACAGCTATACGAGATATTGCATGTCCTTCATGTGTGAAGAACATACGCTTTTTTAGAACATGAGCATCTAATATATCACCACGTTTACCATAGCCACAACCTAAAAACAATTGATAATTAGGATTTCTCAAAACTGAGGTTGAGTTCTTTACGATTTCTCCATTTTTCTCCCATTTAACAAGCTCTTTATACGGATAGTAAAGTAAAGTATAAGAACCACCATGATATAGGTGACAATAATCTTTCTGTTGCTCTACTTCAAAAAACAGTCTAAAAAAGCGATCTGGTGAAACAAATGAATTACCTTGGCGGGCAGGTAATCCACGTTCTTCCAAACTCTCATTTTTAAAAATATTCAATATATTTTCATCAAGATAATAGCCAATTATAGTATTCGGCAGATTATCAAACTCCACCGACTTCGCCACATAAATCCACTTCGCATCCTCACCTCTATTACAGGTTCTAATCAAAACAGAGAGTTGTTCGTCTTTTTCTTCTGGCTTTACATCCTGCACATCCATAAACACGCCCTCCACATCCGAGCAGAGTTTGTTCAGCACCAACGTAGAAGTCTCCACGCTTGCATCCAATACGCCCCAACCCGTATCGGCACAAGCTGTGATAAAGCCGCAGAGGTTACGGCGACGGAACGCCTCGTAGCTCGACTTGATCATGACAGTACGGTCGAAGATTGCCCCCAACTTGCCCTCATCATCCAGCATCTCCTGCATACGGTCGAAGAAGGCGCAAACCAAGTTTTTGCTCCAAGCAGGATAGTTGTCGTTAAGATATTGCGAGGTATGCTCGCTTCCCTCACCGAATGGTGGGTTCATGACGATGCAATCGAATCGCTTCTGACACAATTCGATAAAGGCGAAGCCACGGGTGGCATCCTCCGAGAAGAGCGCATTCTCGTAGCCTTCCTCCTCACTCAGTCGGGAAGAAAGCTCCTGCAAGGCAGTTTGCAGACGCTCTGCGATTTCCTCAAAAAACTCATCCTTATGATGACGAAGCTCACGGCGAGCCTCATTGGCTGCCATAACCTCAGCACGGCGCTCTTCTGAATCATAAAAGCTGGCATTACGGTTTTGGTTCACCTTGCTCCAGTTCTTGCGCAGATATTCAATGTCGTCGCTGATTTCCTTTTCCATCTTAAAGAGCAGACCTGCCTCGCCCACAAACTTCATCTTGTCCCAGATGGTGGTGAGCAGACGCTGCATAGGCTTGTCCAGCTCTTCCATCAATCCCTTGAGCAGACGCTTGTTGCCCGGCATAGCCTCTGCCAAAACCAGATTGCTCTTGCGGATGAGAGGACGCTCACCGGCAGGAATGCCCATCTCGCCATAGCTACGCTGGGCACGAAGCCAGAGGCTAAGCGCAGCAAGCTGAAGGGCACGAGGGTCAATCTCGCAACCAAAGATATTATTCTCAAGAATCAGTCTTGGCACTTCGCGATGGAACGATTCCCGGGTGTGTATCTCGCGATATGGAATCAGCAGCTCAGGATGATTGTCCCAAGCATCCATATAGATATACTCATACACCTCGTAGAGATAGAGGCCAAAGTGCATGGAGCCACATGTAGGATCGAGAGAGAGAATCTCGGTCGGCTCCTTGATGGCACGTTCCTCGATGGTCTCGTCTGGACGACGCACCATGTAGTGACATTTCTCCTCACCTATTCGGCTCTGTCCTTTGGTCATCTCGTACCAGATTCGGCCAAGAGAGTTGTCGGTCAGGAATCGGACGATGTACTCCGGCGTAAAGAACTGGTTGCGCACAGCCATCTCACGGCTGTTGCGTGGCTTGTTGCTTTCCTCGCGCATCTTGCGACGCTCCTCCAGAGAGTTGTAGTCCTGGAACATCCAGCCTAAAGTCTCATCCTCCATCCAGAAGTTGACAGTAATGCCATTCTGCTCGTCATACCACTCGCTGAGCTGGGTGTCGTTGATGAGGTCGAGCAGTTTTAGCAATGTGTTCTCGTCGGGGAATACCAACCCATAAGGCGAGAAACGATCAAAGACGGCAGGAAGTTCAATGCTAAGTTCGTCAAAGATGCTATGCAGATACCACTTGTAGCGATTGTATTTTGGCATAGCCGTTTGCTGGGCAATAGCATCATAGCTCTGAAAACCTACAGAATCATAGCCGGCTCTAACGCTCTCAAGAATCAGGTCACGTTCCTCACACATGCGAAGGGCGCAGAAGCGGTTAAGTTGGGTAAATGCCTGTTCTGCTATAAGCTGGCCCACAGCAAGGCGCTCCTTGTTCGCCTCTGTTTCCGGGAGGGCTGCAAGGAGGTGTTTCATACGTTCGCGAAGCATACGCGCCGTATGGACAATGTCGGTATCTTGATTAGCAAGTTGTTCCACTGGAATGGTGTGGCCATCAGCCCATATGCCATAGTACTGTTGAAGCAGCTCTGTTACGTTCTGCATCAACAGGTTCTTGGCTGAACTGACGAACCGTTCCAGCACTTTCTTTGCATTTTGAGAAATCATAACTGTCTCGTGAATTTGATTATTCGTTTATATTGAGAACCACAGGGTTGTTATCATCAACCGTTGCCAGGAGTTTGGTCAACTCATCAATGATAGCCTGAAGGTCTGCCTTTGTTGTAATTCTTTTTTTGAACTTAACTTGACTTGCCTTAATGCCAGATTCTTGTACAGCGCTACCGCCTTCACCATGTCCAGGCTCTTCTCCACCAGGAGTGAAATGTGGTTCAGGATCGGCAGGAGGAGTCACAACCACGGCTGGTGCATTTGACTTAGCCTGATTGCGCACACGATTCTTAATGGCATCCACATTGTTCATCTTGTAGCTGACAAAGGTATTAACCATCTCGCGCAATCCTTCAATAGTGTTGCTTCTGCAATCTATATTTAGGTTGTCCAACTGAGTGTCGATCTGAATCTTCTGAGAATCCGTAAGCTGGGGATATTCCGCCATTGCCTTAACCTCGTCACGGCAGTCGCCAAGAATACTATTGCCCTGTGTCTGGAATTCAACACAAGCCTGAGTGAGGTAACTGTCTATCTGGTTACGCAAGTCAGTAATCTCGGAAACAATTGAAGGAAGGTCTGCATTACCAATGTAGTCATTATAAACCTGTCCGACCTCCGTTACATGCTTTTTGAAGTCACTTAGCTGGGTAAGTTCTGGCAATGTAGAGGCTTGTTTGGAAAGGAGGTTGATATGCTTGAGCTGATCGATAAGCCCGGCCTGCTTGTTGCACTTCATAAAGTCCATTGCATACTTGAATGACTTAACGCAATCTTCATCCTTACCCAACAGATAAGCAGCTTCGCCGCCCTCACTATCCAGGATACGCTGACCATAATTAACGGCCAGCTGCATATTCTGTAGACCTGCTAAATGAAGACTGGTAAAGTCTGGGATAAGATTATTAAACCTTGGTTGGTAATACTTTATCTTGGCATAAGCTTCCTTAGCAATCTGATCCTTGACGGGAGCGATACGTGAGCTGTTGAAGAGACTGGTAAGATTCTGAGCCGCTTTGAGCAATTCAGGTATTGTCAATGCTCCTTCCGTATTTAAAGTAATGCTAATCTTGTTGAAGCTATTGTTTGTGGACATTGCATCAACCGCAGAATCACCGAATACAGTTATGTTTTTTCCAGCTACACGAATCTGAATGATACTTGCCTTAAGCATCAGAGCGACGATATAACGAATGGTATCCTTTGACCATCCGTAAGGATCACGTTCAAAGTGATTTACCACGTCTTGGCCAGTAGCCTCATTACGTAGAGCAATGAAATCCTTTATCTCAGCGATAGCAGCATTTGAGGTGTCTATCGTTCCCTTGCTCGTATTGATAATGCCGAAAGGATTGAGTGCTGCAGGGATGGTGGTAATGTCGCTATATGAGGCCAACTTATTCACACAGTCGCTCTTCATGTTGGTAGATGCTAAAGGATATTTTTCGAATACCTTTTCTGCAATCTGCTTTAGGGCAACAGTCTTATAAGTTTCCTCGTTCACCTGCTGAGGAGAACCCCGGAAGATAATTTCACTATTTGCCATAGCTTCACGTAGAATCTGTGTGAGCTGACGCTTCTTTTCCTCAGCGTTATCTGACTGTGCACGAAGATAAGCTTGAATCTCCTTGTTGGTCTCGTTTTGATGACGATTCTTGATATTCTGACTACGTACGATTTCCTGTAGGATAGCCTCCTTGTCTTTGCTTAGAGTACAGAGCCAGTACAATATACGAGAATTCTCCTGACGGGTACTCTCTGTCAGAAGATACTGGTGGGTTTCATTGTATGATGCTCCATCCACGAATCTGACATTAATCTTCAGGCTTGTTGCCGCATGAATACTGTATGGACGGTTGCGCTCTGTCAGTTCAACGCCTGCAGTGATTGTTTTGCTCGAATATACATTTACCGAAGGTGCAGGAGAAAGCATATCTTGCAATTGCTTCTGGAGCACATTTGCCTTTTCGCTATCACGGGGGATAATCTTATTTCTTTCCTCACGGATGCCAAGGATAGCATTAGTCATGAATTGGTACTTACCATCAATCTCCTGAAGTGTGAGCCCGTCAGACTGCATGATTTCATCAAGAATATCACGCACCTTGCTCTTATCAAAATTACTTCCTACAAAATTGTAAAGGAGGGCACACAAATTGTCGAATGAGAGATTGAAATCATCCAAAAGCTGCATGACAGCAATGGTCTTACAGATTCTCACAGCAAGGGCATTGCCATTGAACATCTGTATGGCCTTATCGGCTGCAATAACAATCTCTTTGGATGAGTTCTTCTCCATGTCTGTACGCAACACGTCATAGAAGTGCTCTGGGCCAGCCATCTGACCGATGGTAGCATCAGCAAGATGGTTGTCTACCAGGATGTCACGGATCAGTCTGATGACAGAACGCAAGCCTACACCTCCAGTCCTGCTTGCCAGTTTCTGAAGCAAAGACAAAAGAATGTCAATATGAACCGGCAGGAATGGATAAAGATTAGCAAACGTCTCTTCAGTCAGCACCTGATTGTATATGCTACGTTCCTGCAGGGTGAGATGTATGCTGTTCTTGAGTACACCCTCATTGTTAGAGAAGAGCTTCTTGAGGTATGACTGGCCCTCCTGCGATTTACCCAAGAGTCGTTTTGTGATAATTTCCTTTATATCATTAACTGGGAAACGAGCAGCCAGGCGGAAGAGCTCATTTGAATTGAGCTGGGCATCATGATTGTCCTCCGTAAGTGTTTGCTGTGCAGTAGCAATTACCCATACGTCACCACGGAATTCATCCTTGAAGATCTGCATCATGCCCTGTACATTCAAGATAAGGTCAACATTTGAAGCAACATACTGTCCTACCTCATCCAGCACAAAGATGATTTTGTCCTTACCGGTCTTCTCCTTGACAAGATTGTATAGACGGGTAAATCGTTCCTTCTCGTTAAGGGCGCTATTCAAATTTATATCCTTAAAGCTTGCGCTGTCAGGGAAGTAGGCTGGCAGCACACGTGGAGCCAGACTTGCAGCGATGAGATTTGCTGCAAGGTCATTAGATTCAACAGATTCCCATGTCTTATGTTTTTCTGTTTCTACCAACTTGCAGAATTCTTCATATTTGCCTTCGCTGTGCAGCATGTCAATGAAGCACATCACCTTCTGGTCGGTAGATTTAGTGATACCAAGCAATTTCAGTGTTTCGTAGTAAACAATATCACTGACATTTGCTATCTTACCAGCTACGGACTGCGTACTGAGGTCAATCATCACCACCTGAGGATTGTGACGCGCGATGATAGTCTTGTACATAGCCGTAATAGCCGTATCCTGAATACGACTCATCAAACGGTCACCAAAAACGACACCATCTATCAATAGGCTTCTGTCAAAAGAAAGACCTAAGTATTTGGCGAAAGAACTCTTACCTGATCCATAAAAACCAGACACCCAAATGCCCACTTCCTTACTTGAATTGTCGAAGGCTTCCTGTAGATCCAGAATGACATCTTCATAGTTCTTATGAAGTTTTTCAGTCACCACATACTCACGGATTTCAGAGCTAAGGTCTTGTTCGGTCTTGGCTCCGAAAGTGACAACACTCTCAATGGCACGATTGAGTCTTTTAGAAGGATCAAATAAGTCCTGTATTTTATGCATAGCTCTGAATTTTAGAAGTTAATACCCCAATTCGGGATAAGATAGCGATTAG